>Ga0129308_1001668_pt1 | contig 21904 bp, 17 predicted proteins | sample L827metagenome_FD_94440 | JGI IMG/M metagenome (GOLD analysis project Ga0129308, IMG submission 94440) | Ring-tailed lemur group fecal microbial communities from Wisconsin, USA - L827 metagenome | ecosystem: Host-associated > Mammals > Digestive system > Large intestine > Fecal | place: USA... | reverse complement strand
TGTGTGGTGGATTATCCCATACAGGCGGAGGGGCAGACGCTGCGGGACGTGATCGGGGATTCGCTGAGAAAAGCCGGGGACAAAGCTCTGGTGGATTACAGCTTCAGCCCGGTGATCACTCAGCGGACGGAAGAAGTTTACGCGGAGATACCGCAGCTGGTGAAGGAAGGGTTTACCACCTTTAAGGTATTTATGGCCTACGCCTTCCGGGCCAGAGACGAGGAATTGATCCGGCTCCTGGACGTGGTATCCGCCGCGGGCGGGATCCTGGGCGTCCACGCGGAGAACGACTGGGCCATCGAGTATCTGACAAACAAGATGCTGGCGCAGGGAAAGACAGGGCCGGTGTGGCACGGGCGGAGCAGGCCTCCGGTGACGGAGGAGGAAGCCACGGGACGAGTGGTCAGGCTGGCGGAAATGGTGGACGCGCCGCTGCTTGTGGTCCACGTCTCCGCAGAAGGCGCGCTGAGGGAGATCGAACAGGCGCGGAGCAGGGGACGCCGGATCTACGCGGAGACCTGTCCGCATTTCCTGCTTCTGGATCAGGAACTCTACGATCAGCCTGTGGAAGAGGCCGCAAAGTACGTGGTCACACCGCCCCTCAGGACAGCTGAGCACAGGAAGGCGCTTTGGGACGGTCTGGCCTCAGGTTTGGTCTCCCTGGTCTCGTCAGATCACTGCGCTTTTTCCCTCAAGGAAAAACTGCGGCTTGGAAAGGGGGCCTTCAACAAAATTCCTCACGGCGCTCCGGGGATCGAGACCCGGATCCCGATCCTGTTTTCAGAGGGAGTGAACAAGGGAAGGATCACCGTCGGAAGATTTGTGGAACTGGTCAGCACCAATCCCGCCAAGATAGCGGGCCTGTATCCGGCCAAGGGCACCATCGCGGTGGGCAGCGACGCGGATATCGCCGTGATCGATCCGGAAAAGGAGATGGTCATATCTACGGAGACTCTTCACGGAATATGTGATTTTACCCCTTTTGACGGATTCACCGTCAAGGGTCTTCCCACCCAGGTGATCGCCGGGGGAAGGCTGATCGTCTCGGATGGGAAACTGCTTGCGGAGGCAGGCGGAGGCAGACTCGTCAGGCGCGCCGCTTTTCAGGCGTTTTAGCCTGGGGCGGTATTTGAGGCAGACGGAAGAACAGGGAGGAGAAGCGCATGCATGCAATGCTGAAAAAGGCGTCGGGAAAAAACATACGGGCGGATCTGGAAAATCTCGGCCGTTTCAACAGCACGCCCGGCGAAGGTCTGACAAGGATCCTTTTTACAGAACAGGAATTGAAGGCTAGGACGTACATCAAAGACAGAATGAGAGAGCTGGGGCTGTCCGTGCACGAAGACGCCATCGGAAATATTTTTGGAAGACTGCCTGGAACGGATCCGGAGCTTTCGCCTGTTTGGACCGGTTCCCATATCGACACGGTGCCTCATGCGGGACAATTCGACGGCATGGCCGGGGTGGTGGGAGGAATGGAAGCGCTGCGGCTGATCGGTGAATCCGGGCGTCCCCACGCCCGGGATCTGGAGGTCGTGGTCTTCACGTCGGAAGAGCCCACCCGCTTTGGAAAAGGCTGTCTGGGCAGCAGGGCGCTGGCGGGAGATCTGACGCGGGACGAGGCCGCGGCGCTCACTGACGCCGGCGGAAACACGCTGAGGGACGTACTTGCCGAGCTGGGGTACGATGAGGACGGCTTTTCCGAGATCAAAAGAGAAAGGGGCAGCGTGTACGCCTGCGTGGAGCTGCACATCGAGCAGGGGGCCGTGCTGGAAAACCTTGGAATAAAGACGGGCGTGGTCACCGCCATTTCTGCACCCACAGACCTGCGCGTCACGGTTAAAGGAACGCAGCAGCACGCGGGCGCCACGCCCATGTACTTGCGAAAGGACGCGCTGACAGCGGCGGCGAGGATCATGCTGAAAGCGGAAGAACTGGCCCGCAGAGCAGAAAATGTAAGTACGGTGGCCACTGTGGGAGCCGTCAGAGCCTATCCCGGCGCCACCAACGTCATACCGGGGCGAGTGGAATTTTCCGTCGATCTGCGCAGCAGCGATCTTCAGGAGAAGAACGGTATTCTGGAAACTCTCCGCTGTTATATGGAGTTTACAGCCTTGGAATGCGACGTGGATATTTCTGAAGAAACCGTATGTCACGAGCATCCGGCCCGCGCTGACAGCCACATCATACAAGCGATCAGAACCGTCTGTGATGAAAAAAATGAACCGTATCATCTGATGGTCAGCGGCGCTTACCACGATTCCATGTTTGTGGCGCGGTTTGCGCCCTTCGGCATGATCTTCGTGCCCAGCAGAGGCGGGATCAGCCATCACAGGGACGAGTGGACGGACTACGGAGATATCGCCCTTGGCGCCGACATTCTGGCGGAAACGCTGCTGCGGCTGAGCAGCGAGACGCCGGAGACAAAAGAGACGTCTATCCCGTCCAATGAGAACGGCTGAAGACGAAGGAAGATCGAGAACGCAGCAAATATGACGGCAAGCCGCCCTGCAGGGCGGCTTTTTGCGTGAGGGCGGCGCTGATATTCCCATGTACGGATCTGTTTTAATGTGATAAAATGAGTTGCATAACAGCGCTGCTTCCGTAATGGCACAGCGGTCGGGACGACACAGTATCCGGGATGACACAGCGTCCGGAACGATATAGTGCCTGGGGCGGCACAGTGGCCGGATGGCGCTGCTTCAGGGACGGCACGGCGACTGGGATGATACCGCTGCCGAAAAGGCGTAGCCGGCTGGGCGGCGGTCACGACTTTAAATAGAGGAACGGCCGGAAAGGCGGGAGGACAGGCATTTGAATAAAACATCGCAAAGAAAAATAGTGACAGACGTGATACTGTCCAATACCGACCAGAGAGATTTTATCAGTTTTTGTTCCCTTGAGAGGAACCCCGGTCAGCAGAACCTGTTCATCGCTGTGCTGGTATTGGGACTGATGCTGATCCTTCTGCGCAAGACCGATCTGCCCTGGTGGATCAGTTTTGTGGGCGGGCTCGCATTGCTGGTCCTGCTTTTTCTGATCTGGAGGCAGCGCCTGCAGGCGGCAAAGGCCATTCAGGGAAACTGGATCGTGAAGAACCGTCTGCGGCTGATCGTTCTGGACGAGGAAGGGATCGCGGAGATCGAACCGGAGGAAGGGGACGATGCGGTCCATACGGCGCAGGGAGATACTGTAGAAGGTGAAGAAGAACAGGAAGTCAGGGGAACTGTGATCCACCAGGGAAGGTGGGAGGATCTCCCGTCAGCTTTTGAAAATAACCGCTATTTTTATATTTTCAGGGACAATTCCCAGGCGTTTATCCTGCAGAAAAATCGCATGACAGAAACACGGAAGACAGAGATCGGCGGCCTGATCGCCGAGAAAATGGGAAAGCGTTTTTCGGGACGGAGTCAGTGACCGCAGGGCCGATGATGAGAATAGACTGGAATTCCGCGTGCAGATGAAAGATCTGAGAAACAGGCGGCGGACAAGTTTTATGATATGGAGGAGTAAATGAAAGTAAATGATACATTTTTGATCGATATTACAGATATGGGTACCGAGGGCGAGGGGATCGGACGGGCGGAAGGCGCCGCTGTTTTTATCCCCGGAGCTGTTCCGGGCGACAAAGTACTGGCGGAGATCACACAGGTGAAGAAGAACTACGCCAGAGCCAGAGTGGCGGAGCTGCGGCAGCCTTCCCCCATGCGCGTGGAGCCGGAGTGTCCCCATGCCGGCGTCTGCGGGGGCTGCTCGCTGGCCGGCGTGAAATATGAAGGACAGCTGGCGCTGAAAAAGAAGTGGGTGGAAGACCGTCTCAGGAGGATCGGCGGCGTCGGGCTGCCGGAGATCGGGGACGTGATCGGCATGGAACCGAGCGAGGTGGCTTCCTTTATGCAGGAAATGCCTGCGGAAGTCGGCGCGGAACCGGACAGGCGGCTTTGTACCCCTGCAGGGTATCGGAATAAGGCACAATTTCCCGTGCGGGCAGGTCGTCTGGTAAAGAACAGGGAAGGAAAATATCGGAACGACCGTCCCTGCAGCGTAGGCTTCTATAAAGCCAAAAGTCACGAGGTAGTGCACTGCGATTCTTGCCTGATCCAGACAGCGCCTGCCGTGGCTGTAGCCGGAGCTGTCAAGCGTTACGTGGAGGAAAACACAGTAAGCGTGTACGATGAGAAGAACCATATGGGACTGCTGAGACATGTAGTGGTGCGTTCCGCCTTCGCTACTGGCGAAGTGATGGTGGTTCTTGTGGTCAACGGAGATCATCTGCCGCGGATCGAGCGGCTGGTGGAACTGCTGGACGACGCGGTATATGAGTCTAACTTCAACGGCAATTTGGACATGGCCGGAACAAGGCCCGCGGCGGCCGGCATGGAAGCTGGATGCAGCGATCAATCTGCGGCAGAGGAAAAAGAAGACGGCGATAACCGGCGGACTGAAGCTGGAGAAGATTGGAAGACTAAAGCCGGTAGCGGCAATGACGGCAGCGGCTGCGAAGAGGCGGAACCGTTCTGGTCGCTGGAAAGCGTGGTCATCAACGTAAATAAAGCGAAAGGCGCGGTGGTGATGGGGAAAGAGTGCATTCCCGTGGCGGGAAAATCCACGATCACTGATCGCCTGGGCAGCCTGCAATTTGAAATTTCTCCGCTGTCTTTTTATCAGGTCAATCCAGTCCAGATGAAAAAGCTTTACGATAAAGTTGTGGAGTTCGCCGCCCTCACAGGGGCGGAGACCGTTTTGGACCTTTACTGCGGGGTGGGCACCATCGGACTGTATTGCGCGGGAAATGCCCGCAGGGTCATCGGCATCGAGTCCGTAAAGCCCGCGGTGCTGGACGCAAACCGGAACGCGGTGATCAACGGCATCGTCAACGCGGAGTTTATCTGCGGCAAAGCGGAAGAAATTCTGCCAAAACGCCTGTCCGGCATCAACGCCGACGTGGTCATCATGGACCCGCCGCGGTCGGGCTGCGATCCCGCCCTGTTGGAAGCGGTCCTGCGGGTGGCGCCGGAACGCATTGTCTACGTTTCCTGCGATCCGGCCACTCTCGCGCGGGATCTCAAAGTACTGTGCGCAGGCGGCGCGGCCGCTGAGCAGGAATGCGGAGGAGCGGGCAGCCAGCGCAGCGACGGCGGGTACCGGGTGGAGCGGGTGCAGCCGGTGGATATGTTTCCGGGGACGGGACATTGTGAGGTTTGTGTCGAATTGAGGCTAAGTGAGGCTAAGTAAGGTAGGCAAGAAGCATGAAGAGCTTTTTTGAAATATGGAGAAACAATATAAAGGAGTTTGTATTTAGAAAACCGAAAGAAATATTGGATATAGATAGCGTTATTCTGGCTATTTTAAATGATACTGTTCTAAAAAATAGAGAGGATATTATCACTCAAGAAGAGCTGATAAACAAGATGGAACGGTCTAAAAAAGATAGGATTAAAGAATTAATGAATAAGTCAATTAGAAATAAGAGTGGTGTACTAATTGAGAACAATATAAGTGAAATAGCATCTATCATTTACTCCGAATATGATCGTATTGTAAAATTAACTATAAACGATATTGGAAGTATTCGTTCAAAAGTTATAAGCCAGTCAGGCAAAGTTGATTCTTCATTAAAGTTTAAATTTTATTATGACGAAACAAATAACTATCGGAAATTCCATATAAATGATAAAGGAAAGTTTAATCAACCTATAGAAAATTTTTTTTGTTTTAGGAGGCCTTTGCTTAGATGAAAAGCAAAACGATAATGTTGAATCACTAATGAGTAATTTAAAGTTACAAAAAAATATAAAAGAGCTAAAGGCACATCATGTGTTTAAATCTCAAGATTTTTTAGAGTGTTTAGATGCATCTAAACTAAATGTATTATTAAGCTGGATTGATAATAACAGAATATTAATCCACTTTGTTGCGGTTGACCATATGTTTATTCTTGCATCTGATATAGCAGATATAATTTGTGCTGATGAGAAGGAGAAGGTTATTTATGCAGATATAATATATGGATTTATAGAAAAAGATACAAACTCTGTTTTGGATATAATGTCTCGTTTCAATTATCCTCAAATTCAGAACTCGGAATTAAATGCTTTTTTGGAAGCATGGAAAGGCTATATTTGTCAATGTAAAAAGAATAATGATATAAAAGATAATTTTGATAAACTTGTGGAAAAAGTGTTTTACGATTCGGTTATTGAGCAAATGTACTAAATAGTAATGTGCGCTTTGAAAATAGAGGTTATATCGTTGAAAAATATGATATATATTATCAAATTATGCCCATACTCTTTTTAAATTCAAGTCATATATTCGATGAGGAATTAGAAGTTCAAGTAGAACTGAAAAATGTACAATGGACAATTAATGAACTCAAAATAAATAATTACTCTTTCACAAATTCAGTAAATAGTAAAATGGTGCAAGTAAGTGATGTCACGGTATCATTAATTTCAAAACTTTTAAAATATGCTAGAGAATTTGAAACAGGGAATAGAGCAGATATAAGTTTATCGAAGCTAAAAAGTTCATTGAAGACGCAAAGGCAACGTGAGAATTTTTGTTTATTGATGAGAATAAAAAACTCTTATGAAAAGAACCAACAATTTATTTGTATACATGAATGCTATGCTAAGAGGAATACTTTGGATTTATTAATGAGAATATTAAAAATAATGGAAGAAAACATTTTTATAGAAATAAAGGGGAGCGATAAATATAATCATCTTTATTTCCTGATTAGTAATTTTTTGCATTCAATAATGATTCTGATTAGTCATATAACTAATAAATTTTCCAAGGATTAGCCACGCATTAAAGGATAATTGTGTAATAGATGTATGAGGATAGGCGGGCGGATAACATAAAGTTATTTCAAGGTAAAAGGTATTCCAATATTAATATTTTTATTAGACCGATTAATATTATAACATTGGGATCAAGAGGGTGAAGAATCTTCTTGATTCCTTTTTGTTTGTGGCAAGAGAGAATAAGGGGAAGTATTAAAAGTATTGATGAGAAGGTATAGGGAAAGGGATTGTTAGTTAATATTTTCACCTAGTTGAATCTGAATCGCAAGAACTTGAATATTTTTTTGAGTTATTGATGAAAAAAATATATGTTTGTGATACAATATTAAATGAGTTATTGTATTAACTTGATTATAGGATGAGGATCTGGAATGAAAATAAGTTATAGAAAATTATGGATTATGTTGGCTGAGCAAGAAATGACAAAGCAGGAGTTTAGAGAAAAACTTCAAATTGCAACAGGTACGATGACTAAATTAAATAAAGGACAAGAAGTATCTATGTCTGTCATTTTAAGAATTTGTGAGTATTTTGAATGCAATATTGGTGATGTCTGCGATGCAGTAAAGACAGAATAGTAGACTGGAGAATATATGATAGAGAGAATATGCCCTAAGTGCAGGGCACCGATGAATGGAGAAAAATGTATAAAGCCAAATTGTGGATGCAAAACTGAGATGTCATCGACAATCTATTGGTGCGAAGAATGTAATGTTCCTATTTTTGAGAGTTCATGTCCTTTGTGCGGAAATGACGGACACTATATTGCAACCGACATAAGACCTGTTTTTCCTGAGGAAAATGTGCTTATTTCTTTAATTCTTAAAGACAATCCAAAAGAATTACAAGAAGAATCAGTTTGGTTTGGAAGTGGAACGTATATCGTAAATGGAAAGAAAGTGAAACTAGCGGTAACAAAAGTAAACAATCTTCCGATAGAAGAAATAAGGGAATTGAAAGAAAAGTATGAGAGTTTCGTAGAAGAAATTGATTACAGCTTTTTTAATCAATACATTGAGAGATTTGTTGAAGGAAATGCTGATAGATACAACTATATAACGGAAGAAGCTGTTCGATTTGTTCAGGAGTATCGAGATAAATATAAAATTGAGGATATGATGGTGTCTTTTAGTGGAGGCAAAGATTCTACAGTGACTTCACATATTGTTAATCGGGCATTAGGCACAAATAAAGTTCTTCATGTTTTTGGAGATACAACACTGGAGTTTCCTTATACATTGGAGTATAAAAAGCGGTTTAATAGAAACGAAGAGTCTCGGGGGGTAAGGGTACTCACTGCGAAAAATCGTGAAAAGAATTTCGAGGAACTTTGCGAGATAGTTGGTCCTCCGAGTAGGGTTATGAGATGGTGTTGTACTGTTTTTAAGACAGGAGCTATTCAGAAGACAATAGCATCTGCGTTTAGAGACAAGAATAACATATTGAGTTTTCAAGGAATACGTCGCAATGAGTCTGCGAGCAGAAGCAAGTATGAGAGAGAAAGTGAAAGCCCTAAGATTTCAAAGCAGACAGTTGCTTCACCTATCATAGATTGGATAGATTATGATGTTTGGCTTTATATTTTGACAACTGGAATTGATTTTAACTATGCGTATCGGTTAGGTTGGACAAGAGTTGGTTGTTGGTGTTGCCCCAATAATGGTGGTTGGTCGGAGTTTCTAGCAAAAGTTCATATGTATGATCAGTATTTACATTGGCATGAGCTGTTGGTTGATTTTGCAAAGCAGATTGGAAAATCTGACCCAGAAAAATACATTAATGACGGTGGGTGGAAAGCTAGACAAGGTGGAAATGGTCTGTCGGCAGCTCAAACTTCTGTAGTTGCATTTGAACTATGTGCAACAACTGAAAACTCATTTAATTATGAACTTCAAAGACCAATTACAGAAAAATTATATGAACTATTTAAACCGTTTGGTTACATTAATAAGGAATTAGGAAATAAACGTCTGGGTGAAGTTTATGTAATGAATAAAGCAGGTAAGGTTGTCTTAATCTTACAAGGACGTATAGGTAGTTCAAAATTAAAAGTAATAATCAAGGATGTTCATATTGCAAAGGCGAAAACACTTTCTGGAGCTGAAGGTAAAATTCAGTGTCAGTTAACTAAATATCAAATGTGTCTAGGTTGCAAAGCATGCGAAAGTGTATGTAAATACGATGCAATAAGCGTTAAAGATGATGGAACAGGAAAAATAACATATAATATAAGCGATGAGAAATGCAGGAGATGCACGGAATGTGTCGGACACTTTAATGCGGGATGTTATATGAGAAAAGTATTATGTATAAAGAGGACGTAGTATGGCTACAGAAAAAATAAGAATAAGACTGCAAGGTCATGAGAAGTTTGCATTAAGAGAAGGCTGGGTTAATAAAGCACTTTTAATTTTACCTGAAATTCCAGATGCATTTACTAGAAAAGATGCAACAGATTTGTTTGGGATAGGAAGTAACATGGTTAAGTCATTACGGTATTGGATGCGTGCATTTGGCTTGACAATTACCTCTGGAACAGAATTATCAGATATGGGAACGCTAATTGCAGAATATGATCCATATCTAGAAAACGCGTTTACACTATGGCTTATGCATTCATATATTGCAAAAAATGAGGAGGATGCCACGGCCTGGTTCATGTATTTTAATAGATGTGACGCAGATGATTTGGAAAAAAATGAAATACAAAGTATTCTGTATCGAGAAATAAAAAAACACGCCATAGGAGTTAAATTTTCGGAAAAATCATTAAGTAATGACGTTGATGTTTTATTGAACATGTATAGTAAAGATAATGAAAAAACAGATCCTGAAGACAAAAACGTATCACCATTCTCTCAATTGAAATTGATTAAAAAAAATGACGGAAGATATACTAAAAATCATCCAAGCAAGAAATTATTGCCTGAAGAAATTGTTCTTTATGAATTGGCTGGAAAAATGATAGGCCAAGAAGGAATTTCAATAGAAGATATACTCTTTGGGGAAAAGGGGTTGTGTAAAATCTACAACATAACAGGTGTAATGGCAAATGATTATTTTGATAGATTGGATGCGTCTGGTTATATTCGAGTAGATAGAACAGCTGGATCGGACATGATATATCCGGTAAAAGAATTAGATCCAATAAAGATTATTGGCGATTTCTATAAAAACAATTAGTAGGTAAAGAAATGACAAAAATAGATTCATTAAAAGATATAGTAGGATTTAACAGTAGTTTTAAGACTGCTGTAAATCTATATTTAAATCTTAATAAGCCGGAAAAGGTTCTCGGTTATATCCCAACAAAATCTTCTGTTAGTTTTATGGGAGATTACCTAAGAGCGGTTCTGGAAAATAAGGAACAAGCGACTCTTTTAGTAGGTCCTTATGGAAAGGGAAAATCACATTTGTTGCTTGTTTTACTTGCTGCTTTATCAATGAAGAGAACCTTAGAAAATGAGGAAGTGATTTCTCAATTGATTGAAAATGTAAGAAGTGTTGATGAGGTTGGAGAAAAGACATCCAAACTCATTGGAGACGTATGGAATAAAAATAGATTTTTACCAGTGCTTATTACTGATACATCTGGAAACCTTAATCAAGCTTTTCTATATGGTTTAAATGATGCATTAAAGAGAGAGGAATTAGTAGACGTAGTTCCTAGCACATATTATACAATCGCAGTAGAACGAATTAACGATTGGAAACAGAATTATCTTGAAACATATGCGGTTTTTAAAAGAGAAATTCTGCAGCATGGAATGAGTATGTCTAGGTTAATTGCAGATTTGAAGATGTGTTCAAAAGAAGCCTTGGAATTATTTAAGTCGATATATCCAAAAGTGACAGCGGGAAGTCAGTTTAATCCAATGGCTGTTTCGGATGTGCTTCCGTTGTATAAAAGTACAAGTGAAAAGCTTGTAGAAGAATACGGGTATAGTGGTATCTATATAGTATTTGATGAATTTAGTAAGTTTATTGAAAGTCAAAATGGTATTGCAACAGGATCCAATATGAAACTTATTCAGGATATTTGTGAGTTATCTACAGATTCTCAGAATGCACAAGTTTTTTTTACTATGATTGCACACAAGAGTATAAAAGAATATGGAAAATACCTTTCACAAGATATCATTAATTCTTTTACAGGAATCGAAGGCAGATTAATTGAAAAGTATTTTGTTACTTCTTCAAAGAACAACTATGAGTTGATTAAAAACGCAATTGTTAAGGATGAAAGTAGATTAAATGATATACCTCACTACGATGCATATTTGAGTGAAGAAAAGTTTACTGAGTTTTTTGGATTACCTGCATTTAGAAGTAATTTTTTGAAAAATGAATTTAGGAATATCATTTTTAGAGGATGTTATCCATTAAATCCAATTGCTGTGTATTTGTTATTAAATGTAAGTGAAAAGGTTGCTCAAAATGAAAGAACTTTATTTACCTTCATTTCTAATGATGAACCACATAGTATGGCGAGATTTGTAGCAGAACATACATCTGATAAAGAATGGAGTATTGGTGCGGATTTAATATATGATTATTTTAGTGCATTGTTCAAAAAAAATGTTACAAATGAGTATGTTCACAATATTTGGTTAAGTGCAGAATATGCGATTGATAAATGCGAAATGGAAGATCAGAAAAAACTGATAAAGGCATTAGCGATTGTACTTATTGTAAATAAGGAAGATGAAATCCCGGCTACAGAGAAGTATTTGAAATTATGTGTTAATGTATCAGATCCAGAACAAGCAATCAGCATATTAAAGTCAAAGGAATTTATTTATAGAAAGAATTCGACAGATGCATATGTTTTCAAGACTCGCGCAGGATCAGAATTAAAAGCTGAGATAAGAAGACAGAGAGAATTAAAAGGGGAAAATATAAATTATCCGAAAGCTTTACTAGAAGTGACCGGAAAGTATTTTGTCATACCAAGAAAATATAATACCTTAAAATCAATGACTCGTTATTTCATAAATGAATTTATGAATGTTGATGACTTTTTAAGTATTGATAATGCAGAAGCATTGGTTGGAAAAGATACAATAGATGGAAAGGTGATAACTTTATATAGTTTTGTTAGTCTAAAGCAAGAAGAGGTAAAGAAACATGTTTTGGGGTTGGCTGATAAAAGACTGGTTGTTGTTTGCCCTAAGAAAGGATTAAAGGCTCAAAAACAGTTAAAGGATTATGAGATTATCCGAGAATTGAAAGATAATCAGGCATTTACAAGTGACAATGAAATCTTGAAAAAAGAACTACCATTGTTGCTTGATGATTTGACAATGGAATTAGAATTGATGATTAGCTCAGTGTATGAGGAAGATCAGGATGCAAGAGTTTTGTATTATGATGGTGAAAAAGTAATAAATGCAAAGGCTGGAAATGTAGAGAGTGCAGTAAATGACTGTTGTTTAAATATATATACTGCAACACCTGTTATCAATAATGAAATGGTAAATAGAAAGTCGATTGCGACAGCTCAAACTAAAAAGGCAAGAATTAATATTATTCAAGCCATTTTGGAACATACAGATACACCAGATTTTTATATGGGTTCTAATCAAGATGCTACAGTATATAGGTCTTTATTCTGTGTAACGGGTATTTCACAAGGAGAAGTGAGAGAGGATATTCAAAATATTCTCGATGAGATAAACAGTTATGTTAATTCTTGTTGTGATCAGAAAGTCTCACTTCAAAGTTTAGTAAACAGGCTTACCCATGAACCTTATGGAATGAGAGTAGGTGTATTACCATTTTATCTTGCATATGTTTTTGCGAACAGAAGAGAAGATATTATTGTGTATTTTGCAGATAAAGAGATGCAAATTACATCTGAGATAGTAGTAAATATGTGTGAGCAGCCAGAAGATTATGCTGTTTATGTATCAAAAGCGGATTTGCAAAAAGAAAAGTACATTACTGAATTGAATGTTCTTTTCCAAGTAGAAGATAATCGAAATCTTACTACAAATAGAATAAAAGATATTGTAATTTGTATGCAGAGATGGTTTAGAGCTCTTCCACAGGTAACACGTAATACAATGAGCTTAGAGCAATATGTAAACGATGATAACATGCAGCGCGCGATGAAAGCAGTTAGAAGAGCGATGCAGAGGGTTGAATTTAATCCATTTGAGATTCTTTTTGTTGATCTTCCTGAAGAGTTTGGATTGGAGTCGCTTGAAGATACATACAGAGTAATCGATGAATGCAAAACATATTATGATGATTATTTTATGTGGATTGAAGAGAGAGCGATTGAGTCTATTTTTAATATCTGGAATGATAAAAGAAAAAAGGATCTTTATCATACATTGAAAGAATGGTATGAAAATCAAAGCAAACGTTCAAAACAGGGACTGTATGATGGTAGAATGACCAATTTTATGTCCTGCCTAGAATTATTAGATGTTTATAGTGATCAAGATGTTGCTAGTAAAGTGGTAAAAGCGGTTACGGATGTTTATATAGAAAATTGGAATACAAGTTCTCTAGAAGAATTTTCTGATGCGTTGTCTGAAGTTAAAAGACAAATAGAATCAATCAGAGACGATGCTGCATCGGGGGAATTAGAGCTTTCTTTCACTGGACGTAATGGAGAGACCATAAGTAAACTCTACAGTCATGCTGATGAAAGTACAGGAAGCGTTTTAAGAAATATCATCGAGGATACATTGGAAGAGTATGATGATTTAAGTGTAAACGATCGAGTTTCAATACTTCTTGAGATGATAGAAAAAATAATAAAGTAGGGATGGTGTTATGATTTATTTAGATAATGCAGCAACAACATTTCCAAAACCCGAAAGTGTTTATGTTGCAATGGATAAAATGAATAGAGAAGGAGCTGTGAATGCGGGGCGAGGATCGTACAAGCTGGCACAAGAGGCAAGTGCGCTTATAACAGATACCAAAGCAAAACTAAGACAGTTAGTTCATGTAGATGTTTCAGCTGCAGTGGTTTTTTCTCCGTCCATTACTATTGCAATTAATCAAATTGTAAACGGGTTAAATCTCAGAAAAAAGGCTGTGGTATATGTCTCTCCATATGAGCATAATGCAGTTGCTAGAAGTGTATATGACCTTTCTAAAAGATTGGAACTAGTTGTAAAAGAGCTTCCGTTAAATGATGATTTAGAAATTGATATTGAAAAAGTGAAATATGAATTTTCAAAAGATAAACCAGAAGCTGTATTTTGTACACATATTAGTAATGTGACTGGCTATATTCTTCCTGTTAGTGAGATTTTTTCAGAGTCGAAAAAACATGGAAGTATAAATGTTTTAGACACAGCTCAATCCATGGGGCTGATTGAAGTCAGAGCAGATTTGATGGATGTGGATTTGATAGGGTTTGCTGGTCACAAAACATTATATGGACCGTTTGGAATTGGTGGATTTATTAATGTATCAGGAATAAAGTTGAATACTTTCGTAGTAGGTGGAACAGGTAGTGATTCATTAAATCTGGAGATGCCATCTGGAAATGAGAGTAAATATGAATCGTCGAGTACAAATATTGTGGCTATAGCAGGATTGAATGCAGCGCTTATAGACTTAAAACACGAAGAGTATTTTACTCATGAGAAAGAGCTGACAGTATTTTTAATTGATAAGCTTGCAAAAATTAAAGGTGTGAAAATGTTTCTGCCGTCTAATCCTGATAAACATGTCGGAATTGTATCATTTACGCTTGATGGAATGAAATCGGAAGATGTTGGAATGATATTGGATGAGGATTTTGGTATTGCTGTGCGAACTGGATATCATTGTGCACCATTTATTCATAAGTATTTGAAGGATGAGAAGTTCATGGGTACGGTAAGGGTTGGAATTGGACAGTTTAATAATCAAAAAGAAGTTGAATCATTGGTTAGTGCTATAAAGGAGATTACAAATGAATAGTTACAAAGATTATATGGTAAACTTCAGCCAATCAGACTTACGAAGTTATCTTGGAGATGATATGGTGGATTTGCTAGTCGAGTGGATGCCTAATGAGGATACATTACTTACAAAACAAAGAATGGTAAGTATGATAGATGCTCTATATGGAACTGCAATATTAAAAAAAAAAATTTCCGTAAGAATTTATTGCAATGCATGAAAGTGTCAGAAATCATTGCAATTCGTGATGCATGTTTAACTGGAAACGAGAAAAGAGAAAATGATCCTTTGATTGTGATAGATATCATTGCAAATAAGCCATGGAATAAGAATGTAGTTAGTTCATATTTATTGAATCTTTGGAATGTACCAGATTCCGTATTTGATAAGGAAAAGGATGATACTGTAATTGAAAATGAAATTGTAGCATCAGATGAACAATTTTATGAATTGCTGGATTATCAGTATTATATAAAGCAACGTGTTTTAAACAACCTAAATTCCGGGCATGTTCTTGAACGTATGTTAGTTCACATGCCGACTGGTACTGGTAAGACAAAAACATCAATGCATATTATCACAAATTATATTAACTTTACACTTGAGAAAAAAGGAATTGTAATTTGGGTAGCGCATACTATTGAGCTTTTGCAACAAGCATTCGATACGTTTGAATCTGTATGGAGTCATTTGGGCGATGGAAAAATTGATGCATATAAATTGTGGGGAAATAAAACAATAGGGGATGCTGATGTGCCATTAAATGGGATAGTGTTCTGTGGATTATCAAAATTGATGTCTATTGCTGACACGAATCCTGATTTATATGAAAGACTAAAAATTGATTGTAGATTAGTTGTATTTGATGAGGCTCATAAGGCAGCAGCAAGGCAAACGCAAAGAGTAATCGAAGGTCTTATGAGAATGCCAGCTGGATACGAGAACAGGGCGTTGATTGGACTTACGGCAACGCCGGGAAGAACTACTGCAGAATCATATGATAATAACCTTTTATCAAATATGTTTGGTAATAAATTAATTTATATTGATTCGGAGATTTTAAATCAGATTAATATGGGAAGATTACAAGCTTTAAATGCTGTGGCAGAGACTAATGTAATAAAGTATTTTCAGGAACGGAAAATACTTGCAAAGATGAAACCACAGAAGCTCTCATATAAAATGGAGTTTTCGGAGAAAGACCTAAAAACACTTGGCGGAGCGTTGAGAGATTTAGGTTATGATGATAAGGAGTATACTTCGGAACAATTAAAAATATTAGCGAGAAATAAAGAAAGAAATCTTGCGATTGTGTCGAAGATTAGACAACTACAATTGGATAAGAAACCAACAATTGTTTTTGCGTGCTCGGTTGATCATGCTAAAATGTTAGCTGCAATGTTAACGTTAGAAGGGATTCAGAACAGTTTAGTTTTAGGTGAAATGGATCCTATGGACAGAAAGCATGCAATAGACACGTTTAAGAATAGAAATTCTGGAATAGATGTTATTATTAACTATGAGGTATTGACAACTGGATTTGATTCAAAAAATATAAAATGTGTTTTTATTACCCGTCCAACAAAATCGATTGTATTATATAGTCAGATGCTAGGGCGTGGATTAAGAGGTCCACTGATGGGCGGAAATGAAGAATGTGATTTAATCGATATTGATGATAATTTACAAGCTTTTGATAATGAAACGGCATTTTCTCATTTTAACGATTATTGGAGAGTATAGGAGGCACAGATGGGAGCAAGTATTGTAGATATTAAAAATATGGGTGATGCCCTAAGAAATACAGGGTATAAAAATATCGAAAGTGCAGTCGCTGAGATTATTGATAATTCAATAGAGGCAAATGCAAAAAATATTTTTATTATTCTGAAGGAAGGAATAGCTGCCTCAGGGAGAAAGGTTGTTAACGAAGTCGGCTTTCTTGATGATGGAGATGGTATGCCAGCGGAAGTGCTTGGAAGCTGTTTGAGAATGGGAGCGTCGACTAGGCAGGATCGAAAGGGAATGGGTAGATTTGGTGTAGGGCTCCCCCAGGCATCATTATATGCTTGTCCTGAGATTGAAGTTTATTCTTGGCAAGATAAAATAAAGAATGCAAAAAAAGTATATCTAGATATTAATAAAATTAAAGATGGTGTTCAGACAGAAATAGAAGATCCTGTTTATGAGAGTATTCCTGAACCATATGCAAGTTATATTTCATATCAGACTATGTTTGATACATATGATTTTTCAAAATCTGGTACTTTAGTTATTTGGAAAAAGTGTGACAGAATTAATCCGAAAACAAGAGGACCATTGACCGAAAGATTAGAGTTTTCTTTAGGGCAAAAATTCAGATATTTTATTCATAATGAAGTGAGTAAAATTAAAATTATTTGTGATGAAAATCCAGATGCTGCGGTAGATGTTGCTCCTAATGATCCATTGTTCTTGATGGAAGATAATTGTGTACTATGTAATGCAGAGGAGCCAAAACTAATCTATAAACCAGGACAGAAGGATGGAATAGAGGCGCCATTTGAATTATATACTGCTAAAGGAGCTGGATCTGGTGAGGTTCAAGTGCCTATAAAATACATAAATAAATCTGGTGAGGTTGCAACGTCTTCAGTTATGTGTAGATTTTCAATCGTAAAAGATAAGTTTTATGATGAAACAGCATTTCCTAAAGGTTCAAATCCAGGTAATTATGCGCTTGGAAAGCATGCGGCGAAAATGGAAGGAATTTCCGTCATTAGAGCGGGAAGAGAAATCGACTTTAGAAGATTTGATTTTTATAATGTAATAAATGAGCCTCAACATAGATGGTGGGGATGTGAGATTATATTTGATCCAGAATTGGATGAGGTATTTGGTGTCGCAAATAATAAGCAATATGTTGAACTTAAGAAGATAGATGTGGCAGATTTAGATCCGGAGGAACTTGATATTCCTCCAATTTGGGATCAACTTGCGGACATAATAATATCAACAATAAAGGCAATGTATGCGCAGAATGAAGAAACACGTAGTAATACAAGAACATTTGAAGATAATCAAAGTCCAAGTACAGATATTATTAATACTGTAGAAAACGATCCAGCCACAGCCGATTTAGATGAGGAAGAAGATAAAGATGTTAATAACGAACCGACAGCTGAAGAAGTTACAGAGACTGGAAAAGAAGAGCTAAAGGAACTTGGATATGAAAATCCTACAGATGAGCAAGCAACAGCATTTATTAATAATTCAGTCAACTTTGTATATCAAGATAAGGGCGAGAGAAGTCCTGCCTTTGACTATAAGCCTGTATTGAAAACTACAGTTATAACGATTAACACGAGCCATAAGTTTTATACATCATTTTTAAGTAAAATATATTCGAATGCGGAAGTAAAAACGACTTTTGAGCTATTCCTTGCTTCTTTAATTCAATCTGTTAGAAAAACTGATGCATACCAATCTGTGGAAAATGATAGATTAATGACTGCTTGGTATAATCGATTGAACAATTATATTTCAGAGCAGTTAAATCCAAGAAATACAAAATAGAGGTGGATAAATGTCGTTATTATTTTCCAATGAAATACTTGATTCGGTAAAAAAGGAATTACGTAGTGCAACCGACTCGGTACAAATTATTACTGCATACTGCAAAACATCCTCCCTATTATATCTTAACGGATGTATTGACGAAAGCGTTCATAATAAGAATCTATTAGTTAGATTTCGATTGGATGATATTGTAAAAGGAAGTACAGATTTTGATATAGTAGAAAATGCATTGAGAAATGGATGGAATGTATATATCAGATTTGACTTGCATGCAAAAACTTACATCGTTGATAATAAACGAGGTTTGGTAGGTAGTGCAAATGCCACTAATTCAGGATTAAGTATTGGAAAAAGCGGTAATATGGAAATGGCAACATTAGTTGATATTGAAGATAAGGATATAGAGAAAATCAATAAGTTGTATAATGATGCTATTTTGGTTGATAATGATCTCTTAGAGAAAATGAAAATTCAGATTGAGTCTTTGAGTGTAAATGAGAAAAAGGAAACTTGTATATGGGATTCGACGATAACGACATTGTTCAATCCGCATATAGATACATTGTTTTCATATGAGTTGCCAGAAGAATTTGATTTACAAGATGGAGAATATTTTTCGTTTTTAGACGAAACATACGATGGTAATTTGGAGAAAATAAAAGAGTCATTTAGATGGAGTAACGCATATCTATGGCTTTTAAATATTCTACAAGAAAATGAGGGCTGTTTATATTTTGGAGAATTAACGGAAAAATTACATAATGCAATGATATCAGATCCTAAACCGTATAGAAGAGATGTTAAGAAAATGTTAGCCAGTCTGCTAAGACTAATTGAAGAACTTGAAATGAAAGAAGTAGAAATTGATAGACCGAATTATTCCCAAAGAATTCAGTTTATAGAGAGTAAAGGAGAAGCGTAATGAAGCGGGAGTCATATTTACATCCAATTTCAGATGTAAGAGTATGGAATACTAATCGTTTGGAGTTACAACCAGATTGAGGGGTATGAAGCGAAAGAGACAAAGACCCTGTCGGAAAATATTTTTGGCAAGCAGATTAAAATTATAATGGCTTTATAGGAAAGTGTCTTTACGTGACCTGTTAAGCAGTGCCGAGGCAGATATAACGAATCTTTCTATGATTGCTGTCTATAACCAATCTTATAAAGTATTTGATACGAAAACACTGCAAGATATTCACTCAAATATATTTGGGCAAATCTACGATTGGGCTGGTGAGTTTCGTACAATTCAAATTGCTAAATATGAAGATGTCCTAGGAGGAGATACAGTTAGATATACTTTCCCTAAACAGATCAAGAAGGAGCTTGATGCGGTGATGAAGGAAATTAAAAAGCTGGAAAGAACAGGCAGCAATGGTAAGGATATGGTATTTCGTTTAGAGAGAATAATAGCAGCAATTTGGCAGATGCACCCCTTTAGAGAAGGCAATACCAGAACTTGTATTGTATTTGCTGTGCTGCTTACAAAACATCTTGGATTTGAGGTCGACCATGAGCTTTTTAAAATCCACTCAGCTTATGTGAGAAATGCTTTGGTGTGGGCTTCGCAAGGGATCTATTCAAAACATGAATATCTTGAGCAAATTTTTGCTGATGCGATACTGGGTGATAACCTCAATAATGAAGAGGCAGCCCCTGCTTCCGCTGGAAGGTATGACCACATTGGTGAGTTCAAGGTTAAAGATTATGTGGAGCGTCCACATGTGCATGTGAAAGATAAGTAATGCGTAACAGTGTAAGGCTAAGTGACAGATCAGTTATTATGAGAATCTGAACAACACGAAATGGAAATAAAGTAACAAAAATAGGAGTGAACGCATGAGATTTGATTCGTTATATTCAGAATATCCCACGAGACGTAGCGCTGTGTTCGGCAAAAAAGGGATGGTGTGCACGTCCCAGCCGCTGGCGGCCCAGGCGGGACTGGATATCTTGAAACGCGGCGGGAATGCCGTGGACGCGGCGGTGGCTGCCGCAGCGTGTCTGACGGTGGTGGAGCCCACCAGCAACGGGATCGGCGGCGACGCTTTTGCGCTGGTATGGATGAAGGAGCGGCTTCACGGTTTAAACGCCAGCGGGCCGGCGCCGGCGGGAATAGACGCGGAAGCCCTGCGCGCCATGGGATATTCCAATGTTCCGCAGTATGGCTGGATCCCCGTCACCGTGCCGGGCGCGCCTTCGGCCTGGGCGGCGTTGTCAAAGCGGTTCGGGAGACTGCCTTTTGAAGAATTATTGGAGCCGGCCATCGGATACGCAGAGGAGGGATTTCCTGTTTCACCTGTCGTTTCGCGGCTGTGGGACAGGGCCTTTGGGGAAAGCTGCGAGCATATGAAGGATGATTTTTTCCGCCATTGGTTTGAGACATTCGCCCCTGAGGGAAGAGCGCCCCGGGCGGGAGAAGTGTGGAGCAGCGCCGATCACGGAAGAACGCTTCGCAGGATCGCGGAGAGCGGCGGGGAGGACTTTTATCGGGGCGGGCTGGCGGAAGAGATCGACAGCTTTTCCAGAGCCGCCGGAGGCTTTATCAGAAAAGAAGATCTGGCCCAATATCAACCTCAGTGGACGGATCCCATCTCTGTAAATTACAGAGGCTACGACGTCTGGGAGCTGCCGCCCAACGGCCATGGGATGGTGGCGCTGATGGCCCTGAATATTCTAAACGGATATGATTTTACGGGCAGAGAACGGGAGGATACATATCATTATCAGATCGAGGCGCTGAAGTCGGCTTTTGCAGACGGACTGGCGCACATCGCCGATCCCGGTTATATGGAAGCAGACGTAGCGGCCATGCTCTCGGAAACGTACGCTGATCAGCGCAGATCGCTGATTTCAGACAGGGCGGCGGAACCCTGTCCGGGAAAACCCGAGCAGGGCGGCACCGTATATTTATGTACGGCGGACGGAGATGGAAACATGGTTTCCTATATTCAGAGCAATTATATGGGCTTTGGATCGGGTCTTGTGGTGCCAGGTACAGGCATCGCACTGCACAACCGGGGATGTAATTTTTCACTTAAGGAGGGTCATCCCAACTGCCTGGCGCCGGGAAAAAGGCCGTATCACACCATCATTCCGGGCTTCATGACCAGAGATGGGAAGGCGGTAGGCCCCTTTGGCGTGATGGGCGGATTTATGCAGCCCCAGGGGCATGTGCAAATGGTGATGAACGCGGTGGATTTCCACATGGATCCGCAGGAGGCTCTTTCTGCTCCCCGCTGGCAGTGGACGGAGGGAAGGCGCGTGGCCATCGAACGGGAAGTCTCGCCTGCCATCGTCGAGGGACTGATCCGCAGAGGTCACCAGGTGATGATCCCCACGGATTTTATGGACTTCGGCCGCGGACAGATCATCTGGCGAACGGAAAACGGAGTGCTGGTGGGAGGAAGCGAACCGAGGACCGACGGTGTTGTCGCCGCGTGGTAGGAAAACAGGGAACAACGAAAAAGGCGGACATCTTGGATATGTCCGCCTACTGAACCGCTCCCTGTCAAGTAGACAGATGAAAAAACAAAAAATTGTTTCTCCAGGATCTCAGAAATGAGGTCCTGGTTTTCTATTAGGCAGCTTCCAGCAAACTGCGGTAGGCTGCCGGTGGC
>Ga0129308_1001667_pt1 | contig 21905 bp, 19 predicted proteins | sample L827metagenome_FD_94440 | JGI IMG/M metagenome (GOLD analysis project Ga0129308, IMG submission 94440) | Ring-tailed lemur group fecal microbial communities from Wisconsin, USA - L827 metagenome | ecosystem: Host-associated > Mammals > Digestive system > Large intestine > Fecal | place: USA... | reverse complement strand
CTGAACATTAGGGTTGTTGTCATAGGCTGAAGGTTCGCGGTATTCTATGTTTTCAATTTCAGCCCTCATACAGCCGTCATTTTCAAAAAAGTCGTCTATCTGTGCTCTTTCAATGCCCTCCACTATAACATGGGTCATGTTTCCGGGCAGCTTAAGCACCTGTTTTATATGGGCTATTGTGCCTATGTCGTGCAGTCCGCTCAAATCGGGACTTTCCTCCAGGGCATCGATCTGCTTAACCAAAAAAACAGAGCTTTTTTCTCTTTCCGCCGCATCAAGAGAAGCAAGTGAGCTTTCTCTTCCCACAGGAAAGCTTATTATCATATTCGGAAAAACCGTCAGTCCCCTTAAAGCAACTGCCGGCAGTACTCTTTTACTCATAAATGCACCTCTGTTATCCTTTCAATGGTAATATATTATACACTAAAAACTCAATTCAAACAAGTGCAAGCACCCATCTGAAAAATATATACGTTTATTTTTTGCAAAGCATTTTATTAATCCCAAATTCAATAAATTAAACGTATATAAATTGACCGCAAAAAAATCAAATGCTATACTTTATAAAAAACATATATTACCAAACAGCCATGAAAAACAAACCCCTTGAAAGAATTTTAATATCCTCAGCCATCACATCAGCCGCCCTTGCAGCAGTATTTTTCGCACTTTATTTTATGCTGAAAACCGGCTTTTTTCTTACTGCCGCAATAACCTTTGCCGTAATTTTTTATCATTTTGCCATGCGCCTTTTTATAGGCACAGCCGCAAAGGGTCTGCTTAAAAAAGCCGCCTTAACCAACAGCACGTTTTTTAATGAAAAACCCTTTGAAAAGCATTTGTACAGATTTCTTCACGTAAAAAAATGGAAAGACAAAATGCCCACATACCGACCTGAAGATTTTTCATTAAAACACAAAAGCTGTGAAGAAATAATAACCGAAACAAAAATTTCCGAAACAGGCCACGAAATTATGGCGTTGCTCAGCTTTGCACCAATTTTTATGTCAAAATACTTCGGCGCATTTTGGGTTTTCTTCATAACTTCGTTTTCAGCGGCATTGCTTGACATTGCCTTTGTAATAATACAAAGGTATAACAGACCAAGACTTGAAAAGCTTACCGAAGACCGCCGAAAAAATTAAATTTTTCCCTCTTTGGCAAGGCTTAAAAGTCTGTCGCCGGAAACCCTGTAAACCGTCCATTCGTCCATAGGCACAGCGCCGTTTTTAACATAAAAATCTATGCTCGGCTTATTCCAGTCAAGACACCACCACTCAAATCTTCCGCAGCCCCTTTCAACAGCCAAAGACGCAAGATAAGAAAGCATTTTCTTTCCATAGCCCCTTTTTCTGTATTCAGGCTTTATATACAAATCTTCAAGATAAAGACCCGCTTTTCCAAGGAATGTGGAAAAATTATGGAAAAAAAGCGCAAATCCGACGTCCTCGTTATCAACCGAGGCAAAAATAACCTCAGCCTTTTTCTTTTCAAATATCCACTCTTTCAAAAGCTCCTCTGTTGCCACAACCTGATCTGCCATTTTTTCATATTCAGCCAGTTCCTTTATAAAATAAAGTATTTTTCCACAGTCCTTTTCCTCTGCCGCCCTGAATTTAAGCTCCGACATAAAATCACTCCTTATACTGCAAAAACGCCTGTTTTCCCATTGCGGAAAAACAGACGCCTTTCATATTTTGTATGTCTGCGTAAGCAAACATTTCCCTTTAAAATACACTTTTTATTTCATAGCTTACGCTGTTTCCATTTGTTTTAATTCTCAAAATTCTGTAATTGCCGTTTAAAGTGCCGTTTGCCGTCCACAACGACGGAAGATTAACATATCTTATGCCATCACGCATGGATTCCCAAAAGCCTGTTCCCGATGATGAAACAACAAATATCGTTCTGTTGTCTGCCCTCAAATCCTGAAGCACATCTCTGAAAAGCTGTGCCTCAAGGTCATCTGTGAAATTTGACGGCGTTGTATCCATTACAAAAACAACGCACTTATTGCTTGTGGCAAGCACATCGTTTTTAAATTTCTGCCACTGCTCAGGCTTTGTTGCCTTAAGACCGCCGTTAACCGCAGTAAGGTTTACAAAGTCAATGCCGTTTTTGCTGTAAAAGGCATATCCGTTTGTCCACTTTATGGTTTCTGTTTTTCCCGTAGGCGCAACGTCTGTTGCTCCGCCGTAAACCGATACATCAGCGTCCTTTTCAAGGGCCTCCCTTGCCTTTACCCTGCTGTTGGTGTATAACGCCTTGTCGGCAACATTAGTTCCCAAAACCGTGCCTGAAATGTTGGCATAATAGTATCCTGTTTCTTTTACGCTTGTGTCTGCCTTAAGCTTGTCGCCGCCTACTGTTGCCGCAGGAACATCAATGTTGTATTGGGCGGCAAAATCACCTCTCAAATTGTCAAAATACATAACCTGCTGTTCCGTATTGGTGTTTGAAAGCGCCGCAACATAAATAGTTTTAAGCTTTATAGGATAAACAACGTCTTTAGGTATATCGGCTGTTACTGTGGCATATTCGCCGTTCCAGTTTACATCTCTTGAAAAATCAATTACATATTCCGTTCCATTGGTGTCGGCTATTTTTCCTCTTACCCACTGGCCCGTTCCGTTGCCGTAAACGTCCATTATAAGTGTTTTAGGCGCTCCGCTTATGCTAAGTCCGCCACCCGCAAAGGAAAGATACGCCGCCTGTGTTGTATCTGCCTGTTTAAAATAGTAGCTTAAGCCAAGGGCCTTGCCGCCGTCGCTTACATATTTTGTTGTAATGCCGGCAATTCCCTGTATATCGGCAGGATAAGCCGAATAGTTAAGATACTGTATATTTTCAAAGGAATCTATGTTCTTTCTTTCGCCGCCTACGGAAACCTTGATGTAGTTTGTAAGTCCGCCGCTGCTTATTCTTATAAGTCCGCCGCCTGCCGACGATGGCGCCGTATATGTTCCGCCGCTTACAGTTCCTATATCTGCCGTAATTTCAGCCTTGTTTGTAATGTCAACTGTCGCTCCGTCTGCTGTTGTGCCCTTTACGGTAAAGGATACGGTTTCGCCCTCATCAAGGTAAAGCTCGCTTACAGATGGGTTGATTGAAACAAGCTCAGAAATAGCCACTCTGTGCTCAGCCTTGCTTGTGCCGTATTCAGCCTTTATAACAACAGTTCCGCTTGTACCTGCCGTTATGGTGTTTCCGATAAGTGTGCCGCCCTCAATGCTAAGCTGAACATCCTTTGGGCTGATCATAATTTTATGATGGTTTTTGTCATAGCCGTAAAGCTTAAGCTCAAATGTTCCGCCCGGCGCAACCGAAGCTGTACTGCTTTCTATTATAACAGACTCCGCCTTGCCTACCTCGCTGCTGTCAAAAATTCCAACTGCCGTCATTACCTTTCTTGCCGTACCCTCGGCAGGGCTGTTTACTATCTGCGCCGTTCCGTAATCGTCCTTAACAGCCATTGTTGAAGAACCGCCGCCGTCAAGGTTAAGACCGTAATACATACCCTCTTCCTTTAAAAGCTGAACGGCTTCATCAGGTGTAAGGCCTATGCTGGCGTTATCGCCGCCGCTTCTTTTTCCGTCTGCCACAATAAGCTTAAGTGTTTTTTTGTCCTTTGAAAGCCCAAGAAGTGTTCTTGGCTGTCTGCCTGTTGAAATTTCTCCCGTTGAAGCCGGCTTTGAGCCACCGTCAAGTATTATTCCGCCGCCTGTTATGGCTGTTTCTATATTATCAAGGTCAAAATTGCATTCTGTTTCAACCTCTGCTCTGTAACCGAACAAAAGCTTGTCAGCGTACTGGTCGGCATATTCGCTGCTTAAAATAACAAGATAGCCGTTTGCGGGAACATTTACGGTTTCACCCTTTTTTGATACATATGTAATTCTTCCGTTTTCAACGGTAATCTTTACAAGATTAGGAAATCTTGCGTCAAGCTGCGCCGTATTTTTTCCGCCGTTTTCATCAAAAATTATAGGGTATTTCATTTCGGTTATTTTATTGATGCTGGCAAAATCAAAAAGCTTTTCGCCCTCAACAACAAAATTCATTGTGGTTTTAAAATATCCAAGCATAGGGTTCTGGTCGTCATCAATAAAAAATGTTCCGAACTGGTTTGAGTTTATGTTTTTGTCGGTATCTATTGACAATATGTCCCCCTGTGCTATAACCGGGCCAAAGGACGCCGAATATGAGCCCGTAAGACCGAAATAAGCGCTGTTTACGCCTGCTACGGCCTTGCTTTCATTTATAAGGCTGTTTACTGTTTCCTTAAGTCCTATTTCCTTTGAACTTTCAATAGGATTTACCGTAATGTCGCTGTCGGAAATATCCGCCGTAAGCACATAAATATCAAGCCAGCCCTCAGATGTAAGCCTGTGCTTATACTGATAATTTATTCCCTTTGCCAAAAGCTGCTGGTCTATCTGTTCATACAGTGTGGAGGCAGCAAACGCCGGAACCGACACAAAAATTGCCGAAGCAAAAACCCCGGCAATAATAATTTTTCTTAATGCACTGATTTTACTCATTTTTACACTTCCTTATTTTTTTATTTCATATCCGCCCCTTATCAAAAATGATGCCTCATCGCTTGTAACAACAGCTCCGTTTTTATCAGGCTCAGGCATAATAAAAAGCTGACGCCTGTTTATTTCCATTTTATCGCCATATTCCAAACCGTTTGTAATGTTTATAAAGCCGTAATCGCCTATACTGTAAACCTTGGCAGTTCCCGATATAAGCATAATTTCGGAACAGCCGTAGCTGCACATTACTATCTGTCCTTTTTTGGCTGTTACGGTTTTAAAGGCAAGCTCGTCATCATATGTCATCATGTTTTCAAGCTCGTCTATAACATTTACCGCAGAAAGAGTTTCGTCCTTTCCCATAAGCTTTGCCTCGTCAAGCTCAAGCAGCTCGCTCATAGCGCTGTTTTCATCTATGCTTTGGGCAAAAGCCGAAAACCTTTTTTCTTCTGAAAATATATTGACGGAGGCCACCGTGGCAACTGCGATTGTTGCTATCATAACAGCAAATGCACGCATTTTGTTGTTTGTCATAAAAATTTTCTTCCTTCCTTGGGACGCAGTATTTATCTCAACAAATAAATAATAGCATATTTTCAGTAAAAATTCTTTAATTATTTACATTCTTAACAAAATTGTAACCTTTTTGCTTTGTGTTTTGCCGCCGCGCCATTTTTTACGCAAAAAAGCTGCTCCGCAAAAGCAGAACAGCTTTAAATTAAATTATTTTACAACGATATTTAAAATCTTGCCCGGAACATAAATTTCCTTAACTATTGTTTTGCCTTCAATTCTTGAAGCAAGCGCCTCTTTAGCCTTAGCAAGAACCTCTTCCTTGCTGAGTGAAGCCGAAACCTTAATTGTTTCTCTAACCTTGCCGTTTACCTGAAGAGGAATTGAAATTTCATCAACAGTAAGCTTGCTTTCATCGCACTTTGGCCAGCCTGCTTCAAATACTGTTGTGTCATGTCCAAGCTCTCTCCAAAGCTCCTCTGAAATATGAGGTGTAAACGGAGCAAGAAGAACAACAAGCGCCTCTATACAGCTCTTGTCAATTCCGTCCTGTGCCTTTGCCACATCCATAAGCTTGTTTGTGTATTCCATAAAGCCGCTTACTACCGTGTTCATTGTAAGGGCTGCAAGACGTGAATCTATTTCATATATCATTTTGTTCTTTACAAAGTCAGAATCCTTTGTTGGGGCAACAGGCTTATCCTTATATGTTGCCACAAACTTCCAAACCTTGTTAAGGTAACGGAATACGCCGTCAATACCGCTGTCGTCCCATTCAGAGTCTACCTCTGGAGGGCCAACGAAAAGCTCATACATTCTCAGTGAGTCGCAGCCGTATTTCTTAACAAGCTCGTCAGGAGAAACAACATTTCCCTTAGACTTGCTCATCTTAGCGCCGTCCTTATTAATCATACCCTGGTTGAAAAGTCTCTTGAAAGGCTCGTCAAAATCAACCACGCCTATATCATAAAGGAACTTTGTATAGAAACGTGCATAAAGCAGATGAAGAACTGCGTGCTCAATGCCGCCTACATACATGTCAACAGGCGCCCATTTCTTAAGCGCTTCCTTGCTTGCCAGCTCCTTATCGTTATGAGGGTCTGTATAGCGAAGGAAATACCATGATGAACCTGCCCACTGAGGCATTGTGTTTGTTTCTCTTTTTGCAGGGCCGCCGCACTTAGGGCATGTTGTGTTTACCCAGTCGTCAATAGCCGCAAGAGGAGATTCACCTGTATCTGTCGGCTTATAGTTTTCAACCTCAGGAAGCTCAACCGGAAGCTGATCGTCAGGAACAACAACAGTTCCGCAGTGTGGGCAGTGAACAAGAGGAATAGGCTCGCCCCAGTATCTCTGACGAGAGAATACCCAGTCACGAAGCTTATAGTTAACTGTCTTTTTACCGAAGCCCTTTTCTTCAAGAATTTCAGGAGCTTTCTTTTTAGCCTCAAAGGCTGTCATGCCGTTAAAAAGAGGTGAGTTTATAATAACGCCGTCGCCTGTGTAAGCCTCTGTAAGCTCTTTTTCCTCCTCGCCCTCAGGAATGATAACCTGAATAATAGGAAGATTGAATTTTTTAGCAAATTCAAAGTCACGGTCATCGTGTGCAGGAACGCACATGATAGCGCCTGTACCGTAATCAGCAAGTACATAGTCTGAAACCCAAATAGGTGTAGGCTCGCCGTTAAGAGGGTTAATGCCGTAAGCGCCTGTAAATACGCCTGTTTTTTCCTTATCTGTCATACGGTCTACTGAGGACTTTGTTGATGCCTGATAGCAGTATTCCTCCATAGCCGCCTTATATTCGTCTGTTGTAATTTCCTTTACAAGGGCATGCTCAGGTGAAAGCACCATAAATGTTGCGCCGTAAAGTGTGTCAGGTCTTGTTGTATAAACGGTAATTACCTTGTCGCTGCCCTGAACCTTAAAGTCAACCTCTGCGCCATAGCTTTTGCCAATCCAGTCTGTCTGCATTTTCTTAACCTTTTCAGGCCAGTCAAGCTTGTCAAGGTCATTAAGAAGTCTTTCTGCATAAGCTGTAATTTTAAGCATCCACTGACGGAGATTTTTCTTTGTTACCTGGCTGCCGCATCTTTCGCAAACGCCGTTTGTAGCCTCTTCGTTGGCAAGAACGCACTTGCAGCTTGGGCACCAGTTAAGAGGCATTTCCTTTTCATATGCAAGGCCGTTTTCAAACATTCTGGCAAAAATCCACTGTGTCCACTTATAGTAATTTTTGTCTGTTGTGTTTACTTCTCTGTCCCAATCGTAAATAGCGCTTATTTCGTGAAGCTGTCTTTTAACATTGGCAATATTTGCCGCTGTACTTACCTCAGGGTGTGTATTTGTTTTGATAGCGTAGTTTTCAGCAGGAAGACCGAAAGCGTCCCAGCCCATTGGGTGAAGCACCTGATAGCCCTGAATAACCTTGTAGCGGCTGATAACGTCACTTAAAACATAGCCTCTCCAGTGACCAACATGAAGACCCGAGCCCGAAGGATATGGGAACATGTCAAGGCAGTAATATTTAGGCTTTTTGTCATCTTCCTTATTGATTGGGTTCTTTTCCCATTCCGCACGCCATTTCTTTTCAATTTCTGCAAATTCATAGCGACTGTTCATTTTACTTTCCTCCTAAAAAGATTAGCGCAAAAGCGCCGTTTAATTTTGAGCTTAAAGCAAAATATAAAAAGCCCCTCATCTCTGTTAGAGACGAAGGGCTATACTCCGCTGTACCACTCTATTTTGCATTAAATGCACAATCTTGCCCTTAACGCGGGATACGTTCCTGCCTACTTTGTTTCAGCGGAAAGCTCAAAGGCGAGTTCGGCTTTTGCGTAATGCTGTCTTTCACCTGCCGGCAGCTCTCTGAAAAAACTTCAAAACCTACTATTCCTTATCATAGCATTTACATTTTAAGCTAAATAAACTTATACCATAAAATTGCCTTTAAATCAATAGAAACATTCCAAATTTATGTTAAAAAAAGCTGTTTTTATGTATTATATTGGGCTTAAAATGCCATATATCGCCTGTTGCGGACGAAATATATGCTTAAATGTCTGTCATAATTTATATGCCTTTTTTATCAGAAAACACAGTACTTTTTCATGTATTCCTCCATTTTAGGAAGAACATCGCCGTATGTGCCTTTTTCCTTAAGGTATTCATAAATATCCTTAACTGTAATTATGGAATGAACCTTAATTCCAAATTCCTCCATAACCTCCATAACGGCTGTTTTGTTTCCCTCTTTGCCAACCTCACAGCGGTTTACGGAAATAAACATGTCGGTAACCTTAACGTCTGCGGCGTTAAAAAGCACAGGCATTGTTTCTCTTATGGCTGTTCCGGCTGTTATAACGTCCTCTATAATTATAACCTTATCGCCGTCAGCAGGCTTGTAGCCCACAAGGTTTCCGCCCTCGCCGTGGTCTTTTGCCTCTTTTCTGTTGAAGAAATAAGGCTTGTCTATATCGTACTCAACGGCAAGGTTTGCCGCTGTTGCCGCCGCAAGAGGAATACCCTTATAGGCAGGGCCGAACATTGCGTCAAAATCGCTGCCCAGTGTTTCCTTTATAAGCTTTGAATAGAACTTTGCAAGTGTGGCAATCTGTTTGCCTGTTTTATAGTTTCCCGTATTAACAAAATACGGAGTGTTTCTTCCGCTTTTTGTAACAAAATCTCCGAAGCGAAGAACATCGGCGCTCATCATAAACTCTATAAATTCAATTTTTGAAGCGTCAAGCATTTCTATATCCCCCTTAATCGATAATACCTCTTATTTCCGACAAATCCTTAATGCCGTTTTCCCTCATAAATTTTTCTATGCCCTCCACAACCTCTACTGTTGTGTATGGATTCATAAAATTGGCTGTTCCCACGGCAACGCCTGTTGCGCCTGCCATAATAAACTCAATGGCATCCTCATAATTTGAAATGCCTCCCATGCCTATTACAGGCACATCAACGCACTTGCACACCTGATATACCATTCTTACGGCAACAGGCTTTATTGCAGGGCCTGAAAAGCCGCCTACCTTGTTGGCAAGCACAGGCTTTCTTTTGTTTATGTCTATTCTCATTCCCAAAAGTGTATTTATAAGTGAAAGTGCGTCAGCGCCGCCCGAAACAGCCGCCTTTGCAATTTCGGTTATATCCGTTACGTTAGGCGTAAGCTTAACAATAAGCGGCTTTTTGCAGTATTTTTTAACCTCCGAAACAACCTTTTCCGCCATAGACGGAACAGTTCCAAAGGTTATGCCGCCCTGACTTACATTAGGACATGAAATATTAAGCTCAAACATATCCACATCTGCGTCAGAAAGCTTTTGCGCCGCATTGCAATACTCCTCAATAGTGTGACCGCAGATATTTACAATAATTTTTGTGTCAAACTGTCTTAAAAAAGGAATATCATTTTCAATAAAATAATCTGCACCGGGGTTCTGAAGTCCGACAGAATTAAGCATACCGCCATAGGTTTCGGCAATTCTTGGGGCATTATTGCCCTTCCATGGCTCTGCCGCAACACCCTTAACGGTAACTGCGCCAAGTCTGTTAAGGTCTACAAATTCACCAAATTCTCTGCCGCTGCCAAATGTGCCCGAGGCTGTTGTAACAGGGTTTTTCATCTCTACGCCGCAGATGTTTACCGCTGTGTTTATATTACTCATCCCACATCACCTCATCACCATAAAATACAGGGCCGTCCTTGCACACCTTAAGGTGCTGCCAGTCGTTTTCGCCTTTTTTCTTTATCTTTATGGCACAGCCCACACATGCACCTATGCCGCATGCCATTCTTTCCTCCATGGAAACCTGACATGGAATACCCATTTTCATTGCCCACTTTGCAAGGCTTTTAAGCATTATTTTTGGGCCGCAGGAATATATTATGTCGCCCTCAGGCTTAACACTGTCAAGCAGCTGAACAACATTGCCCTTAAAGCCAATGCTTCCGTCATCGGTAGCAATATAAACCTCTGCGCCAAGCTCTTTAAGCCTGTCCACAAGTATAGGCTCTGTTTTTGAGCCTATAAACACCATATTCTTGCCCTTAAGGTGCTTTACAAGCTCCACAAGAGGAGGCAGACCTATTCCGCCGCCTACAATAATATTTTTTTCGGCACTTTCCTCAAGCATAAAGCCGTTGCCCAAAGGGCCCACAACCTTAAGCTCTGTGCCAACGGGGCACTGGGCAAAATACTCTGAGCCCTTGCCCACAATCTGATAAATTATGCTTAAAACGCCGTTTTCTGAATCTATCTCATTTATACTAATAGGCCTTGGGAGAATATTCTCGCCAAGACCTGTGTACACATTTACAAATTGGCCCGCTTTGGCCTCTTTGGAAATTTTAGGAAGTGAAATAGTCATTTTGTAGGCGTTTGCACCGATAATGCAGTTTTCAATAATTTCGCCGTACTCAACAAATTTCATTTTTATTTAATGTCCTCCAAAGCTATAACATCAAGTTTATCAGGTGTTATTTCGCATTCCATTACGTCAAGCAGTGCGTTTACTGTATCCAAAGATGTCATAAGATGAACGGAGCATTCCATAGCCGCACGTCTTATTTTAAAGCCGTCGCTTTCCGTTCTGTTGCCCTTTGTAGGTGTATTGATAATAATGTCAATCATGCCGCTTCTGATAATATCAAGCACATTTGGCACGCCCTCGCTTATCTTTTTAACAACAGATACACCTTTTATGCCGTTTTCTGTAAGAAACTCTGCTGTTCCCTCTGTTGCAAGTATGCGGTAGCCAAGGTTCTCAAGGCGCTTTGCAATAGGAAGAATTTCCGGTCTGTCATATTTTTTGATTGTAACAAGGGCAGTACCGTTTTTCTTAGGTATCATATCGTTTGCGGCAATAAAGCCTTTGTAAAGAGCATTTGTAAGGTTTCTTCCCACACCAAGAATTTCGCCTGTTGATCTCATTTCAGGGCCAAGGCTTGCCTCAACCTGAGGAAGCTTTTCTGTTGAGAAAATAGGCACCTTAATGCAAACATACTTAGGCTCAGGACATATTCCGCTTTCATATCCAAGGTCTTTAAGCTTTGCGCCAAGCATAACCTTTGTTGCTATGTCAATAATAGGCACGCCTGTAACCTTGCTTATATAAGGCACTGTACGGCTTGAACGAGGGTTAACCTCAATTATGTTAAGCTCGCCCTTATATTCTATAAACTGAATGTTAACCATACCTATTACCTCAAGGGCAATGGAAATTCTTTTTGTAACATCCATTATCTCAGCCTTGATTCTGTCTGAAAGATGCTGAGGAGGATATATTGAAATTGAGTCGCCCGAATGAACGCCAGCTCTTTCAAGATGCTCCATTATACCGGGTATAACAACATCTGTGCCGTCGCATATTGCGTCAACCTCAATTTCACGTCCAAGCAGGTATCTGTCTATAAGCACAGGGTTTTTGCTGTCTTTTGCAAAGGCTGCCTCAAGATATTTTGTAAGCTGAGCCTCATCATAGGTTATTTCCATACCCTGTCCGCCAAGTACGTATGAAGGTCTTACAAGAACAGGATAGCCTACTTCGTTTGCTTCGTCAATACCCTCCTGAAGAGTCCATACGCCCTTGCCCTGAGGACGCTTGATGTTCAGCTTTTCAAGTATCTCGTCAAATTTTTCTCTGTCCTCTGCGGCGTCAATCTGCTCAGGCTTTGTTCCGTAAATAGGTATGTTCATTTCACGGAAGAAGTTTGCAAGCTTAATGGCTGTCTGTCCGCCGAACTGAAGAATTACGCCGTCAGGCTTTTCCTTCTCAACTATATTAAGAACATCCTCTTCTGTAAGAGGCTCAAAATAAAGCTTGTCTGATGTGTCAAAGTCAGTTGAAACAGTTTCAGGGTTATTGTTTATTATAATTGTTTCAATGCCCGCTTTTTTAAGAGAAAGTATGCTGTGAACTGAGCAGTAGTCAAATTCAATACCCTGACCGATTCTTATAGGGCCTGAGCCAATAACTATAACCTTCTTCTTGTCATGCACAACAACCTCGTCATACTGGTCGTAGGTTGAATAGTAATACGGTGTTACAGCCTCAAACTCGCCTGCACAGGTATCAACCATTTTGTAAACAGGAAGAATATTCATTTTCTTTCTGAGTGCGTAAATTTCAGGCGGCTCAACACCAAGAAGGTCTGCAATTCCCTTGTCGGAGAAGCCCTTCATCTTATATTCTCTAAGTGTTGCCTCGTCCAAATCGTCAATGGTCATAAGCTTAAGAGCCTCTTCCATATCAACAATCTTTTTAATTTTATGAACAAAGAATTTGTCCATGCCTGTTATATCGCAAACCTTTTCAACACGGTAACCTCTTCTGAGTATTTCCGCAAGGTCAAAAAGTCTTTCGTCATCTGGCACAACAACTCTCTTTTTAAGCTCCTCAAGGCTCTTGCTCTGGCTGTATTTTCTTTCAAGAGTATACTGGCCTATTTCAAGTGAACGCACGCCCTTAAGAAGTGCGCTTTCAAAGCTGTTTCCGATAGCCATAACCTCGCCTGTTGCCATCATTTTTGTGCCAAGGTTACGCTTTGCGCCCTTAAATTTATCAAACGGCCATTTAGGGATTTTGCATACAACGTAGTCTATTGTAGGCTCAAAGCAGGCAAAGGTTTTCTTTGTTACGGCGTTTTTAATTTCGTCAAGGCGGTAGCCCAAAGCAATTTTAGCCGCAACCTTTGCAATAGGATAGCCTGTTGCCTTTGAGGCAAGGGCTGATGAACGGCTTACACGAGGGTTAATTTCGATAACCGCATAGTTAAAGCTGTTAGGGTCAAGAGCAAACTGAACATTGCAGCCGCCCTCAATTTTGATTGAGTCAATAATATCTATTGCCGCTTTTCTCAGCATCTGATACTCTCTGTCGGAAAGTGTCTGTGCAGGGGCAACAACTATTGAGTCGCCTGTGTGAACGCCCACAGGGTCTACGTTTTCCATTGAGCAGACTGTTATACAGTTTCCTGCGCCGTCACGCATTACCTCAAACTCAATTTCCTTCCAGCCCTTAATGCTTCTTTCAATAAGCACCTGTCCAACACGGCTTAAATGAAGACCCTGAGCCAGTATTTCTCTAAGCTCGTCCTCATTTTCGGCAATGCCGCCGCCTGTACCGCCCAGTGTGTAGGCAGGACGAATTATAACAGGATAGCCTATTCTATCAGCAAATTCTACGCCCGATTCCATATCGGTTACAATTTCGCTTTCAACTATTGGCTGATTTGTTCTTTCCATAAGGCGTTTGAAGGAATCTCTGTCCTCGCCCTCTTTAATAGACTCTATTGACGAGCCTATTACTCTTACGCCGTATTTTGCAAGTATTCCCTTGTCATAAAGCTCAACGGAAAGGTTAAGACCTGTCTGACCGCCCATGCCGGCAATAATGCTGTCAGGACGCTCCTTTGCTATAACCTTTTCTATAAATTCAACAGTAAGCGGCTCAATGTATGTATGATGAGCCATGTCGCGGTCTGTCATTATTGTGGCAGGGTTGCTGTTTACAAGCACAACCTCAACGCCCTCTTCCTTAAGCGCCTGAACCGCCTGAGAGCCTGAGTAGTCAAATTCTGCCGCCTGACCTATAACAATAGGCCCTGAGCCTATTACAAGAACTTTTTTTATGGTATTATCCTTAGGCATTTTCTCCACCTCTTTCAATTACTTCCAAAAATCTGTCAAAAAGGTATCCGCTGTCAAGAGGGCCCGGGCTTGCCTCCGGATGGAACTGCACGCTGAAAATAGGAAGTGTTTTATGTCTAATACCCTCAATGGTATTGTCGTTTATATTCATAAATGCCGGCTCAACCTCCTCAGGAAGGTCGCATACAACATATTCGTGGTTCTGGCTTGTTATATACACTCTGCCTGTTTTAAGGTCTTTAACAGGGTGGTTTCCGCCGTGGTGGCCAAACTTCATTTTCTTTGTGTTTCCGCCAAGGGCAAGGGCTATAAGCTGATTGCCCATGCATACGCCTACAAGCGGCTTTTTGCCTATAAGCTTTTTAACATTTTCTATTATTTCGGGAACATCCTTTGGGTCTCCAGGGCCGTTTGAAAGGAATACTCCGTCAGGGTTTACCGAAAGAATTTCCTCTGCGCTTGTAAATGCAGGGAAAACCGTAAGACGGCAGCCTCTTGACTGGAAATCTCTTATAAGACCTTTTTTTGCGCCCATATCAACAAAGGCAATGTGTGTTCCTGCGCCTGCTATTTCGTATTTTTCGCTTATTGTGCATTCTCTTATAACATTTTTGTTGTTAAGGCTTTCAAATTTAAGCTTAATCTGGCTTTCTGTAAGGTCTTTTCCTCTTGTGGTTATAATTCCGCGCATTGTTCCCGTGTCGCGCAGCGCCTTTGTTATGGCTCTTGTGTCAACGCCCTCAATGCCCATTATTTTGTTCTGCTTAAGATAGCCGTCAAGCTCAAGCTCGCATCTCCAGTTGTTTGGATAATCGCATTTTTCACGCACCACAAAGCCCTTAAGTCTTGGTCCGGCAGATTCCATATCATCAAGGTTAATGCCGTAATTTCCTATAAGAGGATATGTCATACACACAATCTGACCTGCATAGGATGGGTCTGTAAGAAGCTCCTGATAGCCTGTCATCCCTGTATTGAACACAACCTCGCCAACGGTTTCTTTAATGTAGCCAAAGGCTTTTCCCTCAAAGCGCATACCGTTTTCAAGTATAAGCTCCGCTTTTATTACTTTTTCACTCATCAAATACATCTCCTCAAATCAGCCTTCATATCAAGCACCGCCTGACGTGAAGCCTGCGCAAATTCTTTTTCACTGAATTTATCCTTATAAATATCCTTTTTGTAGGCGGCAATAATTCCTCTTGAGGAATTTACTATTGCTCCAAGTCCGTTTTTGTCAAAGCATACCGAAAGATCCTCAGCCGTTCCGCCCTGTGCGCCGTAGCCCGGCACAAGGAAAAATGTGTGCGGCATAAGCTCTCTCAGCTTTCTTGCCTGTTCAGGGTGTGTTGCGCCCACAACAGCGCCTATTGAAGAATATCCATATTTTCCTATAAAATCATTTCCCCAGTCGCTTACAAGGCCTCCCACTGTTTCATACAGTGTTTTTCCGCCTTCAACCATAAGGTCCTGAAGCTGTCCGCTGCCCTTGTTTGATGTTTTAACAAGAACAAAAAGACCCTTTTCATAGTTTTTGCAGTTTTCAAAATAAGGTTCTACACTGTCCTGACCCATGTATGGATTTATGGTTATAAAATCCTCATGGTAAATTTCAAACTCTCTGCTGCCTGCCTTAACCTTTCCTATGTGTCCGTCAGAATAGTTTTCGGCAGTTGAAGCAATATCCCCCCTTTTTATGTCGCCTATAATTACAAGACCCTTTTCCTTGGCATATTTAATTGTGTTTATATAGCTTTCAAAGCCGTCTGTGCCAAGCATTTCATACATTGCCACCTGAGGCTTTACAGCAGGAATAAGGTCGTATGTGGCGTCAATTATTTCTTTATTGAACATAAAGAAGCTTTCGGCAACAGCCTTAGGCGTTTCGCCGTATTTTTCAAAGCATTCCTTTTTGATATATTCCGGTATAAAAGACATTCTCGGGTCAAGACCAACTACTGTCGGGTTTCCTGTTTCATTTATTTTTTCTATAAGCCTGTCGATAATCATGCCATTTCTCCCTCTTCAACAACCACTTTTCCGCCTACTATTGTATATACAGCCTTTCCCTTTACCTCATATCCGTCAAAAGGCGTGTTTCTTCCCTTAGATTCAAATTTTGAAGCGTCTATTTTGTACAGATTTTCGGCATCTATAACGGCTATATCCGCTGTTTTGCCCACCGAAATATCACCCTTGTCTATTCCAAGCACTCTTGCCGGATTAATTGTCATTTTTTCTATAAGCTGGCTCGGCGTAAGGTATCCGCCCTCAACAAGTGTTGTAACACCAAGTGCTATTGCGGTTTCAAGACCCACTATGCCAAATGCCGCCTTGTCATATTCGCAGTTCTTTTCGTCAATGCTGTGAGGAGCATGGTCTGTGGCTATTACGTTTATAGTATTGTCCTTAAGGGCGTTTCTTATAGCCTCAACATCCTCTCTGCTTCTAAGCGGAGGGTTCATTTTTGTGTTTGCATCATAGCTTGTTACGGCTTCATCCGAAAGTGTAAAGTGATGAGGGCAAGCCTCTGCCGTAACATTAACTCCTCTTGCGTGAGCCTCTCTTAAAAGCTGTACACTGCCCCTTGTGCTTACATGGCAAAGGTGAAGCTTTGCGCCTGTGTTTTCTGCAAGTATAATATCTCTTGAGGCAATAACATCCTCAGAGTCGTTTGAAATTCCTTTAAGACCCATAAGCTGGCTCTGAACGCCTGCGTTCATAACTCCGCCGCCCACAAGGCTTTTGTCCTCGCAGTGGCTGAGCATAGGAATATTGAACATTTTTGAATAGTTCATGGCTGTTTTTAAAAGACCTGCATTCATAACGCTTTTTCCGTCCTCGCTTATGGCGCATGCGCCTGCCTTTGCCATTTTTCCTATTTCCGCAAGCTCTTCTCCTGCCTGACCCTTTGTTATGGCGCCTATTGGCAGAACATTTACAACAGCCTCTCTTTCGGCTCTCATTTTAATATATTCAACCATTATTTCGCTGTCTGTAACAGGGCTTGTGTTTGGCATACAGCAAATTGTTGTAAAGCCTCCCATTGCCGCCGCACGGCTGCCTGTTGCTATTGTTTCCTTATATTCAAAGCCCGGATCTCTGAGATGAACATGAAGGTCGATAAAGCCCGGTGTAACCCATTTTCCCTCAGCATCTATAACCTTGTCGGCCTTTGTTTCTATTTTTTCCGCAATTTCAGCAATTTTATCGTCTATTACAAGTATATCGCCCTTTGCGTCCATGTTTGACGCAGGATTTATTATTCTTCCGTTTTTAATAAGCAGCTTCAAATTATTTGCCTCCCGTCATAAGCAGTTTAAGTATAGCCATTCTTACGGCAACTCCGTTTTTAACCTGAATATTTATCACCGAATTTCTTCCGTCAATAACATCTGTCGTAAACTCAATTCCTCTGTTTACAGGGCCGGGATGCATAACAAGAACATCCTTTTTGGCATATTTAAGCATTTCCGATGACACTCCGAAAAGCTCTCTGTATTCCGAAAGACCCGGGAAAGACACAGTTTTCTGTCTTTCAAACTGAATTCTAAGACCCATAACAACATCGGCGTCGGTAACGGCCTCCTTTACAGATGAGGTTGTTTTAACGCCCAGCTTTCCAAGGCCGCCAAGCATAGTGCTTGGACCGGCAAGGGTTACCTCCGCTCCCAGCTTTCTTAAGCCGAAAACATTGCTTCTTGCCACACGGCTGTGGCTTATATCGCCTATTATTGCCACCTTAAGGCCTTCAAAATTCTTTTTGTAGTCCCTTATTGTGTAAAGGTCAAGAAGCGCCTGTGTAGGGTGCTCGTTTGCGCCGTCGCCGGCGTTTATAACATGAGCGTTTACGTTTCTTGCCAAAACATGTGGTGCGCCTGTGTATGAATTTCTCATAACCATTATGTCTGCGCCCATCTGGTCAATGGTTTTTCCCGTATCTATAAGGCTTTCGCCCTTTTTTACACTGCTTGTTGAAATACCCAAATCCTGAACCGTAGCTCCAAGATATTCGCCTGCAAGAGCAAAAGAGGTTTTTGTTCTTGTGCTGTTTTCGTAAAATAAAGTAATTACGCTGGTATTTTTAAGCTCCGGTTTCCTCAGCTGAGGATTTTCGATGCGCATTTTCATTTCCTTTGCAACATCAAGAATTTCCAGAATTTCCTCCTTAGACATATCTCTAAGACCCAAAACATCCTTGCTTTTAAGCATTTCCTACACCCTTTCCTACCGCTTAAGCTACATTTTCGCAAAAATAAAGGCAATAAAAAGAGCTTATCTTTTTACTGCCTCATTAATATTCAAACCCGATAAAAAACCATTGGCAAAAGGAACAAAAAGGTTAAGATGTAATTTGGAAACACTACTGCCGTGAATAAAAATATCCATCTTTTCAGTCTGCTCAAAAAACATCATAACGGCTTATCCTCCTGTCGGTTTTTGTTAAATTATAATTTTTGCATTTGCATTGCTAAATATTTTAGCACAGCAGTAAAGGGCATGTCAACAAATAATTTTCAATGGCTTCAAATTATTTGTTAATCACTTTTTTGATTAAATATGCAGTAAAATGATTTAATTTATGTATATTTATTCTATATCATAAATCAATAATTTTAAATCTTATGTTTAAGTGAGATACTTTCAAATTATGTCTGCTTATATATCAAAAATTATTTCCTCAGCCCTTGACCTTGCAAGACAAAATATTATATTATTTAAGGTATTGTATATGAGTATAGAACTATATTTGAAAGGAAAATAAACATGGCTACAAAAGAAATGATTGACGCTATAAATAAAAGAAGAATTTTCGGCATCATATCTCACCCCGATGCCGGAAAAACCACACTTACCGAAAAGCTTCTGCTTCACGGCGGCGCCATTAGAGAGGCGGGAACAGTAAAGGCAAGAAGAAACTCAAAATTTGCCACATCAGACTGGATGGAAATTGAAAAACAAAGAGGTATTTCCGTTACATCATCTGTTATGCAGTTTGAATATGAGGGCAAGGTGGTTTCCATTATGGATACACCGGGACACAATGACTTTGGCGAGGACACCTACCGCATACTTACCTCAGTTGACAGCGCAGTTATGGTTATTGACGCCGCAAAGGGCGTTGAGGCGCAGACCAAAAAGCTTTTTAAGGTTTGCAGTATGAGAGGCATTCCTATTTTTACATTTATAAACAAGCTGGACAGACAATCAAAAGACCCTCTTGAACTGCTTGAGGATTTGGAGGAGGCATTGGGACTTCCCTCCGTTCCCGTAACATGGCCAATAGGCAACGGCCTTACATTTGAGGGCATTTATGACATACTGAAAAACGAGGTTTACATTTACAGAAAAAATACAGTTATAAAACTTGGCGCCAACGGCGTTTTCGGCGATGAGCTTGACGGAATTATTTCTCAGGCAAACATCGACATTTTAAGAGAGGAAATTGAGCTTGTAAGCGGCGCAGGAAATACCTTTGAGCTTAACTCCATACTTAGCGGCAAGCTTACGCCTGTTTTCTTCGGAACAGCACTTGTTGACTTTGGTGTGACACAGTTTTTAGAGCATTTCCTTGAAATAAGCCCTGCCCCTGGCGCAAGAAAAACAACAACAGGTCAGGTTCTTCCAACTGACGAGTTTTTCAGCGGCTTTATATTCAAAATTCAGGCTAACATGAACCCTGCCCACCGTGACAGACTTGCATTTTTGCGTATCTGCTCGGGCACATTTGAAAGAGGCATGACCGTTACCCTTTCAAGAACGGGAAAGCCAATGAAGCTGAGCCAAAGCACAATGCTTATGGCAAACGAAAGAGAAAATGTTGAAACAGCCATTGCCGGCGACATTATAGGCATATACGACACAGGAAACTATCAGATAGGCGATACACTTACAACATCAAAGGAAAAGCTTTTCTTTGAGCCTCTGCCAACCTTCCCGCCTGAGCTTTTTATGAGAGTTCACCCTATCAACTCACTTAAAGCAAAGCAGTTCCAAAAGGGCGTTCAGCAGCTTGCACAGGAAGGTGCTATTCAGGTTTACACAAACCAGTACAACGAGGTTATTTTGGGCGCTGTAGGTGTGCTTCAGTTTGAAGTATTTGAATACAGACTTAAAAACGAGTATAACTGCGAAATAAGAATGGAAAGCCTTAATTTCAGCGTTGTGCGTTGGGTAGCAAACAAAGACGCCGAGGCTCTTAAGGAATTTGAAAATCAGAGATGTATGCTTGTGTTTGACCACTTTATGCGCCCTCTGCTGCTTTTTGCCAACCAGTACACACTTGATACCTTTGCCGAAAAGCACGAGGAGCTTCAGCTTGTTGAAGCGCTTGATGTGGAAAGCGAGCTGAAATAATGGCTGTTTTGGTAAGCGCCTGTCTGCTTGGCGTAAAATGCAGATATGACGGAAAATCAAAGCCAAATAAAGCTGTTTTGGCTTTGGCGCAAAATGAAGCTCTCATTCCCGTATGCCCCGAACAGCTTGGAGGACGGCCCACACCGAGAAATGCCGTTGAAATATTAAAGGGCAAAGTTGTTGAGCCTGACGGAAATGACCACACCGAAGAATTTAAACGCGGCGCCGAAGAGGTTTTGAAGCTTGCGAAAATAACAGGCTGCAAAAAAGCCATATTAAAAAGCAAAAGCCCCTCCTGCGGCTTCGGAAAAATTTATGACGGTACCTTCAGCGGCACCTTAACCGACGGAAACGGCATAACGGCGCAGTTGCTTTATGAAAACGGAATAGAGATTATAAACGAAAACGATCTATGATAAAAGGGTGTCTTAGCAGACACCCCTTTTTTATTCATCAAATTCCTTTTCGTTTTTTTCCTTTTGCTTTTTATAAAACTTTAACGAAAGCATTCTTACAGCAACAAAAGCCGCTATAAAAAACACCAGATTAATTAAAGCCGGAACTGTTTCATAGTTTTTTCCCGTAAGCAATACAACAAGGTATACAATGCTTGCTATTATCAGCGCTATTGCCGTGCTTCTTGCATATTTTCTTTTTCCGGGATAAAAGTCCATCATGCTTATTTTAAGCCTTGACGCCCTTATAAACTGGTAAATGGGAACGAAAATAAGTATAACAAATTCGGTTATTGTATTTTTTAAATCTGCACCCATAAAAAGGGTTTTTGCAACAAAGGATATTGCAATTATATAGTAAATTATTATAAGCATTTCATTTCTTATTTTATTCAAATCACTTTTCAGTCTTTCATCAACCATGTTTATACCTCCCTTTTTTCAACTCCAAAAATATTTCCCAAAGTTTTTATCATTTCTTTAATTTCATTTTCATTATAGCTTTTTCCGCTTTCGGCGCTTTCCTCCTCTTCCTGCCAAAAAAGCTCGTCAAGGGTTTTGTTAAGCGCTTTGCATATGGCTATGCACAAATTAAGCGTGGGATTATATTTTCCCGCCTCTATCATGCCTATGGTCTGTCTGGTAACTCCTACGGCGTCAGCAAGCTGCTGCTGGCTCATATCCATGGCGGCTCTTGCTGTTTTAAGCTTCAGATTTTTCATTAAGCCACCTCCTTACATTTCAAATTATAATATATACAGTTCTAATTGTCAATTATATTTTACATTTTGTTTTAATATAACGTCAAAAAAAAGCATCTGAATATATGCTCTCCAAACGCTTGCATGTTTTTATATTTATTTTTTTGCAGTAAATACAATATGAATTACAGCAGCTTAAAAAAAGCAGTTTTCAATTAGATCCTTTCTTTAAAATTTGTTTATCCGGTGGTATGCTATCATATCCATATTTTTTATCAAAACCACCCGTTGAACGGGTGGTTTGCTCTGCCCCTATAAGGGGCTTCTCCTGTGGTAGCACTCTAAAGAGTGCGCCGAATAAGCCTAACAAGCACATTCTATCTCGGGCTGCCCCCTACTCGGGGGCTTTTTTATTAGCCCTTTTTCTCCTGCTTACCTGTAAACGGGTCTATATATTCTTTTAAACTTATCTGGTCATTCATTATATCGTCCTGTAATTGGTTTTTTATATATTCTTTTATAGCAGTTTCATATTTTCCTACTGTATCTACATAATATCCTCTGCACCAAAAATGTCGGTTGCCGTATTTGTATTTTAAGTTTGCATGACTATCAAATATCATCAAACTGCTTTTGCTTTTTAATTAACCCATAAAGCTTGATACACTTATATGCGGCGGT
>Ga0129308_1001666_pt1 | contig 21919 bp, 21 predicted proteins | sample L827metagenome_FD_94440 | JGI IMG/M metagenome (GOLD analysis project Ga0129308, IMG submission 94440) | Ring-tailed lemur group fecal microbial communities from Wisconsin, USA - L827 metagenome | ecosystem: Host-associated > Mammals > Digestive system > Large intestine > Fecal | place: USA... | reverse complement strand
TGCCTCCGTAATCATTGACTCATCATCGACTATCAAAACTGTCTGTATCATTGCCCACACCTTCTTTATTCTTATTTTTCTTTTCTGATGATATTTCATCTTTATTTCTCATTAAAAATAATGCGGCAATAATCGAAATCGCCGGTATAAGACAATGCCAGTGATTTATCAAAATCCCCATAAAATACTCCTTCTTTTCCTCTTTAAACTATATCAGTCAGATTTATACTTTTTTCCTTTTATGATAAAAATAAAACTCCTCCCACCGCCTACAACAAATAAAAGCATTTTCTTTATGAACCACAGCAGGACATACCTGAACTTTCAAACACATCCACTGGATAAATCAAAGGTTGAAATGAAGCAACTTCCTCCCTAATCGCATCCTCATCAACCTCATTAAGGTCATCAACTACCTTGACATAGCAGTAAAAACGATTATCCCCTGTTGACACGTCAAAACTTTCTGATGGATAAAGACTTAATTGATTCACACCTTCCCCTAAAGACAATTTTGTGGAATAATAAGGTGCCAACAAATCAATCCCGTTTCCAGCATCTGTCATCTTATTATCAATATTCCAATTAACGGTTAAGTCACTTTGCACTACAATTATCGCTGGACTAAAGCCTTCATCCGTCAACTCAATATTTACGTCCTGAATCTCGTTTCCATTTTCATCAGTTATTAGAGAAGCTAATTTTATTGTATCCGTCGGAATTGTATACTCAGCCAAAGTTGGAACATCAGCTTCATCTCCTGATTCAGCTGTATTACTATCATCCTCATTTCCATCTGTCACAAAGATATTTCCGTGTATCATTCCCATCCAACAGCTATAGCGAACTGTACCAGTCTTTGTCGGTGTAAACTCAATTACATTTTCTCCCGTGTGAAATGTATATTCTATACCATAGTCTTGAATCATCATTTTATAATTGCACCCATTTATGCTGCTTTCTGATGCATCAATTACCCATTTTACAGGAACACCAGCTTGGACTGTAATATTAGGATAGCGACCGGCTGCCAACGTACTATTAACTTCCTGTACATCATCAACAACTTTCGCCTCTGCATTGACTGCTGAACTATTTTGAACAAATATCCCCTGGACGTTCCATAAAATATATGCACCAAATATAATTGTCAAAGATGCAATTCTAAGCAAATTTTTCGATGTTTTTTCGTGAACAGGAATACTCAAAAAAATTCCTGAGATACTAAACGCAATCACTAAGGCTAATAATAAATCAGGTGGAATCCATCCGCTTAACGAACCTCCCTGAGATAACATTGCAAGACCAAGTACAATGACCAAAATTGCCCCGATTGTCATAACCTTATCTGTAAATTTTCTTCCAAGAGCAGATACAATGGTACCGAGTCCAAACATAAGCGGCACCGTTCCTAAACTAAATAGAAACATGGACAATGCTCCTGAAAATGGATTGCCAGTCGCTAATGCCACAATCCACATAGACTGTAAAGGTCCACATGGCATGAAGCCGTTCAAAATACCAACAAGAAAGGGACGGCTACTTTTTGCCTTTTCCTTCCCAATTTTTCGCACAAGAAATCTCGGCATACGAATTGTAAATTTACGAAGCCACGGAAAGAGACCTAACATATTAACTCCCATGATTACCATAAACACTCCCGCTATGATTTTCAAAATTCCCTGTAACACTGTTGATAAACCGACCTCTCTGTCGCCACCAATTAACATTCCAACTGCACCTAATGCAAAACCAACCGCAGTATAGGATAAAACTCTTCCCAGATTATAGAAAAATGATAGACGAAATACATCCAACTTACTCGTATTATCCGCTATTTTTTTCTGTGGAATACACTGTGAAAGATTGATGCCGCCACACATAGCAATACAGTGAACTGAAGTAATTAAGCCAAGCACAAAAAGCATTCCGTATCCCATTTTCACATCTGCAAGCTGACTTGGCACTAACAAATTAAGAATTCCCATTGATTGTAATATAATATACAGGGAAACAATAATAACAAGCGTACAGATCATCTTCTTCATATCTGTCCTCTCCTGTTCTTTTCCCAGCAATACTTTATAACCTAAATTTTCTATAATAGCGATAATCTGTTTTTTGGAAAGTTTTGTATTATTATAAACAATATCCGCCACTCCATTATTATAGCTGACTTTGGCTCTAATAATGCCTTGTGTACGCTTTAATTGTCTCTCAATTTTATTTTGACAATTCACACAGGTCATTCCGCCTATATGAAACTGTATCTTCTTCCTCGATACTTTCATTTTCACTCTGCCTCCTTTTCCTTATCTAGTTACAATTTAGCAGGTAAATTTGTGGTTTTTATGTGGTTGCACATAAATTTTTTCTAATTTCCTTTCTGTCAGCTAACGGATATTCCTTTCACATATATGTTATTTCTTATCATATCTTTCCAAAAAATAATATTTTTGCCATTTTCCTTATCGACAATAACTGTATCTAAATTTACATTTCTTAATAACTGTGTTAATATTTATATTTTTCCTATTATTCCTATAGGATATATTTTATATATTTTTCCCCACCTTGTCAATTCATTATTTCCTAAGTTACTAATAAAATATCAAATAGAAATTGTCTTGCTATTACTTATATTTCGAAAAATAAATTTTCTGACGGCATACATTTTATCCGAAATATCTTATAGAAAGAGTATTACTACTAAATGTATATTGTTTTAGTCATTCAGAAATCCTGAAGTATTTGGTAATCTGTAATCCAAAGACTGAAAGAAACGATAGATTGGGAAAATAGATAAATGCCATAAAAGAAAAAAATCCTGTTGCGACATATATAGAATCTATTTTCAAAAATTTCATGGAATAATCATTGGAAATACTCTAAATGAAATAGACTGTTTTCTGGACAAATACAAAAATAGCAAAATAGAAGGATTTTATAATCGATAAAAAGGGATATCGCTCTAATTAGGAATGCGATATCCCATTGTGAAAGCTCAATATTTGTTAAAAGAAACAACAACAAATTCAAACGCATCAAACGTATTGTATATGACAAAAGTGGATTAGCCACTCTTGCAAAATTTGAGAATTTTGACAAGAAAAATTATTATTTTAAATAGGATTTCGCCTCACTATTTCTGCCGCAGTAGGTGCATCAATATAAAGACTATCCGCCAAGCCACCTTTTAAAGCGGCAGTAATAACATCAACTTTTTCTTTTCCTGAGACAACGAGAAGCTTATTAGGAATCTTCTTAATTGTCTCTAAATCAGCCCCTACCACTCGTTTATCCATCTCTTTATCAAAAATCTCTCCATTCTTATTAAGAAAATGTGAGGAACAATCGCCAACAGCCCCCTTAAGATGCATATCCTGATAATCTTCTGGTGTGATAACCCCCATCTCATAAAGTACAGAAGGACGTTCTAGGTTCCCCACAGAAAATACAGCAGTTTCACATTTTTCCGCCATTTGAAGTACCTGTGCAATCTGAGAATCCTGTTTTAATGCATCGGCAATGAATGGCTGGTCCACCATGGCAGGTGCTGGAATTTGATATCCTGTCCCACCAACACATTCTGTAAAACTTCTCAAAATATCTAAAGCTCCAGATTCATAAATTGCTCTAGAAAATCCACCAGTCAATTGAATGACTGAAATTCCAGATCTTTTGATGCGGGGCAGTTGTCTGGCCAATACGGCAAGAGTATGTCCCCACGCAACACCCAAAATACTATTATTATTCAAATATCGAGGCAAATCTTGTGCAAGAGCTGCACATACATCTTGTAACAATATTTGAGGCTGTCCAACGAGATCTGGCACAATGACAGCTCTCTTAATTGGAAAGCGGGCAATCAAATCATTTTCCAGGGAGCTGTTAGAAAGAATAGAATCTTTGATACGAACTTCGATAATTCCAAAATCCATTGCAGCTTTTAAAATTCTGCTCACGGTTGATTTACTGATGCCTTCTTTTTCGGCAATTTCTAATTGGCTATAATTCAATTCATAGTGCATTTTTGCAATGCGTATCATCTGGTTTAGTTTTTTTGTGTCCATATTTAACCTCAGAAATATTTTTATTTTTTTTCATTATAAATTCAAATATGATTTCAGTCAAGAAATTAAATGAGAATAATTTTATGCTTTGAAATAATTTGATATTTTGCGAAATTTTTCCCATATACTTATTGACTTTTCCCAAATCGTGTGATATGATTCAATCATAAAGAAATTAATTTCAAGTATGTTGAATATAATTTCATTCTAAACACTATAAAAAATACAGATAAATTTTCCACAATTGTCAAGGAGGTAAAAAAATGAGTGTAGTAACATTAATCGGATCTGGACAGATGGCTTCTGCCCTTACTTTTCCACTATTTGAAAATGGACATGAAATTCGCCTGGTAGGAAGTCCTTTAGATGACGATATTATCGATCGTCTACATGAGGATGATTATCATATTAATTTAAGAAGAACACTTCATCACGGTATCCAGTATATGAAATATACAGATGTTAAAGAAGCAATTAAGGGAGCTGATTTGATTGTATGCGGAGTTTCAAGCTTTGGTGTTAATTGGTTTGCAGATGAAATTTTGCCAATATTAAATGAGAATATTCCAGTAATCTCAGTCACAAAAGGAATGCTTGATTTTGAGGACGGCACTATGATGACTTATCCAGAATACTGGCAGTCCAAGTTACCAAAAGACAGCAAATTAAGATTATATGCAATCGGCGGTCCATGTACAGCAAGAGACTTGGCAGATCATGACCCTTCCTTTGTAGGATTCTGTGGTCCAGACTTTGAAACTCTAGAATGGATCAGAGACGTTTTCGCTACAGATTATTATATTATTAGTTTGACACTTGATGTTGTTGGTCTTGAGTGTGCTGTTGCTTTAAAAAACGGGTATGCATTGGGAACAGCTTTGGCTATTGGAATGGCTGAAAAAGCAGGAGATGACGGTGTGGATCACAATAACTCTGAAGCTGCTCTTTTCCAGGAAAGTGTAAAAGAAATGCTTGATCTTTTAGAACTTGTCGGAGGTGGAACGGAGAATATTATGTTCGCGGCTGGAGACTTAAAAGTAACAGTTGCAGCTGGAAGAAGCAGAACGGTTGGTTTACTTCTTGGTAAAGGTTATACAATTGACGAAACAATGAAAGAGCTTAAGGGACAGACATTAGAGGCAGTTGTAATTGCTACCAGAACGGCAAGAGCGGTAAAAGCATTGGCAAAAGCTGGAAAAGTAGAATTGGATGATTTTCCACTGCTTATGCATGTAAATGAATTATTGAACGAGGGAAAAACATTAAATATTCCTTGGGAAAAATTTCAGAAATGTTTATAGTTACGGCTATCTAATTACTCAGGGGGGAAAATAAAATGGAATATTACTTAGGATTAGATCTTGGAACTAGCAGTATTAAAACAGTATTATTTGATGTAGAGGGAAAAGAGATTGCACAGTCTTCTCTTGAATATCCCATCTACCAACCTCATAACGGATGGGCAGAGCAAGAACCAAAAGATTGGTATATAGCAGCGGTAAAAACGGTCAGAAATGTTATGGAACAGTCACAAATTCCAAAGGAAACAGTAAAAGGACTTGGTATTTCTGGTCAGATGATGGGTGCAGTAACGCTGGACAAAAATGGACATAGCCTTCGACGTGCGATTCTTTGGAACGATGGACGTACGACAGAATCTTGTGAACATGTCAGAGAAATTGTAGGGGATGACCTCTTTATGAAGTATTCCTGCACACCTGCAAGACCAGGACTCACAGCTGCAAAAATTCAGTGGATAAAAGATAACCAACCAGAGTTATATAAAAATGTGGCACATATTCTGCTTCCAAAGGATTATCTTCGTTACAGATTGACTGGTGAATATGCCACAGAAGTGTCAGATGCATCAGCTACACAGATTCTTGATGTTCCTAATCGTAAATGGTCCGATGAAATTATGGCAGCTATGGATTTGAGTGAATCTGTATTAGGAAAAGTTTATGAATCAGCAGAAATAACAGGATATGTTCTTCCTGAAGTTGCAGAGGCAATGGGAATTACATCGAAATGTGCCGTAGTTGGCGGCGCAAGTGATAACGCAGCAGCAGGCGTTGGTACTGGCATTGTAACACCGGGAAGTGCCATGACGACAGTAGGAACCAGTGGAACAGTATTTACCTTTTCTGAAAAACCAGTAATTGACCAAAATCAGTCCGTTTACACATTTTGTATGCCTGTACCAGACGCATGGCATTTCATGGGAAGTGTAAATTCTGCAGGAGCATCATTAAAATGGTGGAGAAATAATTTCTATCCAAATGATGAAAATTATAGTGAAATCAATAAAGATGCGGTTTTCTCAAAGGCAGGTGCAAACCGACTACTTTATCTTCCATATTTAAATGGAGAACAATCACCTCATTTTAATCTGACATGCAGAGGAGCTTTTGTAGGATTAGCCGCAATTCATACGAAAGCTGATATGACTCGTGCCGTTTTAGAAGGAGTTACTTATGCACTCCGTGATATCATGACTGGTATTCGCAATACTGGTATAGAGCCTGAAAACGTTCGTATGTGCGGTGGTGGATCAAAAAGTCCATTTTGGCGTCAGCTTCTAGCTGATGTATATAATTTGCCAATTACTCTTCCAGATATGAATTCTGAAAATAGTGCGGCACTCGGCGTAGCTATTTTAGCGTCAGTCGGCACAGGAGCTTATAAAACTGTTCCAGAAGCATGCGATAAAATTGTAAAAATGAGACAAGAAATTTATGTACCAAATGAAGAGAAGGTAAGAATTTATAATAAAGTTTACAAAGAGTTTGATGCATTATATCCAAAGCTAAAAGATAACTTTAAATCTATCTTGGAACTTTAAAATAGTTATATTGAGATATATAAAAAAATAATATAGGGAGATGACAAAATGAATATCGTATTTGGTTGTGATCCAAACGCAACAGAATTTAAAGAAAAATTGATGAAATATGTAAAAGATCTTGGACATGAAGTAACAGATTACGGCAGCACAGATCCAATTTATGCAAATACTGCCGTTAAAGTTGCCCAATCAGTGGCAGATGGAAAATTTGACAGAGGAATTATTGTATGTGGTACTGGTATCGGAGTATCCATTGCAGCAAACAAAGTAAAAGGAGCTTATGCAGCTTGCATTCATGATGTATATCAGGCACAGAGAGCAGAACTTTCTAATCATGCCAATATCATTACTATGGGTTCTCAAGTAATCGGTATAGAATTAGCTAAAACAATGGTAAAAGAGTATCTTTCTTGTACATTTGACCCTAATGGAAGATCAGGTGCGAAAGTACAAAGAATCATAGATATTGAACAGGGAATTAATGAAAGGAGCGGAATATGAAATTTTTTATTGATACTGCAAATGTAGAAGATATTAAAAAAGCAAATGATATGGGAGTAATCTGTGGTGTCACCACCAATCCATCACTCATTGCAAAAGAAGGTAGAGTTTTTGAAGAAGTAATTGCAGAGATTGCTTCTATCGTAGATGGTCCAATTAGTGGGGAAGTAAAAGCGACAACAGTAGACGCAGCGGGAATGATTGCAGAGGGAAGAGCGATAGCTGCGATTCATCCTAATATGGTCGTAAAAATTCCAATGACAACAGAGGGACTAAAAGCATGCAAAGTATTATCTGCAGAAGGAATCAAGACAAATCTAACTCTGATTTTTTCAGCAAATCAGGCATTGCTGGCAGCTAGAGCTGGTGCAACTTATGTATCTCCATTTTTAGGAAGATTGGACGATATCAATGTAAGAGGCGTAGCTTTAATCAAGGAAATTGCAGAAATCTTTCGTGTGTCCAACATAAAAACACAGATTATTGCAGCCAGTGTGAGAAATCCAGTCCATGTAACAGACTGTGCATTGGCAGGTGCCGATATAGCTACCGTACCTTATAAAGTAATCGAAACTATGACAAATCATCCTTTAACTAGTGCTGGTATTGAAAAGTTTCAGGCGGATTACAAGGCTGTTTTTGGAGAATAAGGAGATAATATAGAATGGATATATTAGAGTTAAAGAAAAAGGCAAACGATGTACGAATCGGGATTATTGAAGGAGTTTATGCCGCAAAAGCTGGACATCCAGGGGGTTCCTTATCTGCAGCAGATGTATTTACTTATCTTTACTTTGAAGAAATGAATATTGATCCCACAAATCCAGATGATCCAGAGAGAGACCGATTTGTCCTATCAAAAGGACATACAGCCCCAGGATACTATTCTGCTCTGGCACATAGAGGTTATTTTCCAGTAGAAGACCTAAAAACACTTCGTCATCTAGGTTCTTATTTACAGGGACATCCATGTATGCAACATATTCCTGGTGTTGATATGTCTTCTGGCTCTTTGGGACAGGGAATTTCAGCTGCAGTTGGCATGGCTCTCTCTGCAAAACTACGAAAAATGAATTATCATACATATTCTTTACTGGGAGATGGGGAAATCCAAGAAGGACAGGTATGGGAGGCCGCTATGTTTGCAGGTGCAAAAAAACTGGATAATTTGACAGTTATTATAGATAATAATGGTCTCCAGATCGACGGAAAGATTGAAGATGTTTGTTCTCCATACCCAATCGAAGAAAAATGGAAAGCATTTAACTTCCATGTAATTTCTGTGGAAGATGGAAATGATATGGAACAGATTGAGAAAGCTTTCCAGGAAGCATCCAAAATAAAAGGATGCCCAACTGCTATTATTCTAAAGACCGTAAAAGGAAAAGGAGTATCCTATATGGAAAATGAAGCAGGATGGCATGGAAAGGCACCTAATAATGAGGAATACGCTTTAGCAATAAAGGAACTTAAAAGAACGGGGGAAATATTATGCCAGAAATAAAGAAAATTGCCACAAGAGAAAGTTATGGTAATGCCCTAAAAGAATTAGGAAAGAAGCATGAAAATTTGGTTGTATTAGATGCAGATCTGGCTGGTGCAACAAAAACAAGCATTTTTCAAAAAGAGTTTCCTGACCGCCATATTGACTGTGGTATTGCAGAAAGCAATATGACAGGTATTGCAGCAGGACTTGCTACGACAGGGATGGTTCCTTTCATGAGTACATTTGCTATGTTTGCAGCAGGACGTGCTTTTGAACAGATTCGTAACGCCGTCGGCTATCCTCATTTAAATGTTAAAATTGGTGCAACTCACGCGGGCATTTCTGTCGGAGAAGACGGTGCAACTCACCAATGTAATGAAGATATCGCTCTGATGAGAACCATTCCTGGAATGACAATTCTTAATCCATCCGATGATATAGAAGCAAAAGCGGCTGTAAAAGCGGCCTATGAGATGGATGGTCCAGTTTACTTAAGATTTGGACGATTAGCAACTCCAATAATTAATGATAATCCTGATTATCATTTTGAAATCGGAAAAGGAATTATATTAAAAGAAGGAAAGGACCTCACATTAATTGCTACAGGTCTGGAAGTTGCCTATGCTTTAGAAGCCGCATATCAGCTCGAAAAAGAAGGAATCAATGCTAAAGTAATCAATATCCACACAATAAAACCGCTGGATACAGAATTAATTGTAACTGCCGCAAAAGAGACTGGAAAAATAGTTACCATAGAGGAACATTCGATTATTGGCGGTCTAGGCGGAGCAGTCTGTGAAGCACTCTCTGAACAATATCCAGTTCCAGTAAAAAGAATTGGAATCAGGGATGAATTTGGACAGTCAGGAACTGCAGTGGGACTCTTAAAACATTATAAACTGGATACGGAAGGTATTTTGGAACAGATAAGAGAATATCTGAATAAATAATAAGCCAAAAAAACAATTGTTGGAAAATAAAATAATACTGCAAATATTTACAATAGGGAGCGTTGCAAAATAGATGAGTGATAATCTATGAAGCGGCGCTCCATTTCTATATATGAAAACAAAAAATACTTATCTCCTGCTCTTGGCTTTCTTTTATTTCTTATCATATCCTTCCAAAAAATAATGTTTTTCACCATTTTGTTTGTAGGCGATAATTGTATTTAAATTTACATTTTCCACACTCTTAAAAATATTCCCCTCCACATATGGATTTACCTGCTTTAATGTTTTTATTAATTCCTTTATTTCCACTCTCTTAGATTGATTTTCCTCGTTATTACAGGTTGTGCATGTATCTGTAAACTTGCAGGCGCATTGAATAAAATGAAGCCCATTATAATCTCTCCATGCCTTAATATCCTTTTCTCTAATCAGGTATAGCGGACGTATTAACTCCATTCCATCAAAATTTATACTGTGAAGTTTTGGCATCATAGTCTGTATCTGTGCACCGTAAAGCATTCCCATAAGAATCGTTTCAATTACATCATCATAATGATGGCCTAATGCAATTTTATTGCATCCTAACTCTCTTGCAAAATGATACAAATGTCCCCTTCTCATTCTGGCACATAAATAGCAGGGGGATTTCTCCACATGATAGACTGAATCAAAAATATCCGATTCAAATATAGTAATTGGTATATTCAAATTTCTCGCATTTTCCTCGATGACTTGACGATTCTTTGGACTGTACCCTGGATCCATCACAAGAAACTTTACTTCAAATTCAAACTTATTATGCAATTTTAATTCTTGAAAACATTTCGCCATAAGCATAGAATCTTTGCCTCCAGAAATGCAAACTGCAATTTTATCTCCAGGTTTTACCAACTCATACGTATTAATTGCCTTTGTAAATTTTGACCAGATTGTCTTTTTAAATTTTTTGCGCAAACTCTGTTCTGCATCTCTCGCTTTATTTTGTTCCTCTGGCTCACGCATCTTCTCTATCAGCCATGAAATATATCCCCCGTCAAGACTTACTGCATCAATTCCCTTTTCCTCCAAGTTTTCTGCCACCTCAACACTGAACTCTCCTCTGCTGCAACAAATAACTAATTTTTTAGAAATATCTACTTTCTCACATTTCTCGATTTCTTCTGGCTTAACTTCAATAGCATCCTCTATCGCTCCGTGAGTAATATCTGTTTTGTTGCGAATGTCTATAATCTGGTAGCTCGTCTTATCCAATTTTTTTAACTCTTTTACTGAAATACCCATATCAATCATTCTGCCTTTCTATTTTGCATAAATCTTTTACTACTTCACCTGCAATAATCAATCCCGCCACAGATGGTACAAACGCCACACTACCTGGAATATCTCTCCTCTCCGTACATTTATGTTTTGCTCCTGGTGGACAAATACAGTTTTTTCGGCAGCTAATTGACATATCTTCTATTGGTCTTGTAGGTTTTTCTTCAGAATAAACGACTTTTAATTTTTTTACACCGCGTTTTTTTAATTCTCTTCTCATTACCTTTGCTAACGGACAAACCTTTGTCTTATAAATATCAGCAACTTTAAATTGACTGCCATCTAATTTATTGCCAGCTCCCATACTACTAATAATAGGAACACCCTGTTTTTGTGCCTTCATAACAAGCTCAATTTTAGCAGTAACTGTATCTACCGCATCTACAATATAGTCATAGTCCCCAAATGGAAATTCGTCCGCATTTTCGGGCAAGAAAAAACATTTATATACTCTTATCTTCGCATCCGGATTAATTTCAAGTATCCGTTCCCTCATCACTTCCGCCTTATATTTTCCCACTGTCTTTCGAGTCGCTATAATTTGTCGGTTCAAATTTGTCAGGCATACTTTATCGTCATCAATCAAATCAAATGCCCCTACTCCACTGCGTACTAACGCCTCACATACATATCCACCTACACCGCCAACGCCAAAAATTGCAACTCTTGATTTAGATAATTTTTCCATTGCTTCTTTTCCGAGTAATAATTCTGTTCTTGATAATTGTGTTAACATTTATATTTCTCCTCTATATACTAAATACTAATATGCTGGTTTTCTATATAGTAAAGTGGCGGATACTATGCATGGATTCTCACGCTATATACCCGCTAATCTACATTTTTCCTAGTATTCCGATGGGCTATATTATATATCTTTCTTTTTGCCTTGTCAATTCATTTTAAGGACAACCTATATTTTATGAAATTCTCTTTGTATAATATCTGCACCCATCATCTTCCACTTTACTTGTTTCAATACCTATACTTTGTGAAACAGCGTAAGCTGTTTCTTCGCCCACAGAGCATAGGATACGGTCTGCTCCAGAGGGTATAGTATAAGTTGCGGTCTATTCTTTAGAGTATAGTATATAATTTCCATCACGTTTTAGGCTCAAACAAAATTTCCTATCTACTAAATAAAATAGTAATATTATTCTCTTTTTCCATGAGCAATAAAAAAGAAGAAGATATCGCAAAATGAATTTGTCAAATAAAATATATTGCTGAAATGATTCCGTAATATATCTTATTAGAATTTTACATTTTACAATATCCTCTTCCTAACTATATCGTATCTTTTATTGCCTTTCGCACCTCATATGCAATATCTGGTTTATTCGTAATCAAAGCAGTCACCTGTGCTCGGATAAGATGCTCCATGTCCTTCTCCTTATTGACCGTCCATACCCGCACATCAAGACCCGCTTCCTGATATCTTTCCAAAAAATCTGCCATCTTTACATGATATAATGCTGGATGTAACCCCTGCACGCCATGCTCTTTGGCATACTTCTCCACATCCAAAATTACATCACTAAAAAGATATGCTGTCTTTGCCTCTGGTACTAATTGCTGCACTTTGCTAACGCTATAATGGTTGAAGGAAGAATAAATTACCCACTCTTCCATTTTTTCCTCTTGTACCATGCGAACGACCTTCTCCTCTATCTGCGGATACCAGTAAATTCCCGTCTTCAACTCAATATTTACTTTCATCTTCCAAGCTTTTGCCAGTTCCAGCACTTCTCGAAGGGTAGGAATCTTCACATTTTCATACTCCTCCATACGATTATTAAAAGAAAATTTTCTCAATTCCTCCAGCGTATAGTTTCGAACAGCGCCTTTTCCGTTACTAACTCGGTTTATTGTTTCATCGTGAATAACAACAATCTCTCCATCTTTGGAGAGCTGAACATCCAACTCAATCCCATCCGCTCCCTGCTCATATGCCAGCATAAATGCTGCCATACTATTCTCTGGTGCATATTGACTGGCTCCGCGATGTGCAAAAATTTCTGTACTCATACTTTTTCTTCCTTATTGATTTACCAAATTATATTCTGCCATTGATTTATGAATAGATTCTGCCATATTTTACACTGCCGTGTCAATATCAACTTTCCATTGAGCATATTTTAATCGCTGTCTGAAACTGTGGATACTATATAATATTATGTGTGAACATATCCTCGTTATATAATATACATCAACTATTGCAGTAAAACATCTTATCTGTACCTTTCAGTATACCTAGAATTCCGAGGAAATTAAAAATTTTATAAATTTCCATACTGCAAATCTGAAAATTCTTTCAACACTGTCCAAATATTTTCAAAATTTATTTTAAATTTGGGTGAAATTATAAGAGAATTGAAAAAATATATTCGACAATTAATCTTACTCTTTTTTGTAAATCAACTACTCGAATATATAAGCAACTAAATAAATTTCTTATACATTGTAATAAATATAATTGCTTTCTTTTGTATACTCACAGAGCAGACCATATTCTATGCCCTGCGGGCGAAAACAGCTTACTCTCCTACTTTTTTAAAGTTAAAGCAAAATTTTACTTATGCAAGGAAAAACTCTAAAATTGTTAGTCTTTTATTTTATAATATTCCTCATGAATTCTTCTGATATTTCATATACTCTTTAAATTTCTACCTTTTTCACTGCCAGTTTTTCCAATGTTTTCAATCCAATATCTGCAATAAAAGCAATCAATGCACAGAGAATAGTTCCCCATATAATTTTATACACATTCACAGTTCTAAGCCCCTCGAACAAAATACTGCCGAGTCCGCCCGCGTTGATTGTCGCCGCGATTGTGGCGATACCAATTGTAGATATCACTGCTAACCTAATTCCTGCCATAATAAGAGGAAATGCCAAAGGAATTTGTATTTTATACAATATTTGCCAGCGATCCATTCCCATACCAACAGCCGCCTCAATCAAGCTCGCATCTACACCGTTGATTCCAGCCGTAATATTTCGTATCAATAGAAACTGATTGTACACTACTAACACAGAAATCGCTGTACTTCTTCCAAGACCTAAAACTGGGATCAATAACGCAAAAATAGCAAGGCTCGGAATAGAATATACTGCTCCAAATAATTGTATCACTATATTTGTCACCTTTTTATAAGGCAGAATCAGTATTGTAATAATTGATGCAAAAATAATAGAAATTAGGAGAGTCATCACTACAATCTGTATATGCTCCCAAAAAGCGTTATAAAATTTATCACTATATTTTATAAAATAAGCAATCATCAAATCCCCTCTCCTTCTCTCACGTAATTTTGACCACTCAAACCTGAGCGAATCAATGAATCTACAAATTCTGTCTCTGGATGTTTCCTAATCTCTTCTGGTGTATCATACTGTATTACCTTTCCTTTATCCATAAACAACACTTTTGTTCCAAGCTTGAACGCTTCATTAATATCATGCGTCACAAAGATAAATGTCTTATTAGATTGCTCATGAATCTTAATCAACTCATCCTGCAATTTTTCTCTGTTAATGGCATCAATTGCTCCAAACGGTTCATCCAAAAGCATAACACTCGGATTAGCAGCCATCGCACGAATCAATCCAACTCTCTGCTGCTGTCCGCCTGACAACTGTGCTGGATATCGATTTTTGAACTCTTCTGGATCCAAATTTACCAGCTCTAATAATTCTGTTACTCTCTCATCAATTTTCTTTTTATCCCATTTTAAAATTTTTGGTACTGTCGCAATATTATTATAAATTGTCATATGAGGGAATAGACCAATCTGTTGAATTACATAACCAATTCCTTGGCGAAGTTTAATTGGATTTAGTTTTTCGATATCTACTCCTGATAGAAAGATTTTTCCTTGATCTGGCTCATATATTCGGTTAATCATCTTAATCAATGTTGTTTTTCCACATCCAGATGTTCCGAGCACTGTGACAAGTTCTCCCTCCTCAATTTTCAGATTAATATGATCGAGTGAAGGATATCCTGCTCCTGGGAATTGTTTCACAACATTCTGAAATTCTACTGCTGCCTTCATTTTCCTCATCCACCTTTCTTATTTACTCTTTAATGGAATCATAAAATTCCTTTGCAACTTCTTCATATTCCTCTTTATCTACATCCACCTTCGCATTCAGTTTGACAATAGTCTCAGTATCAATTTTTTCATTTACTTTATTCAATATATCTGCGATATCTGGATGTGCTTCTAAAACCTCGCCTCTGACAACCGGAGCAATATTATATGGAGGCCACACATATTTGTCATCTTCTAGTATCTGAAACTCTGACTGTACCAACTGTCCAGCTGTCGTATAGACTGGCGCAACATCTGCCTCATCTTTTTTCAGTATTTCAAATAATAAGCCTGTCTCATAAACCTTTGAAGATTTCCATTCAAATGAACCATATGCCTTTTCTAATGCCGGAATACCATCCTCACGCTCGTCAAACTCCCCCTGTGACGCAAATCTCAGCTCTGTCGCATGCTTCTGAAGATCTGAGATTGTTTTAATTCCATACTCATCCGCCGCTTTTTTCGTGATTACCAAGCCCTGAGAATCATTTGCAGCTGCATAGTTAAGCCAATCAATATCAAACTGCTCTTTATATTCTTTTTTTACTATGTCATATACTGTCTGCGGATCTGTCTCCAACGGAAGATTTAATACAGATAACAGGCCTGTCCCTGTATATTCGGGATACAAATCTACCTCCTTATTTACAATTGCCGTATGCACTGCTGAACTCGCTACATTAAATACACGTTCTACATCATATCCCTCATTCTCCAATGCAAGTGCATATATCTCTGCCAGAATGACATTCTCCGAAAAATCCTTGGAGCCGATTTTAATTATGTCTTTTGTATTTTTTTCTCTGCCACAGCCTGTAAATGCTCCAACTGCCAATATAGCTGCCAATAGACCTATTGCCACTTTCTTTCCTATTCGTTTCATATCAAATTCTCCTCCTCTATTTTACGTTCTGATATCTTGTAATTCGTTTGTCTAACACTGAAAGAAAAAATCCTGTTCCCAAAGATAAAATGGCGACAGAAATTCCTCCAATCCACAATAAATCATTTCTCATTAATCCAAGTCCAGTAAAGATTAAAGTCCCAAGTCCCCCTGCACCGATATAAGTCGCCAACGTTGCACTTGCTATAATTTCCACAACTGCTGTCCTAATACCAGTAAAAACAATTGGAAATGCCAGTGGCACTTTGATTGTCCAAAATAGTCTGGATGGGCTCATCCCCATTCCAATGGCCGCCTCAACAACCGTACCTGGAAGTGTTTGAAATGCTAATGTTGTATTAATCAGAATCGGTGGTATCGCCAGTACTGCAAGTGCCAATATGGCGGGTTTTGCCCCTGTTCCCATAATAGGAATACAAAGTACCAAAATTGCAAGGCTTGGTACAATTCTCAATGTGCCCCATAGCCATGTGGAAATCTTATCCAGCCACCGGTACTTTTCTCCCAATACTCCAAGCGGAATGGCTATCACAGAGGCGAAAAAAAGCGATAGCAGACTGACCTCAAGATGTTCCGCTACATATTGAAGATACTGCTCCCAATTCTCTGAAAAATAGGTTATTATGTCCTGCATAATTTTCTCCTTTCTATGTGAAAATAATCTCCTCACATATTTAATATACGAAAACCAGAGAATTTAAATGCTATTCACATTCAAAACCTCTGGTTTTCCAGTCAGTGTTTATTTCATATATGATTAGTATGTTTTATGTTGAAATGGAGTATCACACTCCATTTCCGACTTGTCAACTATATTTAATTGTTTTTTGAGTCTTGATAGCAGTCTATTCATCAACTATTTTTATCCATATTTTATCATCTGCTTTCATCATTTATCCCCTCCAACATCTAAGCTAATTTAGCAGTCAAATTTTCTAATTTCAGCGCATTTTTTGGACAAGTATTCGCACAAAGTCCACATCCAACACATTTTTTCGTGTCTAATGATATTTTTCTATCTTGTCCTCTCGTAAAAACTTTGAAATGACAACGTTTTGTACAAAGCCCACAACTAATACATTTTTCTGCTGAAAATGAAATCACATAATTTTGAATCGGCCAGACTCTTCTACTGTCCCGCATTTCTTGGGCTCTGAATAAATAACAACAGTCTCCACAACAGTTACAAAATCCGTTTGGATTCCATGTATGAATCAATCCCGCTTTATCCGCCTCCACAATAATCTGTTTTGCTTTTTCCTTGGAGACAGGTTCTGATACTTTTCTGTCAGAGTAAGAATTATCCCCCTCATAGTAACTCAAGCATACTTTGGTTGGCAATCCACAGTCTCCTAGCAAACATTTACAGTCACAATTTGTCCAGTAAAGCTGTCGGTCATCTCTATCTACATATTCCAGTGCTTCTTCCAGAGTAAGAATCCTATCCTTCGTAGGTGGTTTGCTGTAATCCTGATCTAGGTTATCGCAATATGCCTTAAAGTACCAGGCGTCAATCTTTCCTCTATCCTCCCTTGATACCTCTGCATGATACTTTTCTCTCAAAGTGACACAGAATATATCGAGGAAACCATAAAAATAATTCAGCCTATAAGTTTCAGTATCCCGGTCAACAATTGAAATTATTCCTCTTTTATACGCATCGTTCAAATATTCTTGTGCATCCGTGGCAATCACACTAGCAACATCATTTTTTGTAAAAATCTCTTTTTCTATATTTGTTCCTACTATCTTATCATTTTCTGTAAACATTATATCAATGAATTTGACTGCAACATCTGGAATCTTAAATTTTTCGATAAATGTCTGTAGCATAATATTTTCTCCCTATTTATTATAAGTAAGTCTACCATCTCGTTATAAAAACTGTAAATTCTCTTCTATACCAGATTGCCTCAGGAAAAGGAAGTACATAACTCGTCAGATAATCAATTCCAGAATATTCCACTGGATATCTGTCATAGCAGATTTTATAATTGATATATTTATTTTTATCTATTCTTGTTGCCATCTACTATACCTTCCAATGCCTGTTCTAGGTCCGCAATCAAGTCTTCTACATCTTCAATTCCAATCGATAATCGCAAAGTATCCTCATATACACCTGCGCTTGCCTGATCCTCTACAGAATGTCCAAAATGAGTAGAAGATGCTGGATGTACGATCAGACTTTTCGCGTCTCCGACGTTTACCATATAGTCAAAGACCTGCACTTTGTTCAATACCTGCAACGCTCCTTGTAATCCCCCTTCGATGCGAACCGCCATTATGGCACCTGGTCCCTTTAGAAAATATCTTTTTGCTAACTCATAATACGGACTGGATGGAAGTCCTGGATATGAAACTTCTTTAATTGCTGGATGGTTCTCCAAAAATTCTGCAATTTTTTTTGCGTTATACACGTGTCTCTCCATTCGCAAAGATAAAGTCTCCATTCCCTGCAATACATAAAATGCCGTTTGCGGACTCATATGTCCACCAAAATCTGTCAAATAACGCATTCTGAGTCGTTTTGTAAACATTACCTTATTGAGAACTTCTTCTCCAATATCCTTCTTATTTGCCTTATAAAATGATTCATATTCTGGAAAACGTCCATTAAGCCAGTTAAATCCCCCTTTCTCAATGACAAGACCTGCGATTACTACGCCATGTCCTGAGAGGTACTTTGTCGCTGAATAGCATACAATATCCACACCATGTTCAAATGGTCTAAATAAATACGGCGTTGCGAATGTATTATCTATCACTACTGGAATTCCGTAGGAATGTGCCAATTCTACAATTTTATCGATGTCAATAATATTGATTTTCGGATTGCCAATACACTCGAGATAAATTGCCTTAGTCTTATTTGTAATCAGTCTGCGATAAGCTTCAATATCTGTCTCATCCTCCACAAATCTGCCTGTAATTCCATAATCAGGAAGTGTTCTTGCGAGAAGTGTCGTACTCCCCCCATATAATGTCTGTACTGCGATAATCTCATCTCCCTCATGAGCTAGATTAAGAAGTGTGCTTGAAATAGCTGCCATTCCTGATCCAAAGGATACCGCTGCAGCTCCTCCCTCCAACGATGAAATTCTCTTCTCCAACACGTCATTAGTCGGATTGGAAAATCTGACATAAGAATACCCTTCTTCTGCATATTCAAATAAGCGCAAACATCGCTCATAATCTCCCAGCTCAAAAACTGCTGTCTGATATATAGGAACTGCCTTTGAGTGATAATGCTGCTTAGGATTATACCCAGCATGAAGTTGTCTAGTCGTAAATCCAAGTTCTTGATTTTCAAAAGCACGGTAACTCACTGTAAATTCTCCCTTCTTTTATTTCATATTAATTATATATGTTATATATGTTTTTGTAGGATTCATTATATATCCTGTAGTCACTACAGAGTCAATACCCAAAAAATTTTTTATAAAAAAAACAGATGTTATGTTAAACACCTGTCTTTTCACGAACTGGAATCCAAATACCGATATATCGCAAAATATTCGCTCTCTCCTTAATGCGCGCTATCATTTTTCCAATGATTTTTCCATCTAATATTAAACTCCGCATTTCCAATTCCCGATGAATTTCTTCTATAAATTTTTTATCAATTAACCGTTCTCCATATCTATTTACAACTGTAAATAATGCTTTTTGTGATGGAATCCTATGTACTGCTTCATTGACTGGAATATTTAGATCCATTACAAACTCTTCGTCAATCGCATTCGCCCACATAGAATTCTCCGTAATATTCTCACTTTCTCCATCTGCCAAATCCAAAACCGCAATATATTCTACCCACGGATAATACTCATGAATCCAACTTTTCCAAATATCATGACAGCCTAAACCAGCTTTTTTTTGCTGAAAAAAATCGATATAATATTTTGCCTTAATCTTTGTCAGCTGATAGTTTCCCACATAATTTTTTGCATTCGTAAGCATATCCACGCTACTTTCCATGCTCTTTTTTAGTGCAAGATAATATTTCATCTTCTGATCACAGTCGTCTCTGATCAAAGTAAACTGCTCTACGTAATCTTGCATATCGGCAACCTGACTGAACTCTTTGATCTCATTCAGCGTAAGACCATAGCTTCGCATCTTCTTGTATTCACACAAAATATAAATATCCTCATCAGAAAAAGCCCTATATGTCCCCCTTCGTATTGGAGAGAGGATTCCCCTCTTCTCATAATATCGAATGGTGTCTATAGGAATATCTATCATCTGTGATACCTCTGAAATCTTATAGTACATAATAGTATCTCCTCTCCCAATTTCATATTATTCCTACTTATTTAATATGATATTAACTTTTTTGGATAGTTATGTCAAGTGTGAATCTGATGAGTACTCTCCCTTTTCTTTCTAACTACATTTATACATTATTGTTATTATATTTACATTCATTTTTATATTACTTTCTCTTTTGTTGATGCAAAAAAATCTTCACTGTGATTCAATTCATAAATAAAGTCTTTGACATAAATATTTCATTATTTTTAGAACAAAAAAGAGATTACTATATATTGATAATAATCTCCTTTCATTTTATTGCTTCTTGACAATCGAAAACAGAGTACACATACAATTCTTCTTTTGATAAGCTAATCGTGATCCCTTTTTGTACATATGGCTATCCTTTCATGTTCAAACTAATTTTCCTACAAAAACATCTATACAAAATGAAAATCCAAATAAGCCTCTTTAGTAAAACGGTGATAAATAATATGACAGCCTTCATCTGTAATGCAATATCGAAATTCATCTGGTTTTCCATCTTCAAAATAAACCAAATAATCAAACTCTCCATGTGTGACTTTTTCTACATGGACATTATCCGAATATTTATAAAACTGCTCCAATACTTCCTCCATCGTTACACCATGCTTTGATACCGTATTTATAAAATCATAAATAAATTCTGTATTATTCATATGAGCATGAACAAAATCACTAGCTTGTGACGACAACAAAAAGCAAAATCTTTCATTTTCATGAGAGATTTCTATAAAACCTAATTTATCATTTACTGACTGTGAAAATAGTTTTAGTTGTACCTGCATTTCTTCTACATTAAGATTTGTCTCCAAAAAACGATTAAGTGATTGCAAAGGATAATATAAACGTACAACCTCACTTCTATAACCCAGCTTAACTTGTTCTTCTTTTAAGACATCAATAATATTATTTTCTAATTTTGAATATTCCATAACTATCCTTTCCTTTTCTTGTAACAAAAGTCAAAGTTTCCATCACCACTCCCATTCTAATAGATTCTTCCGCCATACTAGAAACTGCCATTCCTTCTATGCTGTATTCAACGCCCGCATTGAATTTAAAATAGCGATAATAGCAACCCCCACATCACCAATGACAGCCATCCACATATTCGCCATACCCAATATTCCAAGTACCATAACTATAACTTTCACTCCAAGAGCAAACACAATATTTTGTTTTACAATGCATACTGTTTTCCTTGAGATTTTAATCGTAGCTGCAATTTTGCGAGGATCGTCATCCATAATTACTATATCTGCGGCTTCAATAGCAGCATCCGAACCCATGCTTCCCATAGCAATACCAATATCAGCTCTTGCCAACACTGGGGCATCATTGATTCCATCACCAACAAATGCCAGCCTTTCCCTAGCCGCTTGCTTTTCAAGTATTTCTTCTATGATGCCTACTTTATCTGTTGGCAAAAGTTCTGAATGTA
>Ga0129308_1001664_pt1 | contig 21923 bp, 17 predicted proteins | sample L827metagenome_FD_94440 | JGI IMG/M metagenome (GOLD analysis project Ga0129308, IMG submission 94440) | Ring-tailed lemur group fecal microbial communities from Wisconsin, USA - L827 metagenome | ecosystem: Host-associated > Mammals > Digestive system > Large intestine > Fecal | place: USA... | reverse complement strand
TTTTTATGTCTATGCCCCTCCTATGGATTATTCATCCGATGATGATCAAAAAAATATTTCTAAAAACATACAAGCTTGTATCAATTATTGTCTCCGTTATGCAGGCAGGACCCCTATGGCTGAGAGCAGAATCGACAACTACGATCAGGAAAACGATACTGTTTCCTGGTGGTATGAAGATCATACAACTGAACAAAGAGTCGACGTATGTGAATCAGCTGTCGATTTTATTAAAAAACTCATTAGACATTGTCCAGATTCTAATTTTAAAATGATACGATATTATGGTTTCTATGCCAATGCAGCGAACAAAAAATTAGATAGAATCTCACAGCTTTTAGGGAAGGAACATAAAAATACACAGACAAAGAGAAAATTAATCAAACAAGATTTAGTAAACAAACTCAAATATAGGACTCTATCCATTGATACCTATCATAGAGATCCTATCAAATGTCCATGTGGCTGCTATATGGAGTTTGTCGATACAGTAGATCCCTTTGGAAGACTTGTCTCATTATCAGACGGTGTTGGAGGAAAAAAGAACAACAGAGAATATAGAGATAGATGCATCAAACAGAGCAAAATAATGAAGACTCCTAAAAAGAAGCCTCGTTTAATTTCCTAATCACATATGATACTACTCATCCATTCTTATTCATTTCTCTTATTCTCAAGCAACTCCAATGTCCTGTTTTAATCATTACTTACTATATAGATAAAGACACTACGCCTTATAAGTTAGTTCGGACTAACTCGATATTTTCTATATCGAAACCAAATTCTTAGTATAAAATAAAAAGCAGAGACCATTCAATCTCTGCCATTTCATTTAATCTTATTTAGCTGCTAAAGCTTTCTTAGCGATATCTGCGATATCAGAGAAGCCCTTTGGATCTGCGATTGCAATCTCAGAAAGCATCTTTCTATTGATATCAACATTAGCTAATTTTAAACCATGAATTAACTGTGAATAAGATAAATCATTCATTCTTGCAGCTGCGTTAACGCGGGCAATCCATAATTTTCTCATTTCACGTTTTAAATTCTTTCTGTCTCTGTAAGCATATTTTAAGGAATGCATTACTTGTTCATGAGCTGTTTTATATAATGTATGTTTACTTCCGTAATAACCTTTGGCTAATTTTAAGACTTTCTTTCTTCTGCGTCTTGTAACGTAACCACCTTTAACTCTTGCCATCTTCTATACCTCCTATATCTTATTTACAATTTACTCTTGTTTTAATTCTCTTGTAATCTGAAGCTGAAACTAAAGTTGCTTTCGCAAGATGTTTCTTCTGCTTATGTGTTTTGTTGTGAGATAAGTGAGATACATAAGCATGTCCGCGTTTTAATTTACCGCTGGCAGTTGTTTTTAAACGTTTTTTTAATCCGCTGTGAGATTTCATTTTTGGCATCGTTTTGTCCTCCTAAATACTATTTCTTTTTGGGTGCAATTATAGCTGATAAAGTTCTTCCTTCCAGCTTCGCAGGCTTTTCAATGACACATACTTCTGCGCACTGATCTAAGAACTCTTTAAGTATCTTTTCACCAATATCAATATGAGCCATCTGGCGTCCACGGAAATTAACGCCAACCTTTACTTTGTCACCCTGTTCCAACCATTTCAAAGCGTGTTTAAGCTTTGTGTTGATATCGTGAGTGTCAATTGTTGGGGAAAGCTGAATTTCCTTGACAGTAAAAGTCTTCTGATTTTTTTTCATCTCTTTTGCTTTTTTCTGCTGTTCAAAACGGTATTTACCATAGTTCATAATACGGCAGACAGGTGTTTTGGCATTTGGTGCCACACACACTAAATCCAGTTCAGCTTCACGGGCAATGCGCAATGCATCAAATCGTGATTTAACGCCCAACTGTGTACCATCCTGATTAATAACCAGAACTTCACGGAAACGAATGTTTTCATTCACAAGCTCATCAGACTTCGTGTTAATATACTTGCTAATAATAGCCACCTCCATGTAATTTAAAGTTGTGAACAAATAAAAAGTGAGTACGCAAGCACCCACATTTTCGCAATAAGATAACCAACTATCTTAGTGACATTTGCCCATCACCTATGGCAATCGGGCGAGAAGCAGGCACTTCTTCTTTCCACTACTTTTCATTTACTCAGTGAGTATACCATATTTTTCTTAATCAGTCAATCATTATTTTACATTTTATATTCTTTTTCAGACGCAAATATGATAAAATGGAATGGTCTGAAAGGAGCTGATATCATGCTGAATGCATTTTTCGAACAGATGAAAAATATCCTCAAAGATGAATATGATGATTTCATTAAAGCCCTGGAAGAACCACCCTGCCAGGCTATGCATATCAATACAAATAAAGATCCTCAGCACCAAATTGCTAAAAAGTTCAATTTGGAAGCTCATCCCTATGTCAAAAATGGTTATTATTTTAATAAGAAAGTACTGCCGCTGGGACGGCTTGCTTATCATGATGCCGGGCTCTACTATATTCAGGAGCCAAGTGCCATGCTGGTCGCTGAATTGGCCGATTTAAAACCTGGCATGAGCGTCTTGGATATGTGTGCGGCGCCTGGCGGCAAATCCAGTAAAGCTGCACTGGCAATAGGCCGCGATGGTTTGCTGATTGCGAATGACATTGTCGCTTCAAGAGCTAAAATTCTATCTGAAAATATTGAGCGATTTGGCCTTTCCAATACGATTGTTACCAATGCTGATCCAAAACAGCTGGCAAGTCTTTTACCAGGTTTTTTTGATGCTGTGATTGTGGATGCGCCGTGTTCTGGAGAAGGGATGTTTCGTAAACTTGATCAGGCTAAAACAACCTGGTCAATGGATAAAGTCAAAGAATGTGCCGCTATTCAGAAAAGTCTGCTTGAATATGCTTCTGTTTTATTAAAAGATGGCGGAACACTGATGTATTCAACCTGTACCTATGAACCGCTTGAAAATGAAGATCAAATACGCAATGCTTTACAAAATCTGCCTTTGACTCTGGAACCCCTGGATTTAAAGCCCGGATTTTGTTCCGGAATTGATTTGGAGGGCGTTATTCGCTTATACCCTCATCATTTTCATGGAGAAGGCCACTTTATCGCTAAAATGAAAAAGCAAGAGACAGCTTTGCCAGCTTCTGCTGTTTACCCGGTAAAATCCAATTTAAATAAGAACCAGCAGGCCCTGCTTGCTGATTTCTGGCATAAAAACTTAAACATTCCCGTACCTGATCATCTCTATGCTTCCAACGATCATCTCTATGCTCTGCCTGCGCCATACCTGAATTTAAAAGGCGTCCGCATTTTACGGCAGGGATTATATCTGGGGGAATGTAAAAAAAATCGTTTTGAACCAAGCCACTCTTTAGCCCTGTCCTTACTTCCTGAGCAGGCTTTGCGTTGTTATAATTTTAGTGCTGACAGCATCGAAATCAAAAAATACCTGCATGGTGAAACTTTAGAGGGACATCAGGGAAATGGCTTTGGCCTGATACTGGTGGAAGGCCATCCTCTGGGCTTTGTGAAAGAAGTCAACGGGACGCTTAAGAATTATTATCCGAAAGGACTACGAAAATGAATCATGATGCAGAAATAATTCGAACTTACATTTTTGAAACGCTCGGCGCGCAATATGATCAGACATTTGCCAAAGAAGGTCTGGAACATTTGATTGCAGTCGGTCAAATAGCCGCTTTTCTGGCGCTGAAGCAAAATTTGAATCCCGCTCTGGCAATGATTGCCGGTTACCTGCATGATATTGCTTTTTATACATCCCATTATCATCCTGGTCACGCTAAAAAAAGTGCTCAGGCCGCTCAGGAGATATTGCCAAAAATAACATCTTTAAATGCTGCTGATATCGTACAAATCACCACTGCTATTGCCAAGCACTCCGACAAAGAAGTAACTGATGATCATTTCTCCGAAATTTTAAAAGATGCCGATGTCATCAGCCATGCAGTTGCCGATGGCATCAAGGCGCTTAAGCCTGTGGAAAAAGAAAGACTGCAAAAATATATTTAATAAAAATTTATTATGATGAAAAATATTTGACATTGAAATTGACTTGTGCTAGACTACTAGCACAAGCAAAGGCGCTTAAAGAACATCCTTTAATGCGCCTTTTTCGTTTAGAAAAGAGGAATCCATATGACAAAAACACTTTATGAAAAACGTTTTGAACATGATGCTTGTGGTATTGGAGCAATTGTCAATATTGATGGCCGAAAAAGCCACGCTGTCGTTGACAATGCGCTTTCCATCGTGGAAAAGCTTGAACATCGTGCCGGCAAAGATGCCAGCGGCAAAACCGGCGATGGTGTCGGTATTCTTGTTCAGATTTCCCATACCTTCTTTAGTAAGGTTGCTAAAGAAATGCATATTGATATTGGGGACAGCCGGGATTATGGTGTGGGGATGTTCTTTTTCCCCAATGATCGTCTCAAACGCAATCAGGCCCGAAAAATGCTGGAACTGATTTCTCAAAAAGAAGGGATCGTATTTCTGGGCTGGCGTGAAGTGCCTGTACATCCGGAAATTCTTGGTCAAAAAGCCCGAGACTGCATGCCAAAGATCATGCAGTGCTTTTTAAAACGCCCGGAGCATCTTGAAAAAGGCCTTGCTTTTGACCGTAAGCTCTATGCCATTCGCCGTGAATTTGAACAAAGCAATGACAATACTTATGTAGCCAGTCTTTCCAGCCGCACCATTGTCTATAAAGGGATGTTTTTAGTCAATCAGCTGCGTATTTTCTACCCTGATTTACAGGATTCGGATTATCAAAGTGCAATCGCTCTGGTTCACTCCCGGTTTTCCACTAATACGAATCCAAGCTGGGACCGTGCTCATCCAAACCGCTTTATCCTGCATAATGGTGAAATCAATACCATTCGCGGCAATGTAGATCGTATGCTGGCCCGTGAAGAAACCATGGTTTCTCCGGTGATGCAGGATGAAATTGATAAAATACTGCCGGTTGTCAATGTCTCCGGATCAGATTCTGCGATGCTTGACAATACGCTGGAGTTTCTGGTTATGAATGGTGTGCCGCTGCCTTTAGCTGTCATGATTTTGATTCCTGAGCCCTGGTCCAATGATATTGACATGGACAGAGCTAAAAGAGATATGTACCACTACTATGCAACAATGATGGAACCCTGGGATGGACCCGCGGCAATTCTCTTTTCCGATGGCGATACCGTTGGCGCTGTCCTGGACCGCAATGGTCTGCGCCCATCACGCTACTATATCACCGATGATAACACTCTGATTCTTTCTTCAGAAGTTGGTGTTCTGGATATTCCCGCTGAAAAAATCGTTCAGAAATCACGCCTGCAGCCAGGTAAAATGTTATTAGTTGATACTAAGGCCAAGCGCATTATTTCTGATGAAGAATGTAAAATGACTTTTGCGAAAAAACAGCCTTATGGTGAATGGCTTGACAGATATCTGGTTAGACTGGAAGATTTGCCGCTGCCCAATAAAAAGCTGGAAAAACTAAATCAGAAAGACCGCGACCGTCTCTATAAAGCATTTGGTTATACGTATGAAGAAGTCAAAAATGCAATTTTGCCAATGGCTCAAAATGGCTCAGAACCAACAGCTTCAATGGGCACTGACATTCCTTTAGCGGTTCTCTCTGAAAACCATCAGCTGTTATTTAACTATTTTAAACAGGGATTTGCTCAGGTTACAAATCCGCCCATTGATGCTATCCGCGAAAAAATTGTCACTGATACCACCGTCTATGTGGGCAGCGATGGCAATCTATTGCAGGAAAAGGCTGAAAACTGCCGCGTTTTACAAATTGAAAATCCTATATTATCAGGAAATGATTTAGCGAAAATCAAAGCAATGCATAAACCCGGATTTAAAGTAGAAACCATTTCTATCCTGTATTTTAAAAATACACCGCTGGCACGGGCAATTGACCGTATGTGCATCAATTGTGACCGGGCTTATGCCAATGGCGCCAATATCATGATTCTTTCTGACCGTGGCGTCGATGAAAACCACGTCGCGATTCCTTCATTACTGGCTGTCTCCGCTTTGGAACAGCATCTGGTCAGAACTAAAAAAAGAACCAGTGTCTCAGTGATTTTAGAAAGCGGTGAACCACGGGACGTGCATCAGTTTGCCACTTTGCTGGGCTATGGTGCCCGGGCTGTTCATCCATATCTGGCTCACGAATGTATTATTGAACTCATCGAAAAAGGCTTGCTGGATAAAGAATACAGCGCTGCCGTTAAGGATTATAATCAGGCGATTCTGAAGGGAATTGTCAAAATTGCCTCTAAGATGGGCATCTCAACACTGCAGTCTTATCAGTCTGCACAAATTTTTGAAGCCATAGGTATAAAAGAATCAGTGATTGAAGAATATTTTACGAATACCGTATCCCGGGTAGGCGGCATCGGACTGGAAGAAATCAGCGAAGGCATTGAATGGCGGCACTCTCACGCCTTTGATCCTCTGGGATTGGGGGTTGATACTACGCTGGACAGCATTGGTATTCACCAGCTCAGAAGCGGTGCTGATAAAGAAGATCACATGTACAGTCCGGAAGTCATCATCGCGCTGCGCGAAGCAGCCTGGCATAATGACTACGAAAAATTTAAATACTATACCTCTTTAGTAGATAATGAAAAAATTCCGCACACCTTAAGAGGACTCCTTCAGTTTAATACTGATCAGGTAACCCCTATCCCATTAGAAATGGTCGAAACAGAAGAAGAAATTGTCAAGCGGTTTAAAACCGGAGCGATGTCCTATGGTTCCATTTCCCAGGAAGCCCATGAATGTCTGGCCATTGCCATGAATCGCATCGGCGGCAAATCTAATTCCGGCGAAGGCGGTGAAAAACCGGAGCGCTTAGGAACTGAAAGAAACAGTGCAATCAAACAGGTAGCCTCTGGACGTTTCGGTGTTACCAGTGAATACCTCGTCTCAGCCAAAGAAATTCAAATTAAAATGGCTCAGGGTGCAAAGCCGGGAGAAGGCGGACACTTGCCTGGCAAAAAGGTTTATCCATGGATTGCGGCAACGCGTTATTCTACACCCGGCGTTTCACTGATCAGTCCGCCTCCTCACCACGACGTTTATTCTATTGAGGATCTTGCCCAGCTTATCTTTGATTTAAAAAATGCTAATCAGAAGGCCCGCATTTCCGTAAAACTGGTTTCTGAAGCCGGGGTGGGCACAGTTGCCGCCGGTGTTGCCAAAGCGGGTGCTCAGGTCATTTTGATTTCCGGTTATGACGGCGGGACTGGAGCCGCACCGCAAAGTTCTATTTACCACGCCGGTCTGCCTTGGGAACTTGGTATCGCTGAAGCACATCAGACGCTGATTCAGAATGGCTTAAGGTCCCGTGTCATCCTGGAAACGGATGGCAAGCTGATGACAGGCCGTGATGTTGCGATTGCCTGCATGCTTGGCGCTGAAGAATTTGGATTTGCAACTGCGCCATTGATGACACTGGGGTGTGTGATGATGCGTGTCTGCAATCTGGATACTTGTCCGGCAGGGATTGCAACACAGAACCCTGAATTAAGAAAACGCTTTGCCGGAAAGCCTGAATATGTCATTAATTTTATGATGATGATGGCCCGTCAGCTTAGAGAAATCATGGCCAGTCTTGGCATTTCCAAAGTAGAAGACTTAATTGGCAGAAGTGATCTGCTTTCCGTGCGCGATCAATCAATAACCGCCCGCCAGGCTTCTGTGGACCTTGCCAGAGTCCTTGTCAAAGCTAATCCGTCAATGCAGGATAAAGTGCATTATGATCCGCTAAACAGTTTTGATTTTGAGCTTGAAAAAACACTGGATATGTCTGTTTTGCTTAAAAAATTTATGCCGCATATAAAAAATCAGACACCTTATAGCTGCAGTCTTGATGTTTCCAGCACAAATCGTACCTTAGGAACTATTTTAGGTTCAGAAATCACCAGATATCACCAGAAAGAGTTGCCCGATGATTTTTATACCGTCCAGGCCAAAGGCGGCGGCGGTCAAAGCTTTGGTGCCTTTATTCCGCAAGGATTGACCATTCGCCTGACAGGAGACTCAAACGACTATTTTGGAAAAGGCTTATCCGGAGGAAAACTGGTCATTGCTCCTGATCCAAAAAGCCGCTTTAAAGCAGAAGAAAACATTATTATTGGCAATGTTGCGCTCTATGGTGCCACCAGCGGCAAAGCCTTTATCAATGGTATCGCCGGAGAAAGATTTGCCGTCAGAAATTCCGGAGCTGTCGCAGTTGTCGAAGGTGTTGGAGACCACGGCTGCGAATATATGACAGGTGGTCGAGTAGTGATTCTTGGCCGCACAGGCAAAAACTTTGCCGCAGGCATGTCCGGAGGCATTGCATATGTTCTTGATCAGGATCATGACCTTTACTTAAGAATCAATAAATCAATGGTTTCTATGAGTGATGTCACTAACAAACAGGATATCACTGAACTCTATGATTTGATTGCCAGTCATGTTCAGGAAACGCATTCTCCAAAAGGACAGGATATCCTCAATCACTTTACTGAAGTACTGCCATATTTTAAGAAAATTATTCCTGATGATTACCGTCAAATGTTAGAAAAAATCAATGAACTAGAACAGGGCATGATGGATCATGAAGAAGCCAAGCTTAGTGCTTTTTACAGTTTAGTCAATACTCAGTAAGAAAGGAAGATAATATGGGAAAACCAACAGGATTTTTAGAAGATATAAGAATGGATAATCCTAGCCTGGCTGCAGCCAGCCGAATCACTCATTTCAGGGAATTTCATCAGGAACTTACAATCGAAAAACGCCGGATTCAGGGCGGCCGCTGCATGAATTGCGGTGTTCCTTTCTGTCAGAGCGCGATGGTCCTCAACGGCAGGGTATCCGGTTGTCCGCTGCATAATCTGATTCCCGAATGGAATGATGAGATCTATCATGGACATTTGGGCCATGCCCTCTCTCGACTGACTAAAACAAATAACTTTCCGGAATTTACCAGCCGTGTCTGCCCAGCCTTATGCGAGGCTGCCTGTACCTGCGGACAATATGGTGACCCTGTCGCCATCAGAGAAAATGAATACAGCATTATCGAACATGCCTTTGCCAATGGACTCATAAAACCACGAAAAAAAAGTATTACGACGGATAAAAAAATTGCCATCGTAGGATCCGGTCCGGCGGGTCTGGCAGCTGCTGACCGACTCAATATGCGCGGCCACCAGGTGACTGTCTATGAAAGAGATGACAAAGCGGGAGGACTACTGCGCTATGGGATTCCAAATATGAAGCTGGAAAAACAGATTATTGACCGACGAATCGCGATCATGGAAGCTGAGGGTGTCAAATTTATTTATCAGACCGATATTGGCAAAGATATCTCTGCCAGTCAGCTGTTAAATGATTATGATGCTGTGCTGCTTTGCGGGGGTGCCAAACAGCCCAGAGATCTTCAGGTTCCCGGACGAGATGCCAAAGGCATTTATTTCGCCGTTGATTTTCTTTCATCCACAACCCGAGCACTGAAAGATGGCATGCTTTCCGGTCATTATTTATCTGCTAAAGACAAACATGTCGTTATTATTGGCGGAGGAGACACTGGCAATGACTGTGTTGCCACCTGCGTTCGCCATCATGCCAAATCGATCATCCAGCTGGAAATGATGCCTGAACCGCCTGAAACAAGAAGGACCGATAATCCCTGGCCACAATATCCTAACATCAAAAAAACGGATTACGGTCAGGAAGAAGCCATCACCGTTTATGGCAGTGACCCCCGAATTTATGAGACAACCGTTACGGAATTTATCCAAAATGAAAAAGGAAAACTGACAGGCGTGAAAACAATTCAAATTAAAAATGGACAGCCAGTACCTGGTTCTGAAAAAACACTGCCGGCCGATATGGTGCTGATTGCTGCTGGCTTTACCGGTATTGAAACTTATATCAGTGATGCCTTCCAGCTGCCTGTCAATGCGCACCAAACCATCGAGACATTAAACAGCGGCTATGCCACTTCCGTTGAAAAAGTATTTTGCTGCGGTGACATGCGTCGAGGCGCTTCTTTAGTTGTCTGGGCAATTGCCGAAGGACGGGCCTGCGCCAAAGAAGTTGATGCCTTCTTAATGGATTATACAAATATGGTTTAAAATAAGCGATGAAGTCTTGATTTACAAGATTTCATCCTTTTTATTTATTTCATTAAAAAAAGAACGATATAAACAGTATAAAATCACTGAAAAATATCGTTCTTTTAACATCATAAAATAATAATTCTGATAATGGCCATCATGAAAACGCATTTCACAATCGTTTGTACATATTTTTTTACAATATGGCGGTCAGTTCATCACGGACTGCCTGAATAAATTCTTTAGAATTAACCGCCGTTGTTTCAATGCCCTCAGCCAGGTTAACCAGGTCTTTAGTCATCATTCCCTTATTCAAAACAGCCATGCAGGCTTCCTCTAAAGACTTGCCAAAGTGAATCAATTGAGAAAGATCATCCAGCTCGCCTCGCTTCTTAAGAGCGCCTGTCCAGGCAAAAATAGTTGCAATCGGATTAGTAGAGGTTTCTTCGCCTTTTAAATAACGATAGTAGTGACGTGTCACGGTACCATGGGCAGCTTCGTACTCATAGACCCCCTCAGGACTTACCAGCACAGAAGTCATCATTGCCAGTGAACCAAAGGCTGTGGATACCATATCGCTCATGACATCGCCGTCATAGTTTTTACAAGCCCAGATAAAACCGCCCTGAGATCGAATCACCCGGGCAACCGCATCATCAATCAGTGTATAGAAATACGCAATGCCGGCCGCTTCAAAACGCGCCCTGTATTCTTCAAATACCTCTGCCATGATCTCCTTGAAGGCGCCGTCATATACTTTAGAAATCGTATCCTTCGCCGCAAACCAGACATCCTGCCTGGTATCTAAAGCATATTGGAAACAGGCATGGGCAAAGGAGCGAATAGATGATTCCTTATTATGCATGCCCTGAAATACACCCGGGCCTTCCAGCGTCTGGACGGTTTGCTGGATTTTCTGGCCACTTTTGCCAGTGAAAATAAGCTCACAGGTACCCCCTTCATTCGTGCGAATTTCCACATTTTTATAGATATCCCCATAGGCATGCCGGGCAATCGTAATCGGCTTTTTCCAAAAGCGCACGACAGGCTTGATGGCATCAATCAGAATAGGCGCACGAAATACGGTACCATCGAGCATTGCCCGGATCGTGGCATTCGGACTTTTCCACATTTCATGCAGATGATATTCACTCATTCTCTGCACATTAGGTGTGATTGTTGCACATTTGACGGCAACACCATATTTTTTAGCTGCCAGTGCAGAATCAACGGTCACCTGGTCATTCGTCTCATCCCGGTGAGGCAAACCCAAATCGTAATATTCTGTTTTCAAATCCACAAAAGGCAAAATTAATTCTTCTTTGATCATTTTCCATAAAACGCGGGTCATTTCATCCCCATCCATCTCCACCAAAGGTGTTTTCATCTGAATTTTATCCATTCTGATTTCCTCCTTTACGACGCTTATAGTAATTCATTAAACAGCCATCCAGCAAAATCTGAATCTCTGTTTCATTTAATCCTTTTAAGTAAAGCTTGAGCGGCTGATGATTAATGTAGCCTGTGATTTCCTCCTGACCTGCAAGCAGGGCCTGACGAATGCCTGGCACATAAAGCCAGTCTCCGGCTTCATATGGAAAGGCATCGACAGTAAAAGGCAGAATTCCCCAGTTAATACAGTTGGAACGATATCGCTTTGTCGCATATTCCAGACATAGATTCGCCGCACCACCCAGTACTCGCTGACAAGATGCCGCCTGTTCCCTGGCAGAGCCATCGCCTGGCTTATTAGCAAAGACAGCCGATCCTACACTGGTCTTTGACATGTCATAGCCCAATTCTTCTGCACTGATCTTTTTGATTGCTTTGGCACGCGCCACATAGGCAGGTTCACGTCGGGACAAGGTAAATTCGGCAAGCCGCAGTGGGTTTGAGCGATAGGAAGAAGTTTCTCCGGAAGGAATCAATTCATCCGTTGTTGTAACTGGATCACGAATGACCGCTGCCAGCTGTACTAACAAATCTTCTTTCAAAGGCTCAATTTCAGGCCAGTCAGTAATATTGGGTCCCATCTTTAACAACGTTTCTGGCTGTGCTTTGCCAAAGCCGTCATAACAGCGCTTTTGATATATTTTCTCATTGTAGTGATAGGGTTTCTTTGCCAGCTGATAATCCAACTCATCCGCACCTGTCAAAACACCGCCCATCGCCGCGGTCGCAGCTATCGATCGGGCATCCATCAAGGCCACCATGGCCTGCTGTCCTTCTCCAGGCTTGGAACCTTCCCGATTTGGAAAATTCCGCGTGGTATGGCGAATGGACAAGCCTTTATGATGAGGGACATCGCCTGCCCCAAAACATGGGCCGCAAAAGCATGGTTTAATCACAGCCCCGGATTCCAGCAAGGAGGCCAGTGTGCCATTGTTGGCAATCGCCTGATTGATGGGTGTTGAAGCCGGATATACACTTAAGGCAAAGGCATCATTACCGATTGAGCGTTCTTTTAAAATTGCCGCCGCTTCTTCAATATTTTCATATAAACCGCCGGCACATCCAGCAATGATTCCCTGATCAACAACAATCCTGCCATTCACAATTTTATCTGAAAGTCCCAGCGGTTCCAAATATTTTTCCGGATTCGCTTTTAATTCCCGAATGGTCAGGGCATTGGATGGATGATAAGGCAAAGCAATCATCGGCTCTATTTCATCCAGCGCCAATTCAATATAATGATCATAATAAGCAACGTCTCCTGGCTGCAGCTTCTGATAAGCCTCAGGACGGCCATGATTTTCATAATAAGCCCGAATAACTTCATCTGTCTCCCAGATGGAAGAAAGACAGGCTGTTTCTGTTGTCATGACATCAATACCAATCCTTTCATCTGCAGAGAGATTGGCAACACCAGGGCCAATAAACTCTAAAACAGCATTTTTCACAATGCCAAATACTTCTTTGCACAAGGTCAGGGCAACATCATGTGGTCCGACACCTTTTTGCAGCGCCCCGGTCAGATAAATTAAGACAACTGGCGGCTGAGGAATATCATAGGTATTTTCTAATAACTGTTTGACCAGCTCTGGTCCGCCCTCGCCAATGCCCATAGTACCATAGGCACCATAGCGCGTATGACTGTCTGAACCTAAAATCATTCGCCCGCAGGCGGTGAGTTCTTCTCTTGCATATTGGTGAATAACGGCCTGATTGCTAGGGACATAGATCCCACCATATTTTTTAGCGGCAGAAAGTCCAAAAACATGATCATCCTCATTGATTGTGCCGCCCACTGCACATAAGCTGTTGTGACAGTTGGTTAATACATAAGGCAGCGGAAATTTTTCCAAGCCACTGGCCCGGGCTGTCTGAATAATGCCGACATAGGTAATATCATGGGAAATCAGTGCATCGAATTTTAAATGCATCTGGTCCTTATCCTTTTTTACTTCATGAGATCGCAAAATTTGATAGGCAATCGTCTTTTCCCGGCCATCTTCAGGTAAAATTTCCGCAATACTTGATAATCTTCGGCCATCTAATAAATAGGTACCTTCTTCATGGTATTTCATACTTCCGCCTCCCATAAATGATTTTTCTCCATATTTTCCGCAGAATTATTAATATGCTTAATCATCAGCTGACCCGCTTTTTGACTGTCTTTAGCACTTAGTGCTTCAACAATTGCCCGATGTTCAGAAAGCATCATGCTGGCCCGGCCTGGCGCTCTGATGGAACGTTCACGGATATTTTCCGCGTATGCATGAAGATCCGCTAAAGTCCGCTGAAACATCCGACTGTCCGTCAGTTCATAAATCAGCTGATGAAAACGATCATCCATGTCCGTCACCCGATCAAAATCCTCACGTTCAATATAAAACTCTGTCAAATCCACAATTTCAGTCAGGCGGCTGACTGCCTCAGGGTACATATTGAGGGCCGCCTTCTCAGTTGCCCGCCCTTCTAAGAGGGAGCGAATCTCATAAATATCTTCAATATCACCTGGGCATATGCCTACAACCACAGCTCCCCGGTTAGGCCGAATTTCAATCAGTCCTTCTAATTCTAATTGACGAAGTGCTTCGCGAATAGGTGTGCGGCTGACACCCAGCATTTTTGTAAGCGCCAATTCTGTCAAAGCCTGTCCCGGCTTCCATGTGCCGCTTAGAATATCTTTACGTATCTGGCGATAAACCTGACCCGTCAGATTGGCCGCCTGTTTTTTTTCATCCACAATAATGTCCTCCTGCATTTCAAAATTTATTTTTTCAGGTCCTCTATGACAATGGCTAACTGAGCCTCTAGTTCTTTATCGGTAATTGCCGTTACCCGGCCATCATCATACTGCTGGTCAACCCATGCTTTTAGCCGTAATACCATAGGATGTTTCTTATCCAGCGCCTTATCTCCAGTCAGGCCTAAATAGCGATTAACCCAAACCACAATGCCTGAGATGCCCGAAGTATTGCTGATCATCACCTTAGGCGGCCGGTTAAGCAATGTTTCCGTATCAAAAATATTGTATACTTCTTCATTTTTCAATAAACCATCGGCATGAACACCAGCCCGGGTCACGTTGAAATCCGCACCTACAAACGGCGTTCGCGGAGGGATGGCATAGCCTAATTCCTTTTCATAATATTCGGCAATTTCTGTAATCACGGTAGGATCCATACCATCAAGTGTGCCTTTCAGCTGAGCATATTCCATAACCATGGCTTCCAGCGGACAGTTTCCCGTTCGTTCACCGATGCCTAACAATGAGCAATTGACCCCCGAAGCCCCATACAGCCAGGCGGTTGTGGAATTGGAAACAGCACGGTAAAAATCATTGTGTCCATGAAATTCAATAAGTTCTGAAGGCATGCGCGCATGATGGCGCAGCCCATAAATAATGCCCGGCACGCTGCGCGGCAGTGCCGCTCCTGGGATGCCAACGCCATAGCCCATCGTATCACAGGCACGGATCTTGATGGGGATGCCTGTCTCTACCATTAATTGATGGAGCTGTGTCACAAAAGGAACCACAAAGCCATAAAAGTCAGCCCTGGTAATATCCTCAAAATGGCATCGCGGCCGTATGCCGACATCAATACATGATTTAACAATGTCCATATAATGATCTATCGCCTGTTTACGGGTCATTTTCAGCTTATAAAAGATATGATAATCTGAACAGCTGACTAAAATGCCGGTTTCCTTTAATCCCAATGTTTTTACCAGCTCAAAATCCTTTTTATTTGCCCGAATCCAGCTTGTCACTTCAGGGAACTCATAGCCCCGTTCCAGGCACTCATAAACAGCCTCCCGGTCTTTTTTGCTGTATAAGAAAAATTCACTCTGGCGAATGATGCCTTTAGGTCCGCCTAACCGATGCAGCATATCATATAAAGTTACAATCTGCTTTGTGGTATAGGGTTCTCGGGATTGCTGCCCATCACGGAAAGTCGTATCAGTGATCCAAATATCTTTAGGCATGGACATCGGCACCAAACGACGGTTAAATACCAGCTTCGGCACCTCCCGATAATTAAATTGCGTTCGATATAAATTAGGATCCTTTACATCCTGTAAAGAATACTCAAAGTTTGTCAGTTCCAATAAATTCGTTTGCGGGTTTATTTTTAATACACCATCGTTGTCAGAATAGTTTTCATGTTCAAATCCATATGCATTCATCATCTCATCAACCCCTCTATCTTTTTGTATAATTGTATACAATTATACATTAGCTGTCAAGTATAATCTAAGATATGCGAAAGTCCCTTACTAAATGCCGCCTTGTGACTAATGAAAAACAACCGCAAAATAAAAAGAAGGCATTTGCCTTCTAATCATCTAAGTGATATGTACCGTCATAAATGACATGTGCATAAGAAAGATTTGGGACTTTGGTATTGATGGATGCATCCAGCTGATGTAAAAACCAGGTGATGATGGCGCCATGGCTGGCAATTAAAATATGTGCTTCATCCTGCGCCGCAGTCACAATATCCTCAATTGCCTGATAAAATCGGGGGCCTGCTTCTTTCCAGCTTTCCCCGCCGGCAAATCCCTCAAAATGCTCAAAATCATAACGATTTGGATAAAACAGCTGCAGCGTTTTCGCTGATTCTCCTTCCAAATATCCATAATGAATCTCCATTAAACGAGAATCTTCAATGATCGGAAAATCAGGACAGACAAGATGCGCCGTTTGTCTTGCCCGCATCGTTGGCGAACTGTAGACCGCACTGATTGGTATGGCGCTCAGCTGGCGGGCAGTTGCCTTTGCCTGTTCAACCGCTGCTGGAATTAAAAGTGAATCGCACCAGCCCTGAACGATGTCTTTTTCATTAAACCATGTCTTTCCGTGCCTCAATAAATAAAGGTGTACTTTTTTCATAGGTATCTTTCTTCCCCTTTACTAAAAACAAATGTCCAGACAATGGCAGAAGCACCAGTTCATCTTTGCTGGCCAGTTCCTTCTTGCATTCACTGCTCTGATGACCGTGATAGATATCCCAGTCAGTGCAAATGAGCTCAGTCAATGCATCTTTTCCCTGATAAATCAGTTTGGCTTTCTGATTCGTAAAGTTAAAAATGACCAGCACTTTCTCTTTCTCCGTTTTTCTTAAATAGCCATAAATGCCGTCATGCAAATAAATTTGCTTAAAACATTCTGAATGATAATCGCCGTCATAAAGGCTGCTGTGCGCTTTATATGTTAAGGATAAATCCCGGAAATATCTGGCAAAATCCTGATGCATCGGATATTGCCGTAAATCCCAGTCCATTTCTCTTTTTTCATCCCATTCTCTAAACATGGCAATCTCATTGCCCATAAAATTTAATTTTTTTCCGGGATGTGTAAACATATAGAGATACAAAAGCCGGACGTTGGCAAACTTTTCTTCATAACTGCCAGGCATCTTATCAACCATTGTCTTTTTGCCATGAACCACTTCATCATGGCTCAACGGCAGTAAATACAATTCATTATAGAAATAAAGCATGGAGAAAGTCAACAGATTCATCTGATTTTTGCGTTCTTCAGGATTCATACTAAAGAATTTTAAAGTATCATTCATCCAGCCCATATCCCATTTATAATCAAAGCCTAACCCTTCATAGGCTACAGGGGCTGTCACTTTAATAAAATTGGTTGAATCTTCCGCAATTAACATGGCATTTCCAAATCGGTGATGCAATCCCTGATTCATTTTCTGAATGAATCGAACAGCACCTTCATTAACACCGCGGTCTTTATTTCCCTGCCAGTAAATGGCATTAGCGATGGCATCCATTCTCAAACCGTCCGCATGATAAACATCCAGCCAGAAAGCGAGACTGGACTGCATAAAGCTGGCAACATCCTGGCGATAATAATTAAAATTATAGGAACCCCATTCGCTGTAACCTGTATCACGGTTATCATATTCATATAAAGCAGTGCCATCAAAATGGCAAAGCGCAAAATCATTAATTGCAAAATGGACAATCACCACATCAATGATAACACCGATTTCTGCCCGATGCATCAAATCAATAAAGGCCATTAAATCCTTTGGGGAACCATAGCGGCTGGTCGCACTGTAGAAACCAGATGTCTGATATCCCCAGGACTCATCGCATGGATGTTCTGCCACCGGCAGCAGTTCGACATGCGTATAGCCATTTTCTTTGAGGTATGGGATTAATGCTTTGGCTGTCTCTAAATAAGTATACCAACTGCCGTCATCATGTCTTTTAAAAGAAGCCAAGTGCATTTCATAGATATTTACAGGATCATTATAATGTTTAGTCTGACGCATCCGCCAGGCCATATCTGAAAAATGATAGTCCTCCAGACAAATCAGCCGGCTGGCACTGCCTGGACGCAGTTCGGTCTCAAAACCATAAGGATCACTGCGGTCAATGACACTGCCATCTGCACCGTGAATCTGATATTTATACATTTGTCCTTCTCTGGCATTGGCAATTGTCGTTTCATAAATTCCGCCGCCATCAATTCTGGTCATCGAGGCTGGCTGCCAATCATTAAATTCTCCAATCAAACTGACCTTCAAAGCGTTTGGCGCATAAACACGAAAAACCCATCCATCACTGCTGCGATGAGCGCCAAAATAACGATAAGCATCAAAACATTTACCAATATAAAAGTCATGTAAATTCATGAAACCACCCTCCCTTTCGACATTATACCGATTTTATCCAGTTAAAAATATAATATTTGTTTTATTTATTTTATTTTTGTTTGGAATATACTATAATAAATGTAAGCATTATCAGGAAAGGAATGAAACGATGGATACCACTGCCCTTTGTCTCTACACTAAAAGTACTGCCATCAGTATTCACCAATTTGATGCCAGTCACAAAATGATTTTTTCTACGCTGGATAAGATGACGGAGCATCAGAAACTCATCACCCTGCCAGTCTACGCTAAACTCATTAAAGATCAGTCTCATCCGGTGATTCAATATGTCAGTGATACAGAATATTACGGCCATTTCTATTATGAAAACAGTTATTTTATCATTGGTCCAATCCTCAATCACCCGATTTTAACTTTGAAAGACCGCTATCACCTGTCCTTCTATGCTTCCTTATCAAAAACCGAATGGCAGATGAGAGCTCATCAGATTCCCATTATGAGTACCGAAGCTTTCAGTACTCATTTGAAGCTTATTTATTATTTAGTGACCGCAAAAGAAGCAAAAAAAATAGAAATACCGGCTGTTTCCAATATCCCGGCGACAATATTAATCAATGAAGATGCTTCCTATGAATCCGCGCTGATGCATCTCCGTGAAGCCATAAAGAACCGTGATTTTTCCGCAGTCGAAGCAATCACCGCCCGCAGCTGGCATGGCTATCTTCGCCTGTTATCTCTGGATTCTTTTTTTCAATCCATGTACTTATTTGTTTGCCTGCTCACCTACTGCGTGACTTATGCTGTCAATCTGGGCGCCAATTTTCATGACGCGATTGCTTTAATTGATGCCTACATCCTGCAGGCAGATCAGGAACGCGACCGCCGGACGCTGCTTAAACACTTTGAACAGTTTATGTATGATCTTATCGAACTGATGCCCTCTCCTGAATATAGCCACGAAATTCGTTTATGCCTGGATTATATTCATCATCATCTGGATGAAAATTTAAATACGGAAACATTAAGCAAAATCAGTCACCTTAGCCGGGCTTATCTCTGTACTCGATTCAAAGCAGAAACCGGAGAGACAATTGCCGATTATATTCTTAAGCGCCGGATTGAGATTGCCAAAAAAGAGCTTGGACAAAGCCATGAGCCTATTGTAAATATCGCCGAAAAATTAGGTTTTAAATCGCAAAGTCATTTTACCAGTCAGTTTAAAAAGCAAACAAAAATGACGCCAAAAATATGGCGTCAAACCTATTATTCAGGCCTTTAATTCATCCAGACATTTTTTGAGTGCTTTGATGGCCTCTTTGGCATCAGCGCCTTCAGCACTGAATACTAATGCTGCTTTAGCTGGTACCCCTAAAGATAAAACACCCATCATCGACTTCAAATTCACTGTTTTTTCCTGATAAGTGATCGTCATAGATGATTGAAACCGGCCAGCAACAGCTGTCAAAGCATTGACCATATCGACATAGAGACCTACTGGATTTTTGATATTATATGCAAATGTTTCCTTCATTTGGATCGCCCCTTTCATCATACCAGCTTTCTTCTATCTCTATTATAGCACTTTTTAAAGCCCTTTCAAAGAAACAAACAAATATCTTTCAATAAAAGCGGATCCGAAAGAGACCCGCTTGTTTTAATTTAATATTTAATAACAACTTTTAAAGATTCATCCGCTCTGCCTGCTGTTTCAATTGCTTCTGTCAGTGCTTCCTGTTTAAATTCATGCGTAATCACTGATTCAATATCATACGCGCCACTGGCCATGATGGTCATTACATCCTTAACATCTTCAGGCATATATCCGCCAGAACCAATAATTGCACTCTGCGAATAAGTCAGAGATAACAGATTCAATTGCAGCGGCTGATGATGCACACCAACTACAACAAGACGGCTAAAAATCTTATTCATCGACTGGAAGGTTTCAACGACAGACCCGGCTCCTACAGCATCAATATAAATATCGACATTGGCTGTTGGTCCGCTCAAGCTGAATGCTTCACCAAAATATCCCATCGCTTTTTCTTTCAGATTTTCATCGTTGGTATTACAGGTTTCAAAGCCGAGATGACGACATTTTTCCAAACGGAAATCTGAAAGGTCAACGATCATCACTTTATCGCATCCAAAATATTTTAAGGCAATTGCAGCGGAAATACCGATCGCTCCTGCACCAAATACAATGGCATTTTCTCCCTTTTTTGGACTTGACTGACGTGCTGAACGCGTGCCTACTGTAAATGGCTCAATCAATGAAGCCACCTTTGCAGGAATCTTCTTGTCGACCAGGTAAACAGACTTATTGAGCTCACAGTTTGGAATCAGAACATATTCACTGAATCCACCCACAGTTGCGGCACGGCTGGAATCTCCTTTGGCATAAAGCGGATAAGGATAAACCAACTGACCCACTTGGATATCTGTGATGTTTTTGCCGACTTTCACAACTTCAGAAACCATTTCGTGACCAAATTCATAACCGGCAAAAATTCGATTGGCATCTCCGCCCCGATAATACGCAGAAACATCCGATCCACAGACAGCTGCATAAAGATTCTTCACCAGAATATCATTATCCCCGCAAACAGGCATTTCCATTTCCCTGATTTCAATATGCTTAATACCATTATAAATTGCTGCTTTCATTACAAAATCCTCCTTGTTAATTATTTAACAATATTATAAAGCAAGCCGCTTCTTTTAAACAGTTGGCAAATGCTGTCAAATGATATTAAAAAAGTAACACTTCTTAAAAATGTTACTTTTCATTTCCTTCAAAATAAGCAATGTCTTCCACCCAGGCACGGGTGACATATTTATAAAACAACTCTGACACCTTTCTGGAAGATAATTGAAAATCATCGGCCATCCATTTTTCGACAAGATTGCGTCCAGCCATTGCCGCAAGATAAATTTGATATTTTCTTTCGACGGGATCAATCTTATCATTCTGAAAGAGAATCTGATTGAGTCGGTAATTCTCTTTAAAAATGCAGTCTAAAAACATATTGTGATCACGATTTAAGCGGCGATAAAATTCCCGATTTTCGTAGATGCGATGATAAAGCGTGTTTAACACAAATACAGAATCTGCTTCTTTTCTTTCTGGAATCTGTGAAATATAGGTCAGTGATTCAAAAAGTTCTTCATGAATGATACTGTCAAAAAGGTCATATTTGTCCTGATAATATTTATAAAAAGTCTTGCGCGAGATATTCAGACTGGTACAAAGTGCTTTCACTGTTACTGCTTCATCTGTTGCCATGACCATTCTCTTAGCCTCATTTTGGATTTCTGTTCTCAGCGTCATTCATCAACACCTCTTTTTACCTATTTTACCATATTTTCATTTTAATAAAAAGACTGCTTCAAATAAAGCAGTCCTGTTCTAAAGTGAAAAATTAAATTCCACTTTAAAGGGGTGGAAGTTGAATTTTGTCTTACAAGTAATTCTAGTGGAATTAAGTCTTACAAACAGCTATCATATATGTGCCATACCTTTCTATTTACTTAGATTGGAGGACTTTTTTATGGCTGCTAATAATAAACAACTTCATTTAACACTTAACGAACGTAACATTATTGAAAAAGGAATCTATAGTGGCTCCACGAAATCTGCTATTGCCGATGTCATTGGTAAGGATAAATCGACCATTGGCAAAGAAATCAAACTTCATCGTCAACTTTCTCAC
>Ga0129308_1001661_pt1 | contig 21960 bp, 23 predicted proteins | sample L827metagenome_FD_94440 | JGI IMG/M metagenome (GOLD analysis project Ga0129308, IMG submission 94440) | Ring-tailed lemur group fecal microbial communities from Wisconsin, USA - L827 metagenome | ecosystem: Host-associated > Mammals > Digestive system > Large intestine > Fecal | place: USA... | reverse complement strand
TCCGCAGGGCGCAGCCCTGCATACGGCGAAGCCGCGATTTACGGAGTAAATCGGGATATGTTTCAATAAACACTCAGCCGTCCGAATTTTCAATTCGGCTAACGGCGTGTGTTTATTATAACACATATCTTCTGCGCATACAATTACAAATCGGTTACAATTTTATTACAAAGCGGTTACATAGGACAAGCGCGCGGCGCGCCTGAACGCCCCGAAGGGGCGTTCAGGCATATGGCGGCGGCGCAGCCGCCGCATGCCTTGTTTCAGCTGCGCAGCAACAAGGCGCGCCGCGCGCGGGAGCTTGCAGCAAGTGCGAACCGCGGCGTTTGACAAGGTGCGAAAAAAGAAAACGAATTGAAAGCCGCCCGGTTGCGTTGGAGAAAGCTGAGGCGGCTTTATACGTTTGTTTAAAAGCGTCTGCCTCCTGAAGGGACTTCCCGCCGATTTGCTATGCAAAACGGCTTGACTCGCCCCTTCGTTGGCAGACGCTGCGGCTTTCAAATTGACTGTGCTACCCCGAACGCAGCGAAACGCCGCCCCATTTCCTTTATGCAGCTTCCCGTTCACACAGTGCCCCGCAGCATACGCTGCTCCGCGCCGACCACACTGCTTGCTCCGCTTCACCCTTCCTGTGCGGCTCCACAGCACAACACTCTTATTCCCATTTCCCGAAAAAATTTTGCGACATATTTCGTCGTATTTCTACGTTTTTCGACGTCGAATCTTGTCACATGACGACGAAAAACGTTCTTTCACATCGGAATACGACGAAAAACGACGAATTGACGCGATTCTGCGGACTGGAAATTCTGAATAATTCATGCTATTATTAAATCAGCCAAGCAAGGTAAAATGACATGATTGGAAAGGACGAGAAAATGGCAATTTTTCAGAAAAACACAGTCGAGAAAACAAGCACCAACCGCGTTATCGAAATTCCCGTATGCTGCATCGCGCCTAACCCTGCACAGCCGCGGGTGATTTTCGACGACTACGAGCTTTCACAGCTCGCAGTAAGCATCCAGCAGAACGGTATCCTTCAGCCGCTTACGGTAAGGAGGCTCGAAAACGGACTGACCTACGAGCTTATCGCGGGAGAACGGCGTCTTCGCGCGTGCAAGCTGCTGAACATGAGCTATGTGCCGTGCATAATAATCGAAACAACAAACAAAGACAGCGCAATATTAGCAGTAGTCGAAAATCTCCAGCGCTCCGAGCTGAACTATATGGAGGAAGCGTACGCAATAAAGAACCTGATCGACTACTATGAGCTTACGCAGGAGGAAACCGCTGCGCGGCTCGGAATAGCGCAGTCCACTATTGCAAATAAGCTTCGCCTGCTTAAATTGAGCGATGAAGAAAAGGCTCTCGTCCTGCGCTTCAAGCTGAACGAACGCCAGGCGCGCGCACTTCTGCGGCTTCCAAGCGAGCGGCGCAAAAGCGCAATAGAAGCAATAAGTTCGGGTCAGCTCAATACCGCTCAAACCGACCGTTATATTGAAGAACTCCTTACCGAAAAGCCTAAGCAGAAAATTCAAAAAAGATGGAGCTTTAAGGCGGTGAACCTATACATAAACACATTCAATAAAACTATCGACGCTATGAAAGAGGCAGGCATAAACTGCGAGGCAAAGCGCAGCCGAACCGAGGAATTTATGGAGTATGTCGTAAAAATTCCGCTAAGATAATTCCCGCCAGCTTTCTATCCGCAGCTTCATTTCGTCAACGCCGAGTATTCCGTATGCAAACCCCTTGCGCACAAGCTCTGCGGGGAGAAATTCGTCATATTTCTCGAAAATCGGAACCTCGTCGGGATAGACAAGCTCCATGGGGTCGAGCGGCTGACGAACCGTTTCAAAAAGCACGCGGAAGAACTCGCTTTTATCCGCTTTCATTTTGAACATGATAAAGTACGGCCGCGTGCTGTCCAGTCCCGAAAGTCCGAGCCGTTCGCCGCATTTCAGTTTCAGAAAGCGCTCCATTGCAAGGAAGCCGTAGCTTCCGAGCCACGGAAACAGGCACCACATATCTCCTCCGAGATTTATCAGCACTTCCGAGGTCATGCGTGAATTTCGGGCGGTGCGCCGCGCCTGAACAAGCCTCGCGGCGGCGTTTTTCATCAGATACGGATAGCCGCAGTCCTCGCGCAGCACTCTCAGCATACGTTCAAGAACGTGCGTATGAATATCTCCGGGGCATTCTCCGAAATAGGCGGGAACTCTGCCCTTGACCTGCGTGCAGTAAACCAAGTGCCGCTTGTGGTCGACTTCTTCGACTACCCAGACGTGTCCCGCAATAGCTATTTTATCGCCTGCAGGCGGCGGCTTAACGATAGTTCCGAGTTCCTCCGAGCCGGAACGCACGGTGTACTCCTCGTTTTCCTGAAATACCGCGTAGAACTTGAAATTGTTCACGATACGCTCTCCCGCAAGTCCCACGATAAGTCCGCCGTTTTCGGTTTTCTCAATATGGTCGGTTTCGATAAGATGACGCAGCAGAACACGATAGTCATCCTTTGATATACGGCTGAAAAAGTGCAGTGAAAGCACCCTCCCAGCAAGCGCTGCAGGCGTCATCTCTCCGCAGGAGGCAAGCGTGCTCATCGTCTGATGATAAAGCAGGCTGAACGGCAGTCTGTCCAGCTTCGGCGGCTCTACCCAGCGCTCTTCGAGATAAAGCTGGATAAGCGCAATGCCCTGAAGCAGCTTCCACGGTATCGTTTCGGGCAGCATAGCGCGCGATTCGGGAACTTCCTCCCGCATTACGAACCACATTTCTTGCGGAAGTCCGCGCCTGCCTGTGCGCCCCATGCGCTGCAGAAACGACGAAACCATATACGGCGCGTCGATCTGAAAAGCGCGTTCGAGCCGCCCTATGTCTATGCCCAGTTCAAGCGTCGCCGTAGTCACCGTCGTAAGAAACTGCGACTCGTCTTTCATCACCGCTTCCGCCGTTTCGCGGTACGACGCCGAAAGATTTCCGTGATGGATAAGAAAACGGTCAGGCTCGTTTTTTTCTTCGCAGTACTGCCGCAGCGAAGTCGTCACACCCTCGCATTCCTCCCGCGAATTGACAAAAACAAGGCACTTTTTCCCGCGCGTATGCTCAAAAATATACCCGATACCCGGATCGGCGTCCTTCGGCGCGGAATCCGTCGCTTCTTCGGGAACAGGCGCGGCGGGAAGCTCGCTGCCGTCGCCCGCCTGAGTTCCTGAAACAAAAAAATGCTCCATCGAAAGGCGCCATTTCACGCCTTTCGTTTCTATTTTCGGGGTTATCGTCCCTCTGCCCGTCCCATAGGACAGAAAATCCCCTGTTGCCTTCGGATTGCCTAGCGTTGCCGAAAGCCCTATTCTGCGCGGATTTACTCCCGCAAGCTTCGACAGCCGTTCAATAAGGCAGAGCGTCTGACCGCCGCGGTCGCCGCGCATAAGCGAATGTACTTCGTCGATAACGATAAACCGCAGATCGCCGAACAGCTTGGTAATAACCGAGTGCTTACGCAGCATAAGCGCTTCGAGCGATTCCGGCGTTATCTGCAGTATCCCCGAAGGATTTTTAAGCAGGCGCGCCTTGTGCGAAGCGGAAACGTCGCCGTGCCAGTGCCAGACGGGTATGTCCGCTTCGGCGCAGAGGTCGTTAAGGCGCATGAACTGGTCGTTTATCAGGGCTTTCAGCGGACCGATATAAAGCGCGCCGACCGAGCGCGGCATATCCTCCGAAAAAAGCGTTAAAATAGGGAAAAAAGCGGCTTCCGTCTTTCCCGAAGCGGTCGAAGCCGAAAGCAGCACATTTTCATCGCTGTTAAAAATCGCATCGCCCGCGGCAGCCTGTATCGCGCGCAGGCTTTCCCAGCCGTTTCGATAAATAAACTCCTGCACGAACGGAGCGTATCTGTTAAAAATGTTCATAATTCAAATTCCGTAAAGCCGTTTTCTTCCGTTTGCTCTTCAAGCTGCGTTTTCGCGTAGGAAAAATCGTCCGAACCCAGCAGCTCCGCAACGCTGCGCTCAGGGTGCTGATAAATTATATCGAGCAGCTCTATAAAATCGCGTATGACCTCGCGCGGGGTGATGTTGGTGTCCGCGCCGATCCGCCCGAACTCTATCTTTATAAATGTAACAAGGTCGTCCTGCGTAAGCGTAGGCTCATAGTCGAAAAGTACCGCGTGAATCTCGGTCAGCTTTTCTGTCAGTACGAGCATTTCCTCATAGGTGAGCGGTCTCAGCTGTATCACGGGCGCAAGCATATCCTTTACGTCCTCGCGGCTGAAGCGTCCCTCTGCAAGCCGTGAACGCAGCGCCTCGTAGCTGTATATGCCGCGCCGGTTGTCCTCTATGCACTGCGGCGTTCCGCACATTATTATGCCGAGATACTGTGCCTTGCCCTGCAACGTGTCGTTGTACATTGTCAGTATTTTTTCGTAGTTATACTGGCGGGTTATCGCGTTCGGTATCTTGTAGATGTTCACAAGCTCGTCTATCAGTATCAGCATTCCGCTGTACCCCGCCATTTTTAAGAACATTGCAAACAGCTTTATATATTCGTACCAGTCGTCGTCCGTAACGATTATGTTTACGCCAAGCTCCGCCTTTGCCTCGCTTTTTGTGGAATATTCGCCGCGAAACCACTTCACTACCTTAGCCTTGCTCTCGTCGTCTCCGCCGAGGTACGCGCGGTAATATATCGTTAGCAGCCGCGCGAAATCAAAGCCGTGAACAAGCTCGCCGAGCGCGCCCGTCACCGTGTAGATCTTCTTTTCAACCTGTTTTGCAAAAGTGGGATCGTCGGGGCTTAATCCGCTTTCCGCAGCCGTTTCGGACTGAACGCCGCTTATCCAGCGGTCGAGAATGAGCGTAAGAGCGCCGCCCTCCGGACGCGTCTTTGTGGAAAGATTTCGTATAAGCTCCTTGTAGGTTGCAAGTCCCTGCCCTTTCGTTCCCTGAAGCCGTCTTTCGGGAGAAAGGTCGGCGTCCGCAACGGCAAAGCCCCTGTCCATGACATAGCTTCGTATCGTCTGTAGGAGGAAGCTCTTTCCGCTGCCGTAGCGTCCCGAAATAAAGCGGAACGAAGCGCCGCCCTCGGAAATAATATCAACGTCGTGGAGCAGCGCGTTTATCTCGGTTTCGCGCCCCACGGTTATATACGGCAGACCTATGCGCGGAACAACGCCGCCTTTAAGCGAATTTATGACTGCCGAGGCAATTCTTTTCGGTATTTTCACTGCGGTATCCTCTCTTTCAGTTCGTCGGTGTAATCTTCTATAAGTATAGGCTCGTCGCCAGAAAATTCAATAACGGTATCCCCGAAAAGGTCGAACAGCTTTTCGTTCACCCCGTCGGAAAGCAGCAGCGAGGTCGTGGCATTCGCGCGCAGAATATCGCCGTAAGACTGCCCGTAAAGCAGCGCGCGCAGGAAAGCGTATTCCGCAGCGGAAAGTCCGAGCATATCCCCCGGTTCGGTTTCAAGTACAGGCGCGGACGGTTCCGCGGCAGATTTTTCTTCGGACTGAGCTTCGATTTCGGGTTCGGCTTCCTCCTCGGTGATAAGCCTGTCACGCGTGATGTCCGCTGAACGGCGTATATCGCCGAGCTTGGACAGATCGAGCGAGATAACCGGCTTCTCGCTCTTTTTCTTTTCCTCAAGATATATTGCAATCTCTTTCTGAATAACGCCTAGAACGCTTTTCGCGCTGACTGCTGGCTTTAACGGACGGAAACCAAACGCGTCGCGCAGACAGCTTTCGACGGTCTTAATAATATCGCCAAGCTCGCGGCTGCGGGAACGGTTTCCGTAGTACATTTCGCAGCTCCATATCCCGTTTTTGCATGTATAGCGGTGAATTTCGTTCACATCGTATTCGTAATCTTTGTATTTTCTGCTGTCGTGAAAAACCGCATTTCCGAACATAGGGTAAACGCAGGTTGTCCTTGTCCCGAAAAGCCTTGTACAGAGATCTTTTTTTCTGTTTTTCTCAAAATAATCCGAAAGCTTTGCGATGACCCGACATGTCGCTTTTTCCATATCTTCGGGATATTTTTCAAAGAATTTCGAGCGCTCAAGGGGATATGCGGAAAGAGCAAGAGCCGCCCTGAATACCTCGCTTTCGCTGCGTTCACGGAAATTAAGCAAGGTAAAAAGCGCCGCGTCATGCTCCGCGCCGGAGAAAAGCGACCTGTCCAAACCGTAATATACAACAAAATCGTTTTTCCATTGCTTCATATAATGCCCGATCTGCGGGAAAATCTCCGCATAAGCGCTGCCGAAGCGTTCCAGCTCGGCATATCCCTCCTCAGGACTTTCAACGCCTGCAAGCATGAGCAGCTCATAAATGTACAGAAATGCGAACGACAGCGGCGCAGGCTCAAAAGCACCAAGCCTTACCTTAGTGCGCCATGTGAAATACCCGCGAAGCTGCGCTGTGTTCATGGTACGGTAGGTCGGGAAATACCTCACGAAATCCCCGTGATACGGACAGTCGTCGGTGTAGTCAGACATAAACTGCGCCTGACGGTGAAATATCGCGGCTTCTGTCATATTATAAGAATCGGCAAGCTTTCGCATTTCGATTATTTCCGACGGAACATAGCCGGAAAGCTGTCCCGCCGTTCCGATTATCGGCTCGTCGGTATATACCTTATCTGAAAAACTGCTGCTTTTCCGCAGTTTTTCGTCCGAAAGCACTGTTTCTATCAGCCTGCGCACATCGTCCGCGCTTATATATTCCGCCAACACGCTCACCCCATTTCAATGCGCACCTGCAATTAAGACATATATATTCAGTATATCACACCAAGGCATAGGTGTCAATCAGTTTTTTTAATCAACCGCTCTTGACTGTAATGTTACAATAAATCGCATACCGAGCAAGAAATAAAGAAGCGGCAGCTCGAAGTTAAATATGTGCCGAACGCTTGTTATTCGGGAAAACCTTTTTGAATTTATGTGCTTTGCAAGTCCGTATCCAACCTTTTCGGGGAGTGCCTTAAATTCATTCGGAACTGGCAGCGGTTCGGCAGATTTCGTTCTTGTGAGAGGTGGGTGCATAATATGGAATGTAATGTTGTCCTTTGCATATTCAATCCGCAAGCACTTTGCCAACGATTCCAGCGCACCCTTTGTTGAGCTGTACGGAGAAATATTCATAAAACCTGTCACGCCAACAGCGGAGCTTGTGAAAATTACTCTTCCCTTTTTCTGTCTGCTCATATAAGGTACAACACATTTCACGAAACGCAGAGCACCAAAATAATTTACATCAAAAACATCCTTGTATGTATCAAAATCCGTATCACTTTCGCTTTCAAAGGTACATTTACAAGCATTATGAACAGCTATATCAACAGAGCCGAATTTTAAAGCAGTTTCATCAACTGCAGCCTTTATTTCATCATTATTTCTCAAATCAACTTTATAATAAACAAGGTTGTCATACCGCTCCTTTAGTTTTTCAAGACCGTCCGTTTCAATATCCATAACAGATACATTATTTCCATCTGCCAGCAATTTTTCTGCCATATAGTAACCTATGCCCTGATTTGCTCCTGTGATAATAATATTAGACATTATTGTCTCCTATTTCCATAAAAAACATCTGAATGTGTTTATTTGCAGCAGTGCGAAATGATGTCTTTTTTTCCTCTGTCAGTTCTCCGCTGAATAACCATTTCTGCGCATAAAAATAAATAGGAGCATAATATTTTACGGCGTAATAATCGCTGTCACCATTGGGAATCATACCAAAATTCATTAAAGCAGAAAAGATTTTGCTTTGAAATTGCAATGGCATATCCAGCATCCATTCCTGATAAAGCTTACGAACATCATCATTACCCAACTGCTCAATCAACATAATCCGCATAACCTTATTACAGAAACCGTCCATAAGATAATGCTCAAAAAAGCAATCCGAAACGGTATTGATCCCATCAGAAAAGGAGTTGTTTCCATCTGTAAGTCCATTTTCAAGCCGTAACATCATTTCGTTTGCAATCGTTGAAAATCTGTTCAGCAACTCATCAAAAATTGCTTGTTTATTTTTAAAATAGTAGTAAACGGAGCTTTCCTTTATCCCTACCTGACTGCATATATCTCTTACTGACACGGCCGTATAGCCTCGCTTTGAAAACATATCCAAGGATATTTCCAGAATTTTTTCTTTTGTGCTACTCATATATATCTCCTTATCTAACAGTTGTTAGATATATTATACCTAACAACTGTTAGCTTGTCAAGAGGGTTTTAAGATTTTTTATCGAAAAAGCCGATGAACTGTGAATTGCCGTGAATTATTTAAATTACAAAAGAAAAAACGCTCAGACACATAACTCCGAGCGTAAAATATAATTCATAAATAAACAACAAATCCGAACACATTCATAGTGACGAAAGTGTTCGGATTATGCGTAATTGGCTCCCCCAATATCTCTATTGGAGAAACAAACCGTTCATTATCGAGAGGGATTTTCTCAAATCCCTCTCGGCAATTGAAGTTGACTTCAAATCTATCCTCAAAGACATAGATTGAATTGACGAACGTATTTATTATTCTCTGACGATTATCAGTGCTTGCCAAGTCCAGTTTTTTCATATTCTTCAGCCAGAACTTTATCTGCTCTTTGGTCAGAATTTGTGTTTGTATTTCCTCACGGGCGATTTTTACTTCAAGGTCAGTTTTCAATATTTCAAGCTCCGCCATTCGATTTTTAGTAGCCGATGTAACGATACCTTGTTCAATCGCCAAAAGCAAATTGGATATGCTCTTTTCCACATCTGCCAGCTCTCTTTGATAAAGCGGTACAAGCGTACTTTCTTTTCCCTGCCACGAAATTACTCGGTCTGCAATTTCTTCAATAACCTCATCTATAAAAATATTTTTTAAGGTTGCTTCAATAACAGCTTCCTCAACATCTTCTTTTTTTATAGCTTTACGCTCACAGCCATCACGCTTCTTTGCTTTTACGCATTTATAATAGTGATACTTCTGTCCGGTACGCCCCGTTCCGCTTTCACCTGCATAAACCGAACCACAATCCCCACACATCAACTTTCCTGTCAGCAAATATTTTATCTCGGAGCGTGAAGCGGATGGAGCATACTTGTTCTGTTCCATTCTCTGCTGTGCCAGTGCAAATAATTCCTTAGATATTATTGCAGGTATTCCATCGGGAATAAGTACATCCCTGTAATCGGAACGCATAGGAGCACCGCCGTAAGTACTGCCAGTAAAAATGCGAAAATTATTTTTTTCATTTTAGACCATTCCTTTCTACTCAAAGCACCAATTTTGCATTTAAATTCCTGTAAATATACCCCTTATTTCCATTATCATTATTCCCCAAACAATTATTCGTTATTTTACTTTTGTAAGCACACAAGAGTCATCACCTATTTCGCTGAAATAAATCGTTAGGGTGTCGCCTGACATCTCAACAGGCAATTTAGACGGGCTGAACGAATACATAATGTCGCGGACGCTCAAGACCTGTTCCTGCTCTAGAAACGACCAATCGCCATTATTCAGCGTATAATAAGTGGAAAGGCTACGTTCAAGAAAAGCCATCGGTATACTTCCGCTGAAAGTTCCATCGGAATAAAATGTTACCGTCTTTTCGGTTTTGTAACTGGTATACGACCATGTTCCAAGAAAATTATTAGTGTTAATTTGTGAAACATTCTCTGGTCCTTCATCATACCAACCCGAATTGTATTCGTTCCCATACTCGCTCTCGTCTTCATAATAGTATCTGTCATTTGCGGTATCATCGTAATAGGCAAAGCTATCGTCATTATCGTTTTCGTTTCCTTTGTCATCATCACCTTCGTTTTCTGATCTTTCATCGGATAATACGCTGACTTCTAAGCTGCCGCCGATATCAATTTTATCGCTTAATTCCGTAACATTTACAAACAATACAGTCATAAATACGGCGATAACGAGCAAAGCGATGTTATCCGCGATCATCATCGCGGTTACCAATTTGCTGAATTTGTTTGTTGACGACTTTGAAACGATATTTTTAGCATTAACTGATGTGCCGCACTTATGGCAGAATTCCGCGTCATTGGCTAATTCCTGCCCACAATTTTTGCAAAACATATTAGGTCTTCCTTTTCGGTGAATTTATGCCGTCTCAACGACGAGCTTAATTTTTAGCGCTTTTCCGCCCGACTTGCATTTTATCGTTGCTACCCCCCGCGGATTTTGCGGTAATTTTCCCCGATTTTGAAACCGTGGCGACTTCCTTGTTGTTAACGATTATTCTTTATAAATCACTGCATTTGCAATAATTAACTGCGGGTATCTTCCAGATGATATATTAAAATTTTGATCCACCGCATAAATTGCTATTGTTTCTGCTCCCGTGATGTCGAGTGTAACATCAAACGCCTTTGTTTTATAGTTCAATTCCGGAGATGTGTATATAAGCTTTCCGTCAGCGTAAACTTGGCAGTAATTAGAACCATCTCTATCGGTGCTTGCTGTTGCAAGGGTAAATTTAAAAATTGAACACAAGGAAGCGTACCATCTTCGCATGAATGACCGAATCGTTGATTAAATCTCGCACAGGCTCCGATAAATAATCAACGGTCAAAGATCTTGTCTCTTTACCAAATTTTGCGTTTATTGTTGCAGTACCCTTGTGTAATACAGTTACAGTTCCACTTTGACTGACCGTTGCCACATAAGGGTTCAGCGAGACCCATTCCACTTTTTTCATTGTATCAACAGAAAGCTTTAATATGTCTCCCTTTTCGACATCCGCATAAGTATCCTTGTCTTTCAAAACAATACGCGAATAATCCACCGTTATCTTACAGACATACTTCTTTCCGTCAATCATAGCATATATTTTTGCCGTCCCCTCCTTTTTCCCTGTCACGGTTCCTTTGGAATTTACCGTAGCAACAGGCTTGTCGAACGAACTCTATTTTACCGTCTTTTTCGTATTCGCCTTCAGCTTTACCTTCTGCCGAGCGCAATCGTCAATGAAGAATAATTCAACATTTTTGACGCTGCTTCCGCCGTGATCGAAATGCCCGAAAAACTCGACAAAGATTCTGCCGACCCGATGATACAAGTCAATACCAGCAATACCGCAACACAAAAAACCGACCATTTAAATCTTTTTTCATAAACCTTATTCCTCCCAAATTTTTAATATGAAAACCATTTTTCCTTAATACGGCATAATATCGTCTCGGTTCAATACAAGATACTCAATATTCAGCTTATTGAGTGCTGATGTGTCTGTGATGTTATTCCCGTCCAGCCATAATTTTTCCAAAAGCTGTAAGGATCGAAGCGGAGAAATATCAGAAATTTTATTGTTGGACAGCACGAGCGATTTTAGTCTTTTCAATCCCGACAGCGCTTTTACACTTTTGATCTGATTATTGCTTAGATCAAGAGCGGATAACGCCGTCATTTTAGATAACGGGGTAATATCCGAAATTTTATTATTCATTAAATACAAGGTAGAAAGGTGTTTAAGTGAAGAAAGCGCGGAAATGTCCTTAATTCCGCAGTCAGTTAAACAAAGCGTCTGTAAATTTTTCAAGGTTGAGACTGCGGAAAGATCTGAAAGGTTTCCGTACCCGATATCAAGATGTTTGATCTTTTCGTGATCGGAAAGCGGAGAAAGATCGGATATGTAATTCTCATAAATGGAAACCGTTGTAAGATTTTTCAGCGGCTTTAACGGAGAAATGTCTTTAATTCCATTGTCGTACAAATCGAGAACGCGAAGATTTTTAAGCAAGGAAATCGATTTAAAATTTTTTGCTCGGATACCTGATAGCGATAGCTCCGACAATTGAGTCATAGCAGCTAGATTCTTAAAATCAAAAGCCGTATTCATACCGGAAAAATTCGATATATGAAGGACTTTCATCTTCTTTAACTCAGATACGGCGGAGATATTATTAAAGGAATCCGAACCGATGGTTAATATTCGAAGATTCGTAAGATTCGCCAGCGCGGAGTAATCCTCGACCGGATTTTGTGATAAATCTAAAACCTTCAGTTTTTTTAGTTTGGAAAGGCCTCTGATACTTTGAATCTGATTATTATCAAGCTCCAGCTTTTCTAATTTTGTCAGCTTTGATAGCGGCATAACATCTGTGATGGAATTAACGGTATCGTACTGCCCGTGATTTTTACTCCCTAAGTTCAACACCCGTAAATTTTTAAACTTAGCAATTTCTTTTATTTCCTTATCCGTAAAATTCTCGCCGGATAGGTCTAATTCTTTCACACAATCAGCTCGATAGTAAGTTCCTTTGATTTTGGCTACTGCATCGGTATCCGTCGTTCTTGCAAAACGAAAAGCACCGGTTGCTTCGACAAAATACAGATAATCACCATCAAGTTCATAGTATAATCCGTATATGCCTTGTTCCGACTCTACGTACACGAATAAATCCTCGGGGGCATATTTATAAGCATGACCATCATCCAAAAAGGAAGCGCAAAAGCTGTCCTTTTCCGTATTTATATTTAAATAGGCAGTCCCGTAATAATCAGTATCCCCGCCCCAGATCGTGGCATGTTGATCCAAAACCCACTTTCCGTTTATAACTGATTTGAGGAATTTCTCATCGGCGTTTTTATTTGGATTCGTATATTGATAGCTAAATTCACCAATCGGAAGCTTTATACCATTTCTATCAACGGAAGACAGCGTACAGATATAAGTTCCTTCGAGCGCGTCCTCGTATGACATAAGGTCGGATAAATCAACGCCATCGTTAGAATAAGCCTCAATACTGAAGCTCCGTTGAAAACCCTCACCTTGATAACACAAATAAAGATCATAATAGGCAGCTTTTACGTCATCGTCCCATGAAACAACACCTTTTGGGGAGATCTTTAATTTTGTGCTGTTTGCGAATGTCCAACCGCTTGCATTTTTTGTTGCCTCCGCAGTAACGGAAAATCCCGCTGTTAAGCCGAACAGTTCGACCAAGACCAACAAGAAAGCCATACAGGCTGCTGTAATTTTAAACCTAATCTTCATAAAATTCGCTCCGTATTATAATATTTCACAAGTACAGGAAAGCATTGATAAATACTCATTTGCTGTGCTAAATGATCTATGGTTTATAACCACTTTCCGAGGAATGTCAATATTTTTTATTCCACACTGAGCAAAAGCAAAATCTCCGATATTTTTTATATCATAATTCAGTAAAACGCTTTTTAGGTTTTTACAGCCGTAAAAAGCATATGCGAATACATCATATAATTTATCGGGAAATGTTAATGTTTCCAAGAAATTGTTCTCCATAGATGCACCGGGCAAAATAGCGACGATTTCATTGGGAATCTTGTATGCTGCACACATCCTGCCTTGCAGATATGTCACAAGTTTCAGATCCTCCTTTGTGAAAAGAACGCCGTCTGTAGAAAGATGTCATTATCGTCGTTAACATTTATTTTCTCCAAACAATGACAGCCAGAAAACGATGGTGTCTGAATCGCGGCATGATCAGGAAGCGTAATGCACTTTAAGTTGGGACAATCTTTAAAGGCGTACTTTTTTATTAGTTTCAAACTGGATGGTAAACTGACCTATCTTATGCCGCTATGTGCAAAAGCCTCTTCGCCAATTTGGACTATCCCTTCGGGAAGCTTAATGGAGCAGGTATTGATCGTATAGTCCAAAGCGGATTGATATAGCGCCGTGACAGGCACACCGTCGATTTGTGAAGGTATCTCTAGCCGCTCTAAATTTTTCGGACAATCTGTTATAGAGATAGTTCCATCGGGAATAATATAGCCAAATCCGTCTTTTTGAAAAAAGTCATACATTGAGTACTTCACCCCTCTTTTTGTCAGCCCATTTTATATATCAGAGTATCTTTTCAAATTCCCCGCTTTCCAGCGGACCCATTCCAGCAATCTGCTGAACATATAAAGTTTTGCCACGAATAGTAGCACTGTATGTGGTCGGCAGATACGCGTCATCAATTTTGAATTCCATAATATATTCACCATCCGCATATTCATAGGTTCCTGAACGGGAATGTGTGTATCCGTATGTATCATCTGTAAATATACAAGTACCATTTGATTTAAACTCTACAGTATAATAATATCTTCCGGTGTCGTATTCATATTTTCCGGATATAGAAGATGATGAACCTAAAAAAAGAGCAACGGCAAAAACTATTGACATTATTATAAGCACGGCTGCAACTGCAACCGCTATAACCACGATACGAGTATTATTTGATTTTTGCGCAGCGTATATGGCGTTTTGCGCTTGATTGCAGTTGCTGGGGTATGTCTGTTGTGTTGGAGAACCGCACTCGCGGCAAAAATTAGCCCCATCGGCGACTTCTTTTCCGCAATTTCGACAAAACATAACTATAAACCTCCGTTATTTCAAAATTTTTATAAGCTAAATATTAGCCGAGAGCTACAATAGGAACAGTACCTATGATAAAACCGGAAGAAGATGTAACAAAAGTATTAACTCTCTTTGCTTGGAATTAAAGAATAGGAATTATACAAACTACATCATCGTCAATCTTTCTTTTTTCACCGTTAGACCACTCGCAAAGCTCACCCTTGTAGTAGTTAAGGCTATAATCACACAAATAAAGAACACGTCCATCGGGGGTAACAGAGTAACTATGTACATCGTCAGCGATCTTCACGGACTCCTTGCCATCGTAAACTTTCAAAGTACCATAGCTTTTGTCGTCATTCCAATCAGTGAAGTAGAATACTTTGCCAAGGTCAGAATACACGACTAAAGAGTAAATTTTTACGTCATAGTCAATCCTGTTTTTATTTATGTATAAGTCACCATTACCGTTTTTGTAGTCCTTGAAGTATGCAAACTCAGTATCGTTTACAAAGTAGTAGTAATCTATATCGACAACGCTGCCGTTTTCATCAACGAATTTAACGCTTAACCCGTAAATCGGCTTTCCAATACTGTCGATATTATATTTTTCAAATAAAGCAATCGGATTGGTTAGACTTCCGCACCCTTCTCCGTTCCCGCTTCCGTTTAAAAGTTTCCCTTTGCTGCCATGCTGTTTTAAAAAATATTTATATCTTCAATTTCGGATTTTGTAATAACATCTCCACCGCATACGGGATATCTTAAAAATGACAGATCCATTTTTATAATTTGCTTGTTCTTTAAAAAAGACTTGTAAAAAGGCGGAATTGCCGATATATATTTCGGTTTATGCATTTTCAGATACTCCGCTGTGGTTTCAACCGTAAGCGCTGGCGTAAGTGCCGCTGTTTTCCCTACAAAGATTGGAAATAAAACGGAAACAATAAATCTGTAAGGGTAATTAAACGGAACTACCTGAAGCGAATTGCCACGAGGTCCGTATTGCATAAGCGTAGTCTTTTTGAGAGAAAGCATTTCAGCTATTATGTTTCCATTTGAAAGCAGTATGGATTTGGGGTCGCCTGTTGTGCCGCTTGTTTATGCAATAAATGCGGGATTATTGCTTCCGAAATTCTGTGAAAGCACTATCGATGATCTTTTTCCCAACTTGCATACTTCATCCAAGTTTATTGACATTTGCTCAGAATTGCCGTTTTCGGGAGTGAAGTATAAAGTAATTTTACGTTTATCAGAGTAGATAAAAATCTTTGAAAAAACTTTTTATATATTTTTTGATTTCTTCTCTTCCTGCTGTTGCATTAAGAAATATCGAAACGGCACCAATTCGATTTAACGCAAAGAATAAAATCACAGCTGTACAGCTTGGTTCAACACACAAGGGTACAATATCTCCGCGCTTTACTCCCATTTCCATTAACGCTTTTGCGAAGGAACAGCCTCCGCAGGAAGATCAGATTGGTTATAACACCATTTGATATCTACTTCCCCATTTTCTTCCACAAGCAGACCGTAATTATATGTTGAGATTTCCTGCTCTTTTAATTTTTCGGTTTTTTCACGTTCTTGAACACTGTATTCGTATATTGTTTTGGTGCCTTCCTCAGAGAAAGTAAATTTACTCCCATTTAATACAACTCTTCTCGTGTCGTCAGCTGTTGTTTGCATTGGCGTTTCCGATGTTATTGTATCCACGGTAGTCCAATCGGAATATTCATAACCGTCCAGTATGTTAACGGTGATGATGTTAGCAGTAATATCTTCATATTCTACCGGAGAACCCGGGCATCCCCAAAACGCCGCATCTTTTAATATTGCAGTTTCATCGATGACTACATTTGAGAGCTTTAAGCAATTTGTAAAAGCCCAATTGGAAATAAACACAGCAGGTATGGGAATAACAACAGATTCCAGACTTTCGCAATTTGCAAACGAATAGCAGTCTATAGTTACTAACGGCGTATCATTTTCAGCGAAAGAAACTGCTTTTAATTTCGGGCAGCCGTAAAAAGCCGCTTTGCCGATCTTCACTATGGTCTTAGGAAAACTAACTTCAGTTACGTCTGTTTTAAAAAACGCGTAGTCGCCAATGCCTGTTACGGTATAGGAATCGATAGTTTCGGGTATTTGCAGTTTACCAGCTGCTTCTTGAAGTCCTGTAATCGTTATTGTGGTATTGTCACTGTTAACACTATATAACAATACATTTTCTTCAGTATCAGGTGCTGCAGCACTTGATGTGGAAGCGGGTTTATTTGTGTTATCGATAACTTCCGTGTTATTGCTACTATTTGTGTTTGCACAGCCCCCGCATATTGACATAAGGATTCCTGCCATTAAAATGGCTCCAACCAATCTGGTATTTATCTTTTTCATATTATCCTCATTTCTGATAAATCAATATCTTTTTGGTTATCTTAAACAAAGGATTCATTCTTATGTTTAACGCACAACTTAAACAATTTGCCGGAATTACGAAGCAATTCCGTGGTTCGGTGGAGATTTTTCTCGACTAAACCGAGAAATGAAACACGCCGCATGGGGCGACGATATTCACTTAAAAGCTTGGCGATGATGACGAGACACTGAGCAGACAAACGCCTTTTAAAATGATGGATTGTAGTATCAAAAAGTTCCTTTTTGTTCGCCCAAAGATACTTATAGATCGTGTACATCCACGCAAGGGCGCGTTGATAGCTTTCTCACTGTAATATTTCAACCACGGCTTGTCTACAGACGGGTAGCCTGTGAGCTCTATGTTATTTTGCCGGTTCATTTTCTTCCTCTCTTTGCTGCATTTAGGGCACGTTATCATTGTGTCATCCTCCATTGTTTAATAAATTGTTTTTCCAATTACGTTGTTAGCTGTTGCCTTGTAATTCCAATCAAACATAAATTGCTGAATCCCATTGAACAGCTCATTTTATATATCAGAGTATTATGCATCTGAAACATCCGTGTTTTATTATATCATTTCCGGCACAGCTGAAACGTTCAAATGTCACAAGTTGCAAAAAAAATGTCACGACCTGCCAAAACTTGACAAAATCCGACAGATTATATAAAATATATTCGGGTGATATAATGAATTACATAATTTGCGATGATGACGCAGTATTTGCCGAGGATTTAGCTTTAAAGATTAAAAACTTGGAGCCCGACTGCGATATAAAAATTTTTAACTCCGGTTCTGCACTGATGTTCAATATGGACGATATAGGTTTGGATACCGACGCTGTTTTTATGGACATAAAGCTGAGAGACAGTAACGGAATAAATATTGCCGTGCGGCTTTTAAATAAATTCCCGTCCATTAAAATTGTGTATGTAACAGGATACGTAAGCCGTTTTTCTCAAGCAATTTTTGAATGTCCCGAAGGCTTTGAGCCTGTGGCGTATCTTGCAAAGCCGATAGAGGAGCATTATCTCAAAAATGCGCTTAAAAAGTCAAAAACAGCCGAAAAGCGTTACGATAACATTACGATAAAATATGGCGGCGAGCTTATAATAATCAATCCTAAGGATTTAATCGGGGTAACCTGCAACGGAAGAAAGCTTACTGTGCATACCGCAGAAAACGACTACGAAATATACGGCAGGCTTTCTGCTATTTTCGGTGTACTGCCGGATTGTTTCGTGCGGGTGAGTAAAAGTCACATTGTAAATATTACACATATAACAAAAATTTCCTATTGGAAGAAAATAGTAATGTCGGACGGCTCGGAATATCCGCTGACCCGAACATATATCCAAGAGTTTAAACAGCTTTTGATTGTAAAAAAGTCGAATTTGAGGAGGGTGTAATATGACGGAGCAGCAGCTTATAAATATACTGCACTTTATTCTAAGAAATGTTTTCGGTAATTTTATGTATTTTGTATTTATTACGGGCTTGCTTACCCCTAAATACAATAAATGGCTTACAATTACTGTTCTGACTTTTTTATCAACGATTATGTACTGTATTGTGGAAGATATGAGCGCTTATGTCAATTTTGCTTCACTTGCGGTATTTATGACAATTGCCGCCTTTACCCTTTATAAAGACAAAAAGCGGTATTGCATTTTTGCGATAGCTTATTTCTTTGTTAATATCATTATTTTAGATATGCTTATATCGGCACTTATGCTTAACATTTACGGATATTATCCTGGAAAGTCCGACATTATCGGCTGGAGCGCAGTTATATCAACATTGATATTCAATATTAATTGCCTTATCTTAATAAACTTTTCGATTTTGCTTTGGAACAAGCTTATGCGTAAGCAGAATATAAAAAGCATGGGAATGTTTCTGTTGTTCCCGCTTAGTCAAGTTTTCTTTATTGCGACCTTTGTCAAGGGCACGTGGGAAAACAATGCGCTTTATTTATACAACGAGCCTTTGCTTATAATTTCTATAATCCTTTCGGCAGTTGCCGACGTGGTAATGTATATTGCCCTTCGTGATAATTCAAATATGAACACGATGAGAAAGCGGCTAGCTGAAATCAATAGGGAAATGGAGCAGCAGCTGAAATACTACGACGCAATTGCTGAAAAATATACGGAAATTCGTGAGTACCGCCACGATATTTTAAATCTTGTTTCAACTTCGGAGATTATGCTCGAAAAAAAGCTGTCTGAAAACGAAAGTAAGGCATACATAGACGAATTGAAGAAAAAATCGGAAGCTATGGAGATACCGATTTACTGCAATAATCCCCTTGTAAACGCGGTATTGTGGCAAAAACAGGGGGCAGCTGAAAAACAAGGAATAATCTTTTCCACTGATATTGAAGCGAGCGAGGATTTTCCTACAGACCGTATAGACATATGCAGCCTTATGGTAAATCTTGTAGATAATGCTTTGCGTGAATGTGAAAACTGCGAAGATCCGTTTATAGAAATTGAGGCGAATAGGAAAATCAATATGCTGTTTATCAGCGTGAGAAACTCATGTAAATCACTTAATCACTTAAAAACGCAAAGGCTTGCCACAACCAAAAACGGCGACCACGGCTACGGCATGGAGATCATAAACAGGATTGCCGAAAAGTATAACGGTTATTTTTCTTTCACAGCGGAAAACGGCGTTGCAAACGCTTCAGTTATGCTGGAAATAACTTAACAGATATAAGGACAGTACTGTTTTTACTTTGTCTTTTAAATTATTCGGCTTAGTCGTTGATACATACTATAACAAATTTAATCGGTGTATGACAATAGTAATTCACGAAATAATTAGTAATATAGAACCCTGAAGTGTATTGCAATATGTAAAAGGGATTGGGGTATCTATATGCAGTACGATGAATTTATAAGGAACAGAATAACAAGTCTTAGGATAAATAAAAATGTGTCAGAATATCAGATGAGTCTGGACCTCGGACACAGTAAAAGCTATATTCAGAGTATTTCTTTGGGCAGAGCACTGCCTTCAATGAACGAATTTATATTAATCTGCGACTATTTTGTAATTTCTCCGAAAGATTTTTTTGACTATGAATTGACTGTAATTGATAGAATAGCACAGAAATAGAAAACATACAACATATATTATTCAATCTAAATGTATATAAAATTCAAATGTTCTTATGAGCATAGTTGTGTTTGCATTCGATATAATTTATTCTTTAAATAAGTAAATGCTTGGAAAACAAATAATTTAATTTTCCCCTTGACAAATGTTATCAGAAGAAAAACAGTACACAGAAGACAATAAATCTGAAAAAACGGTTACAAAGCATATATGGGACGAATATCTTGACAAGACGGAGAACATCCGTCACACACCCGAATTTAAAGCTTTGTATAAAAAGAAAAGAAACAATAGAGCGTATGTTTGCGGACACAAAAGAGAAATATCTCGTGTTCTTCCAACAATCTTTATATGTCTACAGAAAAAGACAGCGGTACCAAATTTCAAATATACTCAACGGATAACTGGACAAGATTCGGGGAAGCGTATTTAAATTATCTTGGCTGGGAAGACACGGGAATTGGTTATGGAATGATAAGTTTTGATAATTATACACACAATATCAAGCACTAATCCGATTTGTACTTTTAATCGTTATAGTAATGACCAAACAACAAGACATTATTCCTCTATAAAATACACTTTAAATGAGGGAAAGGGGCATTTTGTATTGGGATATGTTATTAATTAATCAAATGGGAGAGGATGTACATGAAACGTTTTTTAATTATCTTTTTAAGTCTGATCACGGTGATCTCGCTGACCATGTTAGTTTTCTCTATAAAATTCCGCATAGAGCGGCACGGATGGGTAATCACAACGGCCGAGATCACATTTGTTGGTATGCCAGACGGATTAGTTTTCGGAACATTTACGGATTATAACGGCAAAGTTCATTCGGAATATAATATGTATATAGACGGTAGATTTCAACCATATTTTAACCCTGCTACGATAGAACCGTATCTCGGAAGTACTGTAAGAATTATGTATGATCCATCCACGATAGATCTAGAAGGAACTAATACAACTACGGTGAAACCATTACCGAGTATCAGAAGATCGCGATCGAAAGCTATGACAACTGGCTTCGACACTTTATCATTTCGGGAATTGTTTTTATCGCTTCATGTACTCCCTTTGTTGTAATGTGCGTAAAAACTATTCAGAAAAAGAAGGCGAAAAGCTCCGAAAAGAAAATATGATATGCATTTTCTCAAAATTCCAAACGGACAAATTATAGATAATATGTTCTATTAAATCAAAAGGCTGTTTGGCAGCATTGGCATATCACCAATAAAACAATCGAGTCCATAAGACTACCGTCTTTGATACAATCTGATTTTTACAGAAACATTTTGATTTTTCCTCAAAGAGGGGGTTCAAATTGAAAACCGATGTGAAAAATCCCTGCAAAGGCCTTTTCCACCCGATGCAGGGAATCTACATTTATCCGTGTTTATTTTCACTTTATGTTACTTTTTTACAGCACAGAACCAGACCATAGAACCTCTCACATGGAAGTTCCTGATCGTGTACATCTTTTCGAGTCTTTGCTTCAATGAGGATGCGGTTTCAAAGGGAGGAGTAAACCAGCCCTTTTTTGCAAGGATAGCTGATACAAGAAAATCTGTAATCCTCGATCTGCCCTTGATATAAAAACAGGCAGTAAATTTCCCGCCTTTTTTCAGAACACGATTCGTCTCAGCATACGCACTGTCTTTATTGGGAAAAGCATGAAAACCGTTCATACTCAGCACAATATCAAAGCTCTCGTCCTCAAAAGGAAGATTCCCTACATCGCCCCGAATGGTCGAAACATTGTCAAGCCCTGATTTTTTAAACCTGTTCTGCGCCTGTTCCAGCATATCCTCGCTGTAGTCAAGACAGGTGATGTCTGCTTTTTTTAAGCTCGCATACTTATCACAGGTAAACACCGCCGTTCCCACCGGCACGTCGAAAAGTTTTCCCGAAAAATCGTCTGGAATATATTTCAATACTTCCCGTGCCACCGCATTATCGTCCACACCGCTCCAAAACAAGCGGATATACAGTTTGCTCCACCATTTACCCTGCGTCAGCACATCGTCATAAATATTTTTAGACTGCTTATAAGATTTTCTG
>Ga0129308_1001659_pt1 | contig 21968 bp, 25 predicted proteins | sample L827metagenome_FD_94440 | JGI IMG/M metagenome (GOLD analysis project Ga0129308, IMG submission 94440) | Ring-tailed lemur group fecal microbial communities from Wisconsin, USA - L827 metagenome | ecosystem: Host-associated > Mammals > Digestive system > Large intestine > Fecal | place: USA... | reverse complement strand
TGCACTGAACATGATGGATATTGTGGAAAAGCGCGGTATGGAAATTGATATCCACAGGCTGCCGGAAATGCTGGGAATACCGGTCATACCGGTTTCGGCCAGAAAAAGAACCGGACTGGATGTGCTGCTTCATGCTGCTGCGCATCATAAAGATTGTACAGACCTGGACTGCCTAATCCATCATCATAAATATATGTCGAAGCACCAACACGGTCATCATTCAGAATATGCAATGGTTTACAGTGATACCATTGAAGATAAGATTGATTTAATTATAGCAGAACTGAAAAAGAAATATCCGGATTTGCCAAATTATCGATGGCATGCCATCAAGCTACTGGAACAGGACAAAGAAATTACCGGACGTTATCCGGTGAATCTGCCGAGAGTGATTGACCGGAACTATGAATCGGATATCATCAATGAAAAGTACGATTTTATCCAGGAGATCATTCGGGAAGTATTGGTAAACAAGGACCGTCAAGAAGCTTTGACAGAGAAGGTAGACCGGGCCTTAACACATCGTTTCTGGAGTATTCCCATTTTCCTGGGTATTATGGCGTTGGTATTCTTCCTGACATTTACGATTGGTGACTGGCTGAAGGGGTATTTTGAATTAGGCATCGAGGGAATTTCAACCTTGGCGGGCAATGTACTGTCTTCGGCCGGCGTCAATGAAATGGTACGTTCTCTGCTGGTAGATGGTATTATTGCCGGCGTGGGAGGTATCCTGACATTCCTGCCGAATATCTTTATTTTATTTCTTGCGCTGGCGTTTCTTGAGGACAGTGGATATATGTCTCGTGTTGCCTATGTTATGGAAGGCCTTATGAGTAAGCTGGGGCTGTCAGGACGCGCATTCATACCTATGATTTTAGGATTTGGCTGTACGGTTCCGGCAATCATGGCATCCAGGGCTCTGGAAAACAGGCGTGACCGATACAAAGTTATGTTAATAACACCATTTATGAGCTGCAGCGCCCGCTTACCAATCTACATATTATTTGCTGAAATGTTTTTTAGAGAGCATGCTATGATTGTTGCTTATTCTATGTATTTAATTGGTTTGGTAATCGCAATTCTGGTTGCAGCAGCGATTCATCTGATAGACCGGAGAAAGTCGGAAAATTATCTTTTAATTGAGCTTCCGGAATATAAAGCCCCCAGTTCCCGTACCGTGGCTATTTATGTTTGGGAAAAAGTAAAAGATTATCTTTCAAAAGCAGGTACTACGATCTTTGTTGCCTCCATTGTTATGTGGGCTATTCTGAATTTTGGCCCACAAGGATATACAACAGAAATGTCTGGCAGCTTTGGCTCTATTCTGGGCCGTGTGCTGGTTCCTTTCTTTGCACCGTTGGGACTGGGCTTCTGGCAGATTGCGGTGGCTTTAATTGCTGGAGTATCCGCAAAAGAGGTAGTGGTATCAAGCTGTGCAGTTTTATTTGGTGTTCCTAACATTAATTCCGGCGAGGGGATGAATACTCTTGTAGGAATTTTGGGAACCGTTGGATTCGGGCAGCTTAACGCTTTTTGTCTGATGGTATTTTGTCTGCTCTATATACCATGTATGGCAACTCTGGCAACCATAAAGAAAGAATCCGGAAGCTGGAAATGGACAGGCTTCACTGCTCTGTTCCAACTGGCCGTAGCCTGGGTAGTTACTTTTGGAGTTTACCAGATTGGCAGCATAATCATCTGAAAAGGAGATGGATGAATATGATAATTACTGGCATTTTAGTGGCCGGAATCGTGGTCTATGCAATATGGGCTGTATGTAAGATCCGGCGCGACCATAAAAATGGAAACTGTTGTGGCAGCGGTTGCAGCGGCTGCTCATCCAAGGATTTTTGTAGAAAGTAAAGGAGGCAGAGCCTTGAAAATTAGAAGTTTGTTCCGCCCTGTTATCTATCTTGTCGTATTGGTAGTGGGGGCATGGTGGATTTGGAAATATGTCCGAATATGAGCTGCGGGTCCTTGGTGATTGAATGATTACTTTTAAGGTGGTGGTGTAAATTGGGAAAATAGTCGTGTTGAGCTTCAATGATGCAGAAGAACAGATAGTAAATAAAATATTGGATAGTCTTGCTATGTTGGATTTCCAGCAAATTGATTTTTCTGCGGAGTCAGTATTATCTTTTTCAAATATTACTATTTATCCACAGGAATGCAGGATTGAGATTAATGGAGAGAGCTTAACTTTAAGCAGAAGGCAATTTGCTTTACTGTATCTGCTTGCCCGTAATGTAGGCAGGATATTGACGAAAGAACAAATATATTCCCATGTGTGGAATGAAATAGTGCCTATCAATGTAGATGAGACAATCCGCTATCATATCAGCGAAATTCGTAAGAAACTAAATGAACTGGCAGATATAGACTGCATTGAAACTGTTTGGGGGATTGGATATCGGTTCAAAGAAAGTAAATAGACAGAGGATAAGCTGCGAACAAGTAGCATTATTAAAAACATACCAGAAAGAGAGGGATGTAATGTTAGAAGAAAATGTTTTTATACCATTTTTTAAAAAATTCGATCAGTACCCTTTCCGTGTGAAAATCAACCGGAAGGAATATAAAATTGGAAACGGGGAGCCGGAATTTACCGTAAATTTCAAAAAGCCGGTTTCTCTGCCCTCCCTTATGACAAGTACCTCTCTCGCATTGGGAGAGGCGTATATGGACGGAGATTTAGAGGTAGAAGGTGATTTATATTATGCCTTAGACCATTTTCTGGGCCAGATGGGGCAATTCTCCACGGATGAATCGGCCTTGAAAAAAATCATGTTCCCGTCATCTGCAAAGAAAAACCAGCAGAAAGAAGTACAGAGCCATTATGATATTGGTAATGATTTTTACAGGCTATGGCTGGATGAAACCATGAGTTATTCCTGCGGCTATTTCCTGCATGAAGATGATACACTTTATCAGGCTCAGGTCAACAAAGTGGATTATATATTAAAGAAACTTTACCTGAAAGAAGGAATGTCTTTGCTGGATGTTGGCTGTGGCTGGGGATTTTTACTGATAGAAGCTGCAAAAAAATATGGTATCCACGGAATGGGCATTACGTTGAGCCAGGAGCAATATCGGGAATTTCAGAGCCGGATTGCCAGGGAACATCTGGAGGAGCTTCTTACGGTGGAACTGATGGACTACCGGGATTTACCGAGATGCGGAAGGCGGTTTGACCGTATTGTGAGCGTTGGAATGGTGGAACATGTCGGGCGTGACAATTACCAGCTTTTCATGGACTGTGCAAAAGAAGTGTTGAATCCGGGAGGGCTTTTTCTGCTCCACTTTATCAGCGCCTTAAAGGAGCATCCTGGTGATCCGTGGATTAAAAAGTATATTTTCCCCGGCGGCGTTGTTCCAAGCCTGCGGGAAATGCTTTCATGCGCGGCAGAGGACGGATTTCACACAATGGACGTAGAGAATTTACGGCTCCACTATAACCGCACCCTGCTGTGTTGGGAGAAGAATTTTAAGGAACATATCAGTGAGGTGCGGGAAATGTTTGATGAGAGATTTATCCGTATGTGGGATTTATACCTGTCTGCTTGTGCCGCAACTTTTCATAACGGATTAATTGATCTTCACCAAGTTTTATTTACGAAAGGGATTGCCAATGGGCTGCCGACTGTAAGATGGTATTAAAATGGTATAGGAATGACACTGGCAAAGCCTGGCCTTACCCGTGAGGTCCGGTAAAGCTTGCTTGATCTGGCCGCACTAACTGCATTGAGCCAGTCCGGAACAATGGTAATGGTTCAGAAATAAGTAAACAGGGAGAGCAAATTCATAATTGGATTTGTTCTCCCTGTTTTATTTGTTTTATTGTTGAAAAAGACGTAATCCAAGCGTAAAGGATTAGTATAACAACAAAAAGGAGGGCAAAGTTATGATGCTCATTGGAATCGATCACGGAAACAAACAGGTCAAAACTGTTCACGGTAAACCCTTTGTGTCCGGCCTGCAGCAAAGCGTTACCAAACCCTTTGGCAAGGATGTGCTAAAGTACCAGGATACTTACTATACGTTGTCAGATCAGCGAATCCCCTACCGTAAGGATAAAACAGAGGACAACCGTTTCTTTGTGCTTACATTGTTTGCGTTGGCTGGAGAACTGGCAGCCAGAGATTGTAATACCGAAGAAGTAATTCGGGTAAAGCTGGCCGTGGGTCTGCCTCCTGCACATTTTGGCGCCCAGACAAAGCGGTTTACAGAGTATTTTAAGAACCATGGCATTATTGAGTTTTCATTCAATGGTAAAGCCTTTACGGTCTATATTGAAGATGTGGCCTGTTTCCCCCAGGCATATGCCGCTGCGGCTACCATGCTTTACCAGTTGATGGATGATACCAAAGCGGTTATTCTGGACATAGGGGGCTTCACGGCAGACTATCTGCTTTTAAAAAATGGGCAGGCCGATCTGTCTACCTGCGACTCGCTGGAAAATGGTGTAATTCTGCTCTATAACCATATCCGCTCTAAGGCCAATGCTGAGTTGGATATATTATTAGACGAAAATGATGTGGATATTATTCTGCAAGGCAAAGGGGAAAGCTACCCGGATACAGCCGTGCGGCTGGTAGAGGAAGGTGCACAGCAATTTATAAATGACTTGTTCAGTACTCTGCGGGAACGAATGCTGGATTTGCGCTTTATGAAAGTGATTTTTGTAGGCGGCGGCGCCATTCTTCTGCGGCGGCAGATTGAAACATCCGGCAAGGTGGGAAATCCACTATTTGTAAATGACATCAACGCTAACGCCAAAGGATATGAATACCTGTACCAGATCGAAATGACGGGCAGGTGATGATTATGGCAGAGAAAAAAGACCGGGGACGGTATACCTTGCGGCTGAACGAAAAGGACCCGGCTCATGCCGAAGTAATCCGCGTGTTGGAGCAACAGGGGCCACACAGCAAGGGCCGATTTATTGTCAATGCGGTTCTGCATTATATTCATTGCGGAGAAACACCGGACATTACAATTCGTCAGGCTCCTGACAGAACCGTTATTGAAACGATTGTACTGGAAATCTTACAACAGAATACAAAACCAAATACGGATTTGTTAAGGCAATCTTCAGAGTTTTCAACTAGGCCAGAAGAAGATAAGGGCGCACTGCCGCCAGAACCTACGGCAGAACAGGAAGCAGAGGGCGAGACGGACGAAGATACATTGAACCTGATAAAAAGCGCACTGTCAGCTTTCCGCAGCAACGGTTGAATAAAAGCGAGGCAGCAGGTTTTAAACCTTATGCCTCGCTTTCTTTTAACGCAGCGATATAACTATTGATGATATCCTCCAGATGTTGATACTGGCTGGGGGTCAAAACAGAAATTTTTTGAACAAGACACCCTTTATCTTCCGTTGTAATAATGCCTCGTAGTAAAAAGTCGGTACTGATATCCAGTGCGCCGCATATCCCGATAATTGTTTCCGGCCTCATCGCTTTCTGCCCCAATTCAGCGGTAGAAACCGTCTGCGGAGTGATGTTTGCCAGTTCTGCCAGTGTATCCTGAGTCATATGAAGCTGCTTTCGCCGGTCATATATTCTTCTTCCCATATCTTTCAAAAGTTCATTCATTGGCGTACCTCCATGTCATAGTTTAATATTATCTTCTATGGCATGGATTATTAAGCGGTCATAGTTGATTTTATTCTTCTATGGCATGTATAATAAAAAACAGATTATAAGAAAGAGGTGCTGATATGAGCGTCAAATCATGTGCGATAACCGGCCACAGGCCGACTCGCTTCAAATTCGGATATAAAGAAAACTATGCAGGATGCAAACGGCTGAAAAAGCGGCTTTATGAGCAGTTTGCACTGTTGTATGAAAAAGGAGTGCGCCGCTTTTATGTTGGTGGTTCACTTGGGGTCGATATGTGGGCGGGAGAACAGGTTTTAACTTTAAAGGAACAGGCGGGATATGATGATATAGAGTTAGTAATTATTCTTCCATTTGATGGGCATGATGCAAGGTGGGATGAACGGAGCAGAAAAAGGATGGAAATTCTCCGAAAAAAGTGTTTTAAATGTCTGATTGCAGGAAAAGAGGATTGTCGAGAAAGCTATATTAAGCGGAACTGCTATATGGTGGATCATGCTGATTTTTTGGTAGCTGTTTATGATAATGAGCGGAATTTGAGATCTGGTACTATGCAGACGGTGCATTATGCGGAGAAGAAAGGGCTTGCTATCACTCTGATTCATCCGGATACCGGCGCTGTGACAAGCGGTTAATTAGGCTTATATACAGAAAAAATATAGCATGAGGCCGGCAGAGCATTACAATCTGCCGGCTTCGTGCTATGTCGCTTCTTGTCGAGTGAACCTATACTTTCCTCACGGTTGCCTTACGGTTATCTAATATTTCCCAGATACAATTTAATTATGGCAGCTATTCCCATTGTTATATTACTTATATATGCTGATACAGAAGAAAAAAGCAATCAATTTTTGGACGAAGAAGTTCTTATAAAAGAATTACTCCGTCCCATTTTACTTTATGTTCACTTATAAACAATAGAATACATCGGCAAGGTGGCAGCTCCCGCTGCCAAATCACCGATTCAGTCTCTGAAAGGAGGATGAGACGCCGCCTGTGTGCCGACGCTTTCGCGGTCAAGGAGTTGATGCGTATTGGATATTTATATCCTACGCATTGAGCTGATTCGCTATGAAATTGCGTTACGACACACGGCTTTTAATATAAGAGAAGAAATACATGCCTGTTTTTGCAGATGCAGGCAGCGTGAGTGGAGAAAACAGGCGGAACCTCCCCCTGCCTATTTCTTCTTTTTTAGCGAACTTCTCAATGCGCTGGAAGCGGCCGATTTTGTGCTTAGTCACAGAATCGGCCGCTTCTTTCTATATCTGGTCCGTGGGCCTCCCTCTCACAAGATTTTATTTTTTTAATCTTGTGAAAAATGGAGGTACGCCATGTGGCAGAGAAATAATGGACAAACAGAAGCAGAAAAGCTGCAGAATCGCTTTACTGCATATCTGTTGGTGGCTGTGCGCCGTCAACAGAGGGATTATGTAATAAAGAAAAACCAGAGAATAAGGCATGAACTTCTGATGGAAGATGATACATACCAGACGGAACGCCAGACCGAGGCAGATATTCTGGATGAACTGCCCCTACTGATACAGATGGAGAATGTTGCGCTGCAGTGCGCACTGGAGCAGATCAGCGAACGGGAACGCTATGTGTTTATGGCCCGGGTACTGGACGGCATTAGTTTTGAAGAACTGGGAGTAGAACTGGGGCTTGGATACAAAGGTGTGGCAGCAGTCTACTATCGGGCAGTCAGCAAAATCAGAAAGCGTATGAAGGAGGTCGATCAGCATGAATTTTGAAGAATTATTGCTTCAGGCCAGAGCAGGTGATGAACACGCAGTAACTGATATTCTGGAACTGTATAAGCCGCTGCTGATTAAGGCATCAGTCCTCGATGGAAGCTTTGATGAAGATCTATACCAGGAGCTTTGTATTGTTTTGTTGAAATGTATCAATCAATTTAGGATTTAAACAAACAAGAAAGGCTCCGAACATTATGTCGGGGCCTTTCCTGTTGGCTTAAATTTGATACATCACTTTGTAATTCTACCATAGACAATATTATATTCACTGGAAGTATTTATCCAGCCGGTAGTTCCATTATTATCAAACTGAAGAATTATTCGCAGAATGTCCTCATATGTACGAGATTAAGCTTTAGACAGTAGAAAAGCTCCGGGAAATGGATTCCAGGAGCTCTTTTTTGCTGTTTAAACTTGTTTGGCATAGTAGTGCACATAAAGGTTATAATCCCTGAACCTTGTAATTAACCGTAGCCAGATGAAAAAATGTTCTGTTTCAGAATAAAGGTTAAATTCACTGGAGCTGCTGGTAGGCTGGGCGCAACGGCACAGTTTGTACATGGTATCTAATGTCTTGAATTCTGGCATTCGGAACAATGCGTTATGAAACTGATCAATCTCCCGACAAAGAATCTTTGACGGCCGTTCCTTTTGACAATCGAACCATTTACTCCACCACCTATACCCATCATAGTCAGAGCGGGAATATACCACCTCACTAATTGGATAAGGCAGAGCGGAATTCCCCTCCTTTTTAGTTTGCTCAAATACCTTTGGAAACGAACAGATCGGCGTAAGCAGGATTAAAGGACCCTTTATATCTAATTCTGGGAGCCCGTTTTTAACCGCCTGCCAATCCAATAAAGGAAACAGTTGCCCCTGTGCATCCCTCAAAGCTTCATCAGTTCCACAACTGCTGCAGATTGATACATCAATATATCGACTGCGGGCGTTGGAAGCCAGTTCGCTGCATAAAGGTTGGCCACATCGTAAACATAAAGGGGGCGGCTCCACACCATAAATGTAATTTGCTTTGGTTTTATTCCAGAGACTTTCAAGCTGCGCTTTGGGAAAAGTTTGATATTCATGAATATCCTCCTATAAAGTTTCGGGCCGCGCAAAACTAAGCGCAGCCCGGGGAATTTAATACTGGTTCAACAGTACCAGATTTCTATAACACTTGCAGATAGGCTTCATAACCATCGGGATCTACTTCCCGCAGAAGGGCTTCCTGAAAGCGGTATTCCGGATATTTGCAGAACCCGCTTTGAAGCTCCCTGCCTGTTGGAGCAGCAAGTTCATGCTTTTTAAGCCATATGAGGATTTCTTTTCCGTTGTTATTGGTGTCAATGAATGCGCAATCTTTTTCACACGGCCACATCAGATTGACGGTCAGTGTATTCCAAGGCTCAGGACAGCCATCTTCCCAGGTAATCATTTCAATGGCAAGGTTACCGTTCATATAGGCTGCCACCTGCAGTTGGATAGGGCGTGTTGTTCCATATTTCTCTAAAGGAAATGTCTTCATAAAAGGCTCCTTTCTGAGCCGCACACATATGGCGGCTCTTAAAATTATTAGTCATCGACTGTATTATTTAATAAAAGTAAACAATAACAGGCTACTCCGACCATATATCCTCCTCGTTTATAGTTTTCGGGGAAAGAACAGGCGTTGTTCATGATGCCTTCTTTTCTTCCTGTCCACTGATTGAGATTGCGGGATAAGAAATGGGTGCTATATCGGCTTCAACCGGTTTTTCACGCATGAAAAAAAGCGTTCCGGAGCTTGTGTCATCAAAGGGAAGCCAAGCGCCATCCTTCCAAATACAACCGGTAACATCGTTGTAGATATCTGGCATCTTACCTGGAATATCAAAACAATCAGCAGACAAATATAGACACAGGTGTTTAAGAAAAAATGGATGCAGAGCGTCCAGTATCTCCTGACGCAGTTCAAGTGCCAGCTTTTCAATTTCTTCAATATCCTGGCGTTTGAATGCTGCCTGGGAAATTTCTTTGAGCTTTGTAGTTTTTTTAATAGCGGAATCAATATAGGTCTTAGCATCGTTGAAATAAATTGTCTTCAGCCGTATGCCGCTTAGGGAGAGCTCTCGGGTATACTCGGATGCAGCAGTACAAATGTCTTTGGCTAACGCTTTATAAGGTTTTTCATATTTAGTCTTCAATATCTCCATGGACACCACCTCCAGGTTGCGCCGAAGTGTATCAAGATGTGTCACCAAAAGAGCCCGCAATTTTTCTCTTTCCACAGAAACCTCCTATCCCCGCCGAAAATGACGGCATTTTTCATAGATATGAATATTAGTCCGCAGAAAACTATGATAGGTACGGAGCCGTTGAGTTGACATAGTTTCTTTAGTCAGTCGGCTGTTAGGATTACGTTTCCTCTGTTGAAATCTCCAGGGATTTTTTTTATTCATGGGCATCCTCCAGTTTGTTCTGTCGGGCTTTTTCACCATCAAAGAGAATACACCACACGGTATAGGTATCCTGAACGTAAAAGAAATATGGAGTCAGACCATCATCAATCTCTATAATTTCTTCTGCCATAACAGGAGTGCCAAGTAACTGTTCCAACGTTCCGCTGCTTTCCCAAGATTCCAGCTCCCAGGCGGTTAGTTTAGAAATACCTTCGTATCGCATTGCGTATTCATATTCAGAAGGATTGTGTTTTACGTTATCCCGGTCAAGCAAAAGGCGCAGCAGAGCGGTCTGGCTGTTTTTATAATGATAAATTCGCAAGATAGGCGGTGATTTTTGCAGTGGACACCAGGATGGAACATAAGTCTTTGGATCGCGCCCCTTAAACTGACGAGGACGTTTTCCGCCAGCACAATACCGGCAACCTGGCTTTAAAAATATACCCTTGATTTTTTGCGGAACCAATCCATTGTAAGTGTGGTAACACTCCCGTCCGAGACAGCGGGGTTTATATACTTTTTTCTTTATCATTTAACTTTTTCTCCCTTCTTATAGTTTCTGCAGGCACGGACAGTCCGGCTACCACCATCTGAATAGCAGTCTGGAAACCGATTTCAAACGCTGTTTCCGCTTCCTCGCAAGAGCGGCGATCCAGGTTCTGCTCCAAGGCTTCCATCAGTTCCAAATCTTCAGGAGCCAATCGTTGGTGCAAATTACTCTGCAAGTCAATGATTTCTTTGGTATAAAGGCGGATTGCCTCGTTATACACATGCTGGTCAGGCTCCAGATTACCATAGTAAAGATCCTTTAGATATTCTGGTGAAATCTGTGAAGGCAAATGCAACGCCGGGGTAGGCCGTTCCAATGCCACGGCGATTTTCTGTAAGGCAGTAATCAGATGTGGCAGCTGTTGATTAAAAAATAGATTTCCAGTTCTTGATTCATAGAATTGCATTCAAAATCCTCCTATCATAAAAAAGACCACAATAGCATGAGAAAGCTGCAGCAGTCTAAAAAATGTTGTTTCGACAAATAGCCTAAACCTATGCAATGTTTTGTTCACCCCAGCGGATATGAAACACGCCCTTTTCATCTTGCTCTTGGTACATCAGCAGGGAAAGCAGGTCATAGTTTACATCAAAGCGCTCATAAATTGCATCCAGGTCTGTGTCCTGTCCTTTCATGAACAGGTTAAGCTTTTCTTTTACTAAGACCATCTGCATCAAATTAGATTCAATGCTGCCGGCATAGGTAAGAAAATAAATGTCCTTATCTTCCGTTGAGGTATAGCGGATAAAGCGAAAGTAAAATTGGCTCATACCAGAATTGTTATAGTGCAGCTCCGGGATGATGATTTTATTAACGAACTCGAAGTTGACACTGGACGGAAGGCTCTGCTGTGTGCATAGTAGAATGCCGTTTTTACTTTCCCGCAGGGTTTTGCGAAGTGCCCGCCTCTTGGCAAAGGTGGTTGTGGAGCCGGTAACGATAAATAAAGGGCGCTCTGGCAGATATTCCTGTATGGCCTTGGCGTAGGAATCCAGCACTGCCTTGTGCCGCACTCCGATGGCAACTACTTCATCCGGCCAGTTGGCGGCCAGCTCCAGAGCGGACATGACCTTTACCGGCGTGTCGCTTCGGTATTCCATTACTGTATCTGGAGCCGCACTGATACGCAGCAACAGAACAATTTGTTGAATCAGCTTCATCATGGAGTCTTTTCGGCTGTTTCCTGTGGACTTAAAGTAGTTCCGACGCATAGACCAGAATTCATCAATCGCTGTCTGGTATACAGCTTTTTCATCAGGTGCAAATCGTAGAGGTATCTGGTGGATGTGCTTGATATCCTTTCCGGACACTTCTTCAAATGTCCTTGTAATAACAGTTTTGCATAGAATATCGCTCAGTAGTTCTGCATTGAAGATATCCTGAGTACGCTGCCCTACACCAAATACAGTGATTTTCTCTGGCAGGTGAGAGGCCGCAAAAATCCGGTATCCTTTCTTGTAAGCCGGGATTGGCTCTCCGTAATAAGGATTGTTGTTTTCTGTCAGTATACCGCTTTCCTGACTGGTTCCCCGCTCGTAATGGTAGAGGGTGTCACACCAGGAAATCATGTTGATGGAGTTGTTGTAGAGCATTTCCAGTTGGGGGGCAAACTCTGAAATGTTATTCCGGGTACTGGTTCCCGTAGTCAATAATTTTGAATGGCAGCGGCGGAAACAGCTTAGGCAGGCTTTTGTCCGCACACTGTCAGGATTGGTGATTTCATCGCTTTCATCTAAAACAAGCTGAATTTTTTGTCTATGCAGCTTAATCCAATGACGGATCTGCTTATGATACTGGCAGACTTTATTTAAAGTAAGCAGTACGAAATCTCCGGGTCTGATTTTCTTCAAATCCTCCAATATTTGTATAAACACATAGGAAAGTCCGTAGTTTGGTAATACCACATCCCAGTTATTGCGGATGGATATGGCGGAGGATACAACCCAAGTACTGTGTATATGCTGATGCTCCATCCGGTACAGTCCGACAGCAATTCCCGCCAATGTTTTTCCACTTCCCTGCTCCCATTGCAGCAGTCCGTATCGTTTTTGTAATATCAGATTCAGGTCATGACGTTGGATGTCATTGAGATGGATAGCTTCTTCATTTTCAGCGTCCCATAGTGAAAAAGCGGACAACCAATCCGCTATTTGGACATCTTCCGGCATAGTGGCGAAATTCATACTTTGTATGTCGTATTCCCTCCGTTTTTTCCGCAGCAAGCGTTCATAGCCAGGAAACCGTTCCGGTTCATTTTCCAAAACGGCTTCATAGACGGGAACCTGTTGACGCATGGCAGGAGTCAGTGTGCGTCGGGTTTTGGAGCTGTACGCCTTATAGATAAAATCATATCCTTGTTTTACAAGAACGATTTTATCTTGTTCCGGCTTTTTGTTTTGCCGCTTCAGGGCAGCGGAAAGGTAGACGAGTACCTTCCTTTCTGTCAGCCGTACTTTGCTCCATTCCTGATAGTTCATACCATCTGGTTGCTTTTCTGTATAAAAACGGTGGAGATATTCACAGCATTTGGTGTATTTTTCTCGGGTGACGGGATTTGTCTTGATATGGTACAGCAGCTTTTTCACCTTATACTGAAAATCAGTTGACGTACTCCGTGACTGCGCTAACTCCAATAGGATACGGGAGCGATTTTTTTCCAAATCGGCTTTGGCCGCCTGAAGCAGCAGCCTGTGAAATCTTTCTGCCTGCTGGGGCAGATTTGATAAAGACAGTAAGGAGCCATCATATTCCGTCCGGTATGGTTGGGCTGATTTTTCCTCCCCGGCAGGCCGGCGTTGCCAGAACTGCAGCTTAGTCGGAAGTTGTGCTACACCCATTTGGGAAAAAGCATGATCCGCCAGGGAAATCTGACCGAGAAAACGGAAGTTCTTTTCCAATTCTTCAATGGCGCTCTTATCTGTGAAAGAATCAGCCAAAAAAGACCGTGGAACGATAAGAGCCAGTATGCCATATGGTTTTAGCAGTTCGGCCGTTTTCTGACAGTAATATAATTGAGAAAGTACCTCCTCTCCATCTTCAATCCACCAACGCAGATGGAAGGGTGGGTTTCCTACTACATAATCAAACCGGATATTCGGCTGGTAGGTACGGATGTCTTTGTGCTCCAGCCTGGCGGCCGGATAAAGATAGCGGGCAACCTTATAAGCTTTGATGTCCAGTTCACAGCCGTAGAGATTAGATTCCACCGGCATAAAATTAAAGAAGTTTCCCATACCACAGGTCAGATCCGCAATGATATCTGACTCGGACACCTGAAGACAGGCGGCAACAAATTCGCATAGGGCGGGAGGCGTAAAAAACTGTCCGTTTTCCACCTCCTTTTTTGCCTGACTAAATTCGCTGTAATTAGTATAATCACTGCGCTTTAACTCATGAAGCCCTCCGTCACCGGTATAAGCGTTGAACAGCTCCTCTGGTGTAAGACCTATTTTTTCTATTTCACCGCTGTCGATCAAATATAGAACTTTGTCATTCAATTCTTTACGTTTGTTTGTGGGAATGGTGTTCATTTGATAAGAATATTTCAACTGGACCCCCCCTTAATAGACTAGGCCCAAATACTCTGAAACAAAGGTTCTGGCGGATTCATCAGAGGAGAACTTGATATCTACACGTCCGTTCTTAAACATTTTCAGCTGTCGCACTTTGGTACAGCTTGGAAATTGTATGATGTCAGTGCTTGAGTGATTGTAACCCAAAAGATTTGAGAACCCCGAAGGTGTTAAAGAAAAACTTCCTGTATCGTAATGGGCAATACCCCGTAGAATTTGCTTTAGGTGATCCCGTAAATCCCAGCGGTCTTCACAAAAACCGCTGTCATAGGAACAGCCATAACTGGTAAACCGTAAGACATCTTTTTTAATCTCATACTTGGGTGTTTTGTTGTAATCGTTCCAAGCCGCATGGTGACACTTTTCCTTTAGTTCATAAAGAGCCTGCTCCCGAAAATCCCGTCCATCCAGCTGAACAAATATCTCGTTCAGAATGTCCTGGTAATTGAGACGGAGAGAAAGCATTTGCTTTTTGTATTCCTGATTCTTTTCATTTGAGTAACGCCAATTTCCGGAAGGTTCCTCCGGGAGAAGATGGGCATCGATTTCTGAGGCATCTACTGACACATGGTATTTCTGATTAAAGTGCTGCACGAGACGCCGTATCAGCCTGGCATGCAGGCTTTTAATATGTTCTTCAATCTTATTAGTGGAAATTTTCAAGTCATCATTAGAGGGAAGATAGGCGTTTCTTCCATAGGATTCCTGCTCTTTATCTGTCAGAATATCCGATTGCTGCGTTGTTAAATCCTCCCATATATAAACCAGTTCATGAAAACAGGAATGTGCAACATCATATGCCTTCTGATGTGCAATGCAGTAGTCACGGTCATCTTCCGTAATGCGGTTGTCTGCCTGTATAGTGACAGCATCAAATTTTGAAATTAAATCCATAAATATTATCCCCCTTGGGTAATTTGACAAAGAAAAGCCGCGGCAGAGATGACGCCTGCCACGGCCGATAACTTTTGGGCAATCATTCATCACCCGTGAATCTTTACAGTCCTGTTACGCACATGCGGCCAGTCTCACGTGGAGAGGACTGATGACCGCCAGCGGAAAAGGGCGCATGGACAGATGGTATTCAGAATTAAGCGTTTCAAAATAGATGCTTTCCTCTGTCTGCTCATGAATTGCCTGTACCCGGCTGGTGTGATATATCTTTCCACCAGCCTGTACGAGTGCGCCCTGACCAATGGTAAGAGGACGGAGCAAGCTGCCGTCTAAGTGGATTTCTTTCTTTGCTTTCTTCATTTTTCTTAACCTCCAATCATATAATGGTGTTCTGTTTGTGTCTAACAAAAGTGCAGCCGCAATAAGTACAGGTTTAGTGTTGATAGCATATCTCCATTAAAACAGTACGAACGTCCTCCAGGGCTTCCTTTACCCGTCGCATGGGCGTTTTTTGCTGTCTGGCGATTTCCCGCAGATTATAACCGCAGGTTTTCAGCCGTACCATTTCCATTTGCTGTTTGGAGACCTTCCCTGCCAAATCATGCAGCAGGAGTTTAGTTTCTAATTGCTGCATCAGGTCATCAGAAGCAGCAACAGTGCTTTCCAATGGGTAACTGTCTGCACCGATACCGATGTGAATACTGAAAACTTCGGCATTACGTTTTTGGCATCTGTTGCTTTTATAGTAGTTATATAAATCAACACGCATACAGTTCCAGGCAATCGTCGTGAACTTATATTGACGTAAAGCTGATTCGGTCAGGTAACGCCTTACCGCCCGAAGATATCCAAAGATTACAACATCATAAAACTCATCCATCGACAAATGATTATCCTTGAGAAATTTATAAACCAACGTATGATGCTCCGTGGCATAATCACGCTGTTCATCAGTTAATGGAACTTCACACAACATAAAAATCCTCCTTTATAAATAAAAAAGGGAAGTCACCAGCAAAGGCTGGAGCATCCCTTTTGAACATGTTATACAGTAAAATACCGCAAATAAATCATTTAAGCCGGTAGAGCATCCCGCTCTCCATTGATTTCAGCGGAGATACAAAAGTGGGGCTCTTTGTCCGAGGCCGGCAGCATTGGACCCTCGTAATCACAGCTATTATCTAACTGTTCATCCTGAATAGCGGCACGCTGCGTCAGCATAGACTTAATCTGCTCCTTAAAGCTATTGGCATAAGCTCGGATTTGGGACAGTTCTTCTCCCTCAAAGTCATAGAGCTTTTTGAAGGTGGCAACGCTATAATCATTTGTGCCGTTACTTGCTTTCTTTAAACCGATCTGCACTACAGCACTGAAACTGGCGCGGCGGCGCAGGACGAAAGCACGGTTCATAAACTCGCGGAATGGCGAGAGACTGGTAGGCGGAAGGGAAATCTGCAATGGCATAAATTCTCCGCTGCGAAGCAGATATATCTGCCGCATATTCTTGCAGGCTTTCCCGCGCCCTTCCTTACCAGAGCCGTACTGGTTCAATGGACAGGTAGAGCAGAGAATACCGGGATTGCCAACTCCAACCTTGCCGTCCACTGACGAGCAGAGAGGAGTTGCATCATCGTCATATTCACTTCCTTCAGGCCAGTAGGCAGAGGAAGGATGGTGGTAGAGAATGACCCCCTCCACTGTTTTAATGTAATCCGGATTTTCCGGATCATCAGAGGGCATTTCAAACTGCAGCATACCGCCAGCAGGAATTTTAACCCGGGGGAAGCTCATCTGCAGACCATCCAAATCTTCGGACAGTTCTTCCTGAGAAAAGTCGCTTTCTGCCATCGCCGGAAGCAAAAACTTTTCCTGTTCCATCAAAGCGTTATTTTCGCTATACATAGTTAAATCCTCCTTAAAATTTATGTAGCCGTCATAGTCAGGCGGCTATCTGATTAATTCGGTTCCAAAGAGCAGGCTGCATCGTTAAAATGTTATAGCCGATGCTTTCCAACTCCGTAGCACGGTCGTAGCTTTCCACATCCTGGCTGTGACGGGTCACAGCATTGGAAAGGCCATAAAGTGTTAAATCATTGTCTTCAATCAGGTGCTGCAAAATACCGGTGCTCTCATCATCTGTAATGCGGAATTCACGGCTTGCCACCTTGACGATACCAGGGATATCGGCAGTGTTCATACGAACTCCCTTGGCTTCCTGCATCACACCTACGATGCGGGAAAATCGTGCCTCCTCCACGGCTGCCCGCACGGTATCCTGAATCTTCATCACAAATGCACGATCATCGGCAGCAAGTGTTTCATCCGAATACAACAGGATGTTTTCCTCTGTGTTATTGACTCGTCCCACATGATTACGACGGGTCTGGGCATCATTTACAACCATACCGTTTTTGCATACCAGGCGATAAACAAGCGGTTGAATGCTGACAGAGCCGAGCCCCACCTCGCTATTGCTGATAATTACACCAGCCTGAACAATGTCACCTGGAGTAACCTCTGCTTCAAGGCGAGGATTAACAACTTTCAAGTACATTCGGCTTTCCGTGATTTCGCAGCTTTCAAAACGGGCGCCTTCCATCCCCATGAGGATAGGTAGCACAGCCTCTGCGATTCCCAGATTGTCAATACAGCGGTAACGGTTGCTCAAAAATGCTCTTGCCGTGCCTCCCAGCGTGCGGACCAACCGTTTGGACGGTTCCTGCTCAAACCAGGTATTGACGTTCTGAGCCAGCAAATCTGGATTTTGAGCCTGCATCCGGTCATAATAAACAGCCGGAATTTTCAGGTGTGTACCTATCTGCCGGTGTGCTATTTGATTGACATTCAGCGGTTCGACATACTCAGTGCCATTGTCGTACATATGCAGGTAAAGATCAGAGCCACAAGGTTCCAACTTCATACAGCGGGTGTCTACCAGGTAATCTTCTTTGAGTTTACTCTGGCGTTCAATTTCCGTAGCCATTTCCGTTAAGGTCAGACCGGTTTTCATTTATTTGATTCACTCCCTTTCTTTGTGCTGGCGTCACCATGATACTTGAACGCCTTTTGCTGTAATTTCAGCCGCAAGACCATTGCGCTCAAAAACCTGTACCAGCCGGGGCCAGTAGACCTTAGCGGGAAAGCCGGACAGATGTTCCTGCACCGTAGCTTCTGCTCCCTGTTCTACGCAGACATCCCCATCCTCTGAAAGAGTGAGGCTGCTGTGACCGCGGGAATTTAAGTCTGCCATAAGTGTTTCCAGAACCTTGCGCCCCTGGATTTCATACCAGACCTGTGGATCAACAGGCTGCTGATTAGGAGGAAGATTATCTTCCCCGGTGTCAGGCTGGCCGGCCTTGGACAGTGGTACGATTTTTACCATATTACAGCTGATATTTGCTTTTTGATCCACTGAGATATCAGCATGGTCAAAATCCTCCACACCGTAAATGCGGATACGACCCATACCGCCATGCTGGATTAATTTCTCGGGATGTTTTTCACACCATTCCCATGTCACTTTAGGATAAACCGCCTGTAAATAAGCGGAAATTCTATGGTTTACATGTCGGAGAAGCAGAAGCTCTATCGGCTCTCCGCTCACCTCCGGTACATGGAAAGTAGGTGATATGCTCTCGGACTGACGCTGTTGTTCCTGCTGCTTGCGGACTTTGCGGCGTTTTGCCTGCTGCATATAGGGCATGAGCAGAAATGCCACGATCCAAAGCCCCCAAAGGGTGAAAACACCCAGAAGAAGCCAAACCTGCAGGGAACCCTTAACAAGAGCCAGAATGCCGATTACAACACCAATCAAGATGCTGATACTGCCCCAAAGGGATTTGTCACTTTTCATTTGTTGATACCATCCTCTCTTTGCTTGATTTTCTTCTGAAAACAAAAAAAGAGGGACCGCACCAAGCTTCAGATATTTCTGAAAACTTGATACGGTCCCTCTATGTGGAGCCGAAGCGTTTCTTTTACTCCGGCAGTACATCACGGTCACCATCCAAATCCCTTATGGGATAGTCGGTTCCCGTTTTGTCCGGTTTGTGAAGAAGCAAAGCAACCGGCTCGGCAAGGAGCTGGCAGTCCTCTAAGGCCACTTTCAACTGCTTTGTCTTTCCGGATGCTTTGGTATAGGCGTCCACCAGCTTTAGTGTGCCGGTAATCTGAACTTTACAGTCTTTCTTCACACCCAGCTTCATGAGCCGGTCTACCTCCTCATATCCCCAGGTCCATACCTGGTAATACTGCGTCCATCGTTTCTTGCCGCTGCCGGTTATCTCCAGCAGCTCAAATCTGACATAGGGACGCCCAGACTGACCTGTTTGTGGGGCAAGATTGTCTGTGATATAGCCGGTCACTTGGATAAGTGCCATAACACTCCTTTCTGCCGTTGGCATTGATATCTATATAAAAAAGTGCCAGTAGGCAAAACCGGCCAAAGGGCGCGGTAATCCACTGACACTTGAATACAAACTTAACAACGTGTGCAATGCAGAAAGTTCTTCTGCTATATGGAATAAAATCCATACTCCCTAAAGGAGACGCACAAAAATCAATTACAAGGACAGTATAGCACTGTATCTTGTGTCTGTCAAGTAAAATATACAATATATAGATAATAAACAAGGTAAACATACAATATATTGTGTTTTATGAGGCTATTCACATATTATCAGGCTGATTTGTTCCACCGTGGATAATACTTCGGAGAAAGAAAAGTCGGAAGCGTATGCATTTTCCTTGATATAGTTATCCCACAGGGAGGCCAGAGCTGGTTCTTCCTTCATATCCGATAAAATATCCGCCCATTCTTTGAGTTCGGAAGTAGAGCCACGTTTTTTTGCAGTATGCAGGATGGCTTGCCGCAAGATCTCCGGGCGTACTTCGTCACGGCGCAGACGGAACAGGGTATGTAAATCGTAAAAATCTCTTGCCCGTGTAGTACCAATATTACGGCGCAGGATGGTTTCATACTTCTCGGCAAGAATTGACTCCAGCGTATATGCCATAATGGGAACACTTTTTCGCTCAAACAGAAACGGGTAATCATAGCAGATAGCGGCAGGAGTAATTTCATCTCCGGTGGTAATGTCAATTTTCATGGGACTGTTAATTTTACCGTACAGGGCATCCAAGTGAATGCGGAAGTTATTGTAGGCGTCATCTTCCCGTATGGGCTCGATACGCTGAAAACGGAACTGGATACCATCATTTACATCGAGCGACAGGATATTCTGAACGATGCTGGTAATCTGTTCTTTCTCCATTGGCAGTCCGCGGACGGTTGTATCCATATCCATCGTGGTGCGCTCACTGATGCCAAGCATGGACGAGATCAACAGACCGCCTTTGAGAATAAAGTTGCCGCGGTAACGGGAGACAGACAACCGTTCCAAAATGCGTTCAAACAGGAACATCTGTAAGACCTCCTGAGAGCGCAGATTTTTGGAGGCGGCAATGTTGCGGATAGCACCTTTTAGCTGTTCCGGTGTTTTCATGTTAGTACCTCCATGTATGTTCTTATTTGTTCTTCGATTCCAAACTGCTTTCCGTATTTGAGTAATTTCCGGCTGTTAGCGCCGGTACGAAAATAATCTTTGATTGCCTGGGTATAAAGCTGCATATCCATTTCCTTTTTATCACGGATTAAATCACAGATACAGCGTTCCTTGTCATAAAGCCGCACTGTGCCTCCCTGTGGCGATTTCGTTTCCGTCCGTCCGATTCCAAACAGCGTCGGCTGTGCATAGTGAAAGCGGATTTGTGGATTATCCCGTTTGATTTTGCTTACATTTGTACCGTGCGGCACGGTTAAATCAAGTGTGTGCGGCACTCTGTCAGACAGGCCCCACAGAAAAAGCGCTGTCCCATAAGAATACAGGGCTTTTCCGCTCCGGGCCTGCAGCAGCGCGTATTCATCCACCATCCCTTTTTCCAATACATACAGTCCTTTACAGACCCGGATAAGCTGCTTTTCGTCAACATAGCGTTTCAGGGCAGTACGGCTGATTCCGGCAGCTTCAACCTGAGCGGTTGTTATAATACCGCTGTTTTCTTCTGCAATAGCTCCAATCTGTTTCCAAACACTATCCATATGCTTCACCTCCAGCCTGTTTTACAATGATACTCCAATTATATCATTATTGAAGTACGATTGTAAACAAGATGCCAAGATTTAGTTTATGCAGATGGACAGGATTTATGCATGGAGCTGTGATGCTTATTCCGGCAGATGGTTCATACAGCGGTAATAGTCATCCATAACATAAAAGTGCATTTCATAAGCATTTGGCTTTCTGTAATGCCGTGTCAATCCATGTAGGTAGCCGGTGCCGTCCACTCCAAGCGGCCCCAGCCAGTGATCCCGGAAAGGTCCGTTGTGATACCATAGCCGGATATCCAGATATTCGTTTTCTGTTACCAGCCCTTTTTCCGCAAGGCGGTAGACTTCTTCATCTTCCAAAATCATATGAGCCAGAAAATGGCGGTACAAATCGTCTGGTAGATTTAGGGCCATCTGATATGTCAGTGGATTGGGGTGGTTCAGCCACCAGATTGTGATATCATCAAAGCTCTTTAATTGGGGCGGCGGGTCGAGTGCCTTAAACTGTTTCCAGAAGGCCCGGACCTCCTCCCGTTCCGGTGGAGCAGGTATCTCGATTTGCCTCACATCGTTTTCCTGAAAGGCAAAGGCAAATTTGCAGCCATTTTGGTCTTCCAGAAGGAGTGCGGAGCAGGAAATGGGAGATACCAGACATTTTTCCAGCATAAAGCGCTCCTTGAGAAAAAGGTACACCCTGCCCTGTTCTGTGGTATGTGGTTTAAACATGATTGAAACCTCCTTTCTACTAAGAAATAGAGGGGAGTATAGGATTTTCTGCAAAACTAAATTAATTTTCTTCTGATTTTGATTCATTGACATCAGATACCTGTATCTCCTCATAGCCCAGAAATGTATTGGTAGAAAGGGAGGCATCCAGATAGGGATTTCCCACAAGCGGGCGTGCATCTTTCTGGAAATAAAACCGGTATGGCGTGCCAATATGAAAGCGCGCATTACGATCCAGCAACAGGGTGAATTCGGCACCATTCCCGTCAAGCAGATGGATTTTCCGATACCGCCGAAAG
>Ga0129308_1001657_pt1 | contig 21988 bp, 24 predicted proteins | sample L827metagenome_FD_94440 | JGI IMG/M metagenome (GOLD analysis project Ga0129308, IMG submission 94440) | Ring-tailed lemur group fecal microbial communities from Wisconsin, USA - L827 metagenome | ecosystem: Host-associated > Mammals > Digestive system > Large intestine > Fecal | place: USA... | reverse complement strand
CCTCCGTTACAGTGTAGCTGATGTTTACGTTCTGCTCCCGGTCAGCATAGGCTGGCGGAACAAAAATCTGCCCGAAAAGCAGAAACGCGCAGAGCAGCGTCAGCAGCTGTCTGCGCACCTTGGATTTCGTTTTTCTCATGTCTCCTCCTTTGAAAATAATAGTTTTCTTTATTCCTCATACATATTCCTCAGCGCCAGGGCGATGCCGTGCAGAATATAGCTCACGCAGGGAATGGCCACGCTGTTGCCCAGCGCCTTGTACCGGGCAGAATCGGGCGATCCGGGGAGATCCGTCCAACCATTGGGAAAACCCTGCAGCCGCTCACACTCCACCGGCATGAGGCGTCGGATCCTTTTAGGGTTCTGCTGAAAAGCCAGCACCAGGTCGGTGGCGTCCTTGCGCTGGCGGGCACTCTCGGTGGAAGCAATATGATCCGGCCTAAATTGCTCCACCCGCTGCCGCGAGAAAACCGCATGATGATCTGTGGCAGTCATAGTAAAGGCCACTTCCTCATCAATCCCCAGCCCGTTGCCGCCGTTTTCCGCTTTGCGGTCGATGGCGTTACCGGTGATGCAGTAAGCGGTGTTGTTCCCCCTGTTCCATATTGGGCGGTGACCGCAGGGACAACCGTATGGGGACCAGTGAAGCGCGTGTCTGCGCCGTGGTTTCCAAACACCAGGGGTTGATGTCCATGCTCCTGGGCACGGAGTGTGCCGGTGTGCTCTTTTGTGCACCCCATAACGCCGCCGCCCTGATCGTTGAGGCAGAGGGTGGGGAGCACCAGCGCGGCAGATTTGCCGCCGGCTTTCATGGTGGGGGCACGTTCTTCCTGGTACCCGATGTCTCTGGCAGTGGCGGAGGACTCCGGCAGGAAGCCCGCCGGAACGGTGCTCCCACTGTCAGGGGAGAGCCCCGGTACCCGAAGACCCGCCTGGATGCGCAGTGCCCAGAACAAAGGCCCGGGCAGCCGCTTTCCACGCACCCGGGCCCGACGCAATATACCCCGGCAGGCTTTCCGGGTTAAAAAGAATCTCTCTGGCGCAGAGTCCTCCAAAATCTGCGACAAGAAAGATACGGCGGCGTCTCTGGGGGACACCCCAGTGTTGGGCATCCAAGACTCGCCAGGCGAGGGAGAGCGTATCTCCCACCTGTATCCACCCACAAGATCGCCATTTCCCGGTGTCAGGTCCAGGTACATGTAGTCCGGGTAGCACAATGCCAAGCGTTTCTTCCAGCACCAGCCGGAAGTCCTCCCCTTTGGGTCTGCCGCTGGAGAAGGCGCCGGGGACATTTTCCCAGCAATAGAATCTGGGGCGAATAAACTGGCCTGATCGCCCTCGTAGTATATCTGCATCCCTCAACTCCCTGGTAATTCTGACCTGTTCCATAAACAGCCCGGACCGGGCCCCCCTGAGCCCGGCCCTCGCCCCGGCCACGGAGAGATCCTGGCAGGGGCTGCCGCCGCAGATAATGTCCACCGGCGGCAGTTCCCTACCGTCCAATTTTGTGATGTCTCCCACATGGAGCATCTCCGGGAAATGATGCCGGGTCACCGCAATGGGGAAAGCCTCAATCTCACTGGCCCATAGCGGCTGGATGCCGTTGATGACCGCCGCCAGCGGAAAGCCGCCGATGCCGTCAAACAGGCTGCCTAGCGTCACCGCAAGCTTCGTATCGTTCATTTCGCCACAGCCATCACCAGGCTGCGGGTGGTGTTGACGGCGGCCTGGGCGGTATAGACGGCGCTCATCATGTTGGCCCTGGTGCCGGTCTCCATGCCGAAAGCGCCGGCCACCCGGGGGATCTCTCCGGCAGAGAGCATCAGCCCCAGACCCAGCAACCCCTGCTGCCGCACCACCAGCAGCCCTGCCACCAGAATGGTGGCCTGGAGGAAGGCCGTGAGGCACAAGCCAATGACCTGCTTGCACCACTGGGTGAAGCCGTCCAGATAGCCCCGGGGGATGCTGAACATGTACAGGCTCCCCACGGCGATCTGGATCAGCAGAATTCCACCCCGTTTCAGGTTGGCAAAGAACACCTTGATCACCGCATAGGCCATCAGAATCAGGCAGAAGATGACCATCAGGGCGCTGGAAATCATGCCGAAGCCGGGCAGGCTGCTTTCCGTAATTTCCGAGAGCTTATCTATGGCGCTGTAATCCTCCAGCACCGTCTGGGCCACATCACCGATGGAGCTGCCATAGCCGGTAAGGCCCCGGGTCAGTTCGGACTGCAAAGATACGGACAGCGCATACAGCCGCACCGGTACCACGGTGAACAGGTTCACCGCCAGAAAGCCCTTGAGCCCGTTGAGAAACACATCACGCACATTGCCTCGTCCGCTGGAATACTCAATGCCGCATTCAAAGCAGGACACCACCAGCCCGGTGACATACAGTGCCCAGGCCAGATAGGAGAAGAACAGCACAATGCTCTGAACCCAGCTCATTTGAAACAGCTCTACTCCCATACTGCCCATCTCTCCGAAAAAGTTGCCCAGGAAGCCTACGATTTGACCATAGATCCAGTCTGTGATCTCCCCCAGCACCGTATCGGCTACAAAGTCCCATATAAAGATTTTTCATCACCTCCGCTCTTAGGTGGGATCAGTTATACGCCGATGATAGTCCAGATGTAGGAAGGGGCAGTCAGGGTAAAGACCAGGCAGACAAAGAGAATGGCCGGGGCTGTCCACTCAAACTGGCCTTTCTGCCTATAGTCAAAATATGCCGTGCCCAGCTTCACAAAGAAGAACACCGCCAGGATCATATCCACTGCCGGGAACACCACATTGTCCACCACGGTCTTGATCTGGGCAGAGGCAGTGGCCCAGGTGCTCTGTACCGCCCCAGCTACATCCCCGCCGCCAGTGGCAAAAGCCGGAGCTGAAAGGCTCAGGCACAGAGCCAGCGCCAGGGCGGCGCTGGTTGTCAGCTTGCGCTTGCGTGTCATTTCCTCACCTCCTTCACAGCAGTGTGTCCGAAGCCAGCAACCGGCGCAGTCCCGCCTCCGGCAACCGGGCCAAACGAAGCAATTCTGCCGCCTGCTCTGGCAGCTGGGCCTCGGTGATGTAAATCTCCCCGTCGTAGGCCTGGATATCCAGCAGGGCATCCGGGGCGATGCCTGCCTTCTCCAGCAGCGCCGGATCCACCAGAAATTCCTGGCCCTCCGTCTCCCGGGCGGCTGTGTCAAAACGTTCCAGCAGACCCGCCAGAACTTCGCTCAGATCTTCCAGCGTGCGGACCAACTGCCAGGGCCGGAACTTCTCCCGGAGAATGACCACACTGTCCGCACCCAGATGGGCTTCCAGGCTGCTCTCCCGATCCAGCCCCGCCTCCTGCAGCAGAATCTCCAAAACATCCTTGTCCCGTTCCATTTCCATGTTTTCCATTGTCTCCCTCCATTTTTGATAATTGTAGATTCAAAACCCAGGCCGGAAAAACCCTTCCATATATCTCACCACCTCCTCTCCCTTTCCTCCGGCTCATGAATCAGGCTGTACTTCACGCTTTCGCCCAGAAAGATCTGGCAGCCCCAGCGGCGTGGGTCGTAATTGGTGATGATCAGTTCTCCGTATTCCTGCCCCTCCTTGTGGGACATGGCGTCGTGGCGGCTGGTACGGAAGATGTAAAAGTCCCCATACAGCTCCCGAATAAAGGGGCAGTCGTTGTAGGAGAGCATCACATAGCCCTTGGTTTCCCCCAGTACCCGGTGGAGCCGCAGATGGTCTTCCTTGGGGAAGTCCACATCGTAGACCTTCTCCGCTTTTACATAGGGAGGGTCACAGTAGAACCAGATATTTTTTTCATCGTACAGACGGATCAACTCCTCAAAATCCCGGTTTTCCAGCGTCACTCCCTCCAACCGCCGGGAACAGCTCCAGATCAGATGGAAGAAACTCCGCAGGGAGCAAGGCCGGCCACCGAAGGAGCGGCCTGTGCCGTTAAAGCTGAAGCGGAGCAGGCGGAAATAGACGGCGGCCCGCCGCACATCCGCCATCTCCGCCCGCCCCTGCAGCAGAGCTTTCAGCTCTGTCGCATCTTCCGGGGGAAAGCATTCCTCCGCCACCGCCAGCTGCTCCTCCAAAAACTCCTGGGTGAAGTCTTCCCCCTTGAGAAAGCGCTTCAGAAGCTCGAATTCCTCCCGGGATTGGAGGGGCAGAAAGTCCAGCTCCCGGATGAGCGGCAGGGTCTTCTCTCTGGCGCAGAACAGCAGGTTGCACAGGTCGCGGTTGAAGTCGTTGTAGACCTGCACGCAGCCGGGATGCCGGGGCCGGTTCAATGTGACCGTGCCGATGCCGCCGAAAACATCCACAAAGCCGGTGTAGTGGGCCGGCGCCAGTTGGTCGATGATCCACAGCAGCTTGGCCTTGCCGCCCACCCAGGGGATCGGACTGTTCATTGCTGCCGTCCAAAGCCGTCCAGAGCCTGTTCCAGCCCGGCAATGGCGGCGTCCAGGCCAGAGCGCATCTTCCTCAGCTCCCGGATGGTGGTATAGACTTCTCCGGCGGTTGCGGCGTAAAAGTAGCCTCGGCTGCTGCTGGCAATGGGAACTGCTTCCCGCCGCAGTCGGTGAATCTGTTTTCTGAGACTGTTGCCGCTGAGATGCAGCGCCTGCTCCAGCGTCTGGGAAGAGACGGCTTTTCCCTTGCCCAGACACTGGGCGTGAAGATAAGCTCGCACTAAATCTTTGTTCATTCCTTGTCCTTTCCGGGCCTTCCCGGAGAGAACAAAGCAGGGCCCATCCCCATCCGGGAACGGCCCTGTTTTATGATTCCTTGCGCATTATTTTAAAGGCTCTGCTCAAAACTGGGGCTGTCCTGCCGCTGACCAAAGCGCTCCTCCTCGGTCTGAATCTCCCAGTCGGCAAAGTTACAGAGGTGGACATACAGCTCTCCATCCTCCACCGGGATCTCCCGCTGCTCAAAGCCCTCGCCCCAGCCGTCGGAGGCCTGACCGGCGATATAGCCTTTCAGACAGGTCAGCTCCTCCGTTGTAAGTTCTCCGGTAATGCGGCATTCGGCCACGCCCCAGAGCTGCCCGGCCCTGTCTTCCACGGTGAAGACTGCGGAGCGCACCTTCTCATCCACACTGTTGTTCTTGCCGTACCAGTGCATGATGCCTCGTTCCCTCTCCTCCGGCAGCCGATTCCGGAGAAGGGCATCGGAGATATTATCTTCGTAATACCGAAGATCCCAACCGTCCAGTGCGTATGGCTCGTCCTCCATATCTCCGTACTCATCGCGCAAATAGAGTTCGGCGGTCAGGGGCATATACAGCTTCAGATCTTTGCTCAGACTCACGTTATTCCTCCTTCTGTCTCTGTTTTTGCTTTTCCAATTCCGTTTTCATGCAGCGATCCGGCCCCCAGCAGACGAAGCCGTGGCTGGGGTAGGTACAGCCTTCACAGCGCTCAAATTCTCTGCACACCGGCATTTCCGGCGGGTCCGGCCCGCCGCTGGGCTTGTTCCGCATCAGTTCATCGATGATGCTCATCTTACCATCCTCCCATCTGCATTTCCGGCTCTTCCCGCAGCAGCGCTTCCAGACTCTGTTCTCCCTGGTAGGCCAGATAGCCCTGTTCCGTAAAGCAGCCCTGTTCCCGGGCCATCCGCTGAAGGCCGTATTTCTCATAGTCATAGAAACCGTCCAGATTGGGGTCATAATCGAAGTGCCCAGAGTCCCGGATCATGTACCGGCCATATTCTTCCGGGGTTCTGACGTCGGGGATAAATTCAAACAGCTCCAGATTCTCCGCCAGTTGCCGAAGTTCCCGGGTGTTTTCCGGCTTCACCAACTCTGCCACGGCGCTCAGCTTTTCCCACTGATCCAGGCGGAAGCGATACGCGGCCTGGGCAAGCCGGTTCAGCTCATAGATGCTGTCGCGCTGGACATCCAGCACAGCTTCCACATTGTCCGGAAAAACACTGTCATCCAGGCGGAAGAAAAAGTCTTCCGGTTCGGCAATGCCGGAACGGAGCAGAGCCCGTTTAATTTGCTCCTCAGCGGTGGGGAGATAGAGCCAGGTAATCTGCCGGGGATCTTCCGGTTCCTGACGGGAACTGAGGGCCAGCGTCATCACTGCCGGTTCATAATAGTAGCAGGGGAGATGCTGTCCATCATAGACGGGTGCCAGTTCCATTCCATTGTCGTAGACCACACCGTAGGGGGTGACGGTTCCATTTTCGCTGCCGATCAGTTGGCGAGCGGTTTCTTCCCCGTCCAGCTTGTCTAACTCATCCTTCCTTGCGTGACCGCCACGGAGATTCATATAGTGTTCTTTACCGGCCTTTTCCAAATCCGAGAAATCTGTAATTACCGTGGCCTGTTGGCAGCAGAAGCTCAGGTTGATGAAGTCCCTGATGTCCGTCAGGTGGAGCTTTTCTGCCATGGCCTGAAACTGGGTATCCTCACCTTCGCAGAAGCTGTCCAGCCGTTTGGCCAGGTAATCCAGCTCATCGGCGTTGACCATCTGTCCCTCCAACCGCTTGAGGACGGGGTAGCCGCCTAAGATTTCCTCCACCTTGCAGTCCTGCCTGACTGCGTCACCAATTTCAAGTGCTTCCAGAATCTCCATGGAGTGGTTATATTCCTCTCTCGGCAACGGGAAGGGAATGGTGACCACGCCGTATTCCGGATGGGCGGCATTGCCTAAGATCGCTTGCATCATGTTTTGTACTCCTTTCAGTTTTTCATTTTGCTTTTGGATAAAGAAAAAGCGCCGGTCAGTGTGGTCAGCAGAACCACCAAACCGGCGCTTAAAACTTTGGCTATTTTTTCAATAAAAAAAGCGCCCTTTTCTGAAACTTCTCAGTTTCAAAAAGGGCGCTATGCAGAATATTTGATCCGGAACAAGGAAAAATGCGAGTTCGAATCCTGTAACAGTGTCCAAAATGGGAGAATGCATCTTTGTAAAAAACTACGTTTTGCGGAAAGGGAAAAACCCGGAAAGGCTTGATGCTGTAGGCTTTGCGCCTACAGCATCTTTAGTGTAAGGAATATGTGGCGGAGGGTAAGGGATTCGAACCCCTGTGGACATCACTGCCCTAACGGTTTTCAAGACCGCCCCGTTATGACCGCTTCGGTAACCCTCCCTATGAAATTGGATAAAGTCTATCCCCTGCCTTTTGTTAAAAGCTGCGGCTGTAGGGAATGGCCGGAACCAACGCGAAGCACGGCACCAGGCTTCAATTTGGAAAAGAGCCGCGACAAAATGGGCAAGAGGTGACTTTTACAAAAAGTCGCCGCGAACGATGACGTCCGCGGCGACATGGCGCAGAAGGAGGGATTTGAACCCTCGCGTGCTTTTTAGACACCTACTCCCTTAGCAGGGGAGCCCCTTCGGCCTCTTGGGTACTTCTGCATATGCCGACTTGCCAAAGTATAATAGCACAGAGCCGGCCTTATGTCAATAGGAAATCAGCTAAAGTTGACAGGTTCGACTTCTGTCAGCTAAAAAGACTGGACAGCACCATATCCAGCGTATCATAAAAGCGGGAGAGGTGCAGCCCATCCACCAGGGCGTGGTGGCAGAGCACGGACAGGGGCAGCAGGTAGCGGTCGCCCTGAATGAAATACTTCCCCCAGGTGATGCGGGGATTGCTGTCAGCAGGGCAGGGAATCGGCTGCACCAGCGCGGTATAGCTGATCCGGGGGACGCTGCTGATAAACAGAAGGGAATCCCCGTCCTCCCCATCGGTAAGACTGCGCTGGTGCCGGGCCAGTTCCTGGGCTTCCCGGGCCTTGGGGAGATAGTCCCGGAAGCTCATATTGCTCTCCAGGGTGCAGTAGCAATAGGTGCCGTCGTCCAGGGCCACCGTGTGGGAGGTCTGGCACCAGTCGTACTGAACGATGCCGTCGCCATGGATCCGCTGGCGAAGCTCAGGCACGGCGTTGGCGGCCTGGGCAACGCAATAGCAGAGGCTCAGGAAAAAGGGAAGCTCCTCCTCCTTGGCCTTACGGACAAGATCGGTAATATCCACATTGACCGTCACCCCCACATAGGGATAGGCCAGAGAGCGGAAATAATCAAAGTGGGCCTTACGGGCATAGCTGCTCATATCCAATTCTTTGTAATCCATAGGGTTCCTCACTTTCCCACACAAAATCTTTGAAAAATACGGTTAGTAACATCCTCCCGGATGCTGCGGCCGGTCAGCTCGCCCAAGGCGGCCATGGCCCCCTCGGTCTCGGTGAGCACGATATCCGGCGTGGAACCAGTATTCATGGTGTCCAGCGCCGCCTCCATACTCTCCACCGCCCGGGCTACGGCCTCTGCCTGACGGGCGTTGGTGAGAATCTCCCCCGCGGGGACGGCGGGCAGGGGGAACATGGCCTGAATGGCTGCCTCCAACTCCGGAAGCCCCTGGCCGCTGACGGAACTGACCGCCACCACGGGAAGGCTTGTGGCCGGTTTCTCCCGCCGCTGGGCCAGATCGCTCTTGGACATGACCACCAGGGCGTGGGGGGCTTTCTCCGCCGCAGTGAGCAGCGCCGCTTCTTCTTCCGCTGACTGCCGGCTGCCGTCCAGTACCACCAGCACCAGCTCCGCCTGTTCCATGGCCTTCCGGCTGCGCTCCACCCCCAGCTGCTCCACTCGATCCTCTGTATTGTGGATGCCGGCGGTGTCGCAAAGCTTCAGAGTCAGGCCGCCCAGACGCAGTTTCTCCTCAATGGTATCCCTAGTGGTGCCGGGCACATCGGTGACAATGGCCCGGTCGTAGCCCAGCAGGGCGTTAAGCAGGGAACTTTTCCCGGCGTTGGGCTGGCCCACAATGGCCGCCGGGATCCCGGCGCGCATCAACTTGCCCCGGCTGAAACTGGCCAGCAGCTGCCGAAGCTGCGCCAGCGCTGTACCCAGCTGCTCCCGATAACTCTCCAGCCGGAAATCCTCAATATCCTCATCGGGATAGTCCAGAACCGCATGATAGTGAGAGCAGATATCCGTCAGCAGGGAATAGATGCCCTCAATCCGGCGACTGACAGCGCCGGAGAGCTGACCGGCGGCGTTCTTGGCATAGTCGATGGATTCCGCATCAATGATATCCGCCACCGCCTCGGCGGCGGTCAGCTCCATGCGGCCATTGAGAAAGGCCCGCTTAGTGAATTCCCCAGGCAGAGCGTGACGGGCACCCAGTTTGAACAGCTCATCCAGCACCGCCCGCAACACCACCGGCGAGCCGTGGCATTGCAGCTCCGCCGTGTCCTCCCCGGTATAGCTGGCCGGGCCGCGGCTGATGGTGCACAGGCAAATGTCCAGCAGCGCCCCGGCGGCATCGTACAGCCGGCCATAGACCAGGGTACGGTCTTTGGCCTGGCTCATGGGCCGGCCGTTCATGGGCTTAAAAAGCCTGTCCATCAGGGGAATGCTCTCCGGTCCGGAGAGACGGACGATCCCGATGGCGGCCACCTGTGTGCCGGTGGCAATGGCGGCAATGGTATCAGACATGATTCTCCCTCAATCGATCCAGTAATTCCAATGGGGCCTTGATGACCCCGTCCGGCGCTTCCGCATGGCCGAAGCCATAGGCTGCGTGAATAAAAGGCAGGCCCGCCGTGACGGCGCTGGCCTGATCCATATGGGTATCCCCCACATAGACCGGGTGCCGCAGCCCATTGCGCCGGGCGATCAGGCGGATGTTCTCCGCTTTGCCCAGGCCGGTGGCACCGGAGCATTCATAATCCTGAATGTATTTTCCAAACCCGGTATATTCCAGAAAGCACTCAATATACCCCTGCTGGCAGTTGCTGACGATATAGAGGCCACAGCTGCCGCTCATGGCCTGAAACAGTGCCTCCACACCGGGGTAGAGCCGGGCGCCATGGACAGCGATGTAGGCATTTTCCCGGGCAATACAGTCCAGACAGACGGCCAGCGCGTCCTGCCCATAGGCGGAAAAAAGCGTTTCGGCGATCTGTCCTGCGGTCATGCCCATGATGCTTTTCACATCCTCCTCTGTGGGGACGGTCAAAGCGCCGTGACGCTCTGCCAGGGTTTCCGCCCAACTGGCGGCCACGGACTGGCAGGAGTCCCAAAGGGTGCCATCCAGGTCAAAGATTACGCCATCATAAAGCAAGGCAAAGCCCCCCTTCCCGCAAACGGTTTCATCAATGTGCAAGCCTTTTCTGCCGGTTGTTTATTATAATATAAAAAGCTTCCCGAGGGAAGCTTTTTATTCAAATCGTCGACAAAGTCATTCTGACTTTGCCAACGAAAAGGCTTGCGCTCCATTCGATGCCTCAATGTACGCCTGCGGCGTACATTTCGACACTCATTTCGCGAGAAGTGTTTTCTGCGGCGCACCGGTCGCCGCAGAAAACGATCTGAATTGTTTTTTCGCCCCGGCGAAAAACTCTGCGAGGCTTGGTTTACAGTTCAATAAAAAGCTTCCCGAGGGAAGCTTTTTATTGAAAGATTATGCGATTAAACGGTATGGGAGAATGCTTACTGCTTCTCGACCCGGGCGGCTTTGACGGCCCGCTCATCCTTGCGCTCAGACACAAAGTAACTCAGACTCAGCAGGCTGTCAGAGAAGTGGACATTTTCCACCAGGGTGGGACTGTTGGGCCCGGTCAACTCAATATTGGTGAAGTTCCAGATGGCTTCCACACCGTTCTCGGTAAGGGTGTTGGTGACGGTCACAGCCACCTCCTTGGGGACGGTGAGCACCGCCACATCCACCGTATGCTCCTGAAGGTATCCCACCAGATCATCCATGCTGTGGATGGGGACACCGTTGAACTGGGTACCGATCAGTTCCGGCTTCACATCAAAAGCGCAGTCCAGCCGGAAGCCCCACTCGCTGAAGCAGAAGTTATCCATCAAAGCCTTGCCGATGTTGCCCACGCCAATCAGCACCGCAGAAAAACCCCGGTCAATGCCCAGAATGGTGGCAATCTGTGCCCGGAGAGCGGGGACATTATAACCATAGCCCTGCTGGCCGAATTCACCAAAGCAGCTAAAATCCTGACGGATCTGAGAGGGGGTAAGCCCCAGCTGCTGGCCCAGTTCAAAAGAGGAAATCCGGCTGATGCCGTTATCGGTAAGCTCATCCAGCTTGCGCAGATATCTGGGCAGCCGGCGAATCACGTTGTTGGATACCTTCAGACGCTTCACTAAAATCTCTCCTTAAAAAAGCCGGTGAAGTCAACACCCCACCAAGCATATCTTATGTAAAGTAATATAGCATAAAATGAAAGTCAATTCAAGGACAAAAACGCTCAAATAGTTAATTTTTTAATATACAGGTCATTATATTTTGTGAGGGAGTCTGAAAAGCATTCCGGCCAATTCCCAGAGATTGCCTTTGCGTGCCTTCCAGGGGCGGCCGCCGTAGTAGGTTCGCCGGGGACGAAAATCCGGGAGTTGTCCGGCAGGCAAGGTGAAAAGCTCCTCGTCGGCAACAAAGAAATTGGCCTGCTTACCCGACTCCAGACTGCCCAGCTCCTCCTGCTCCTCCAGGGCACGGGCGGCGTTGGCGGTATAGCAGCGGAAGGCCTGGTAGGGGCTGACGGATTCCTCCGGACGGTAGAAATCCACCATGCCGGCCATTTGCAGATAGGGGTTCAGGGACTGCACTGGCGAATCGCTGGAACCGCAGACGCAGACCCCGGCTTCCACCAGCTTCCGAAAGCACAGATGGCCGAGGATTTCCGGCTCCAGAAACTGCTCATAGGAGTGGAGAAAGCGCTTGTCTATCCAGGCATAGCCCGGCTGCATCATCACGGCGAAGCGGCCGCTCTGATACAGCGCCAGACAGCGTTCGTCGGGAAACTCCCCGTGCTCCAAGCGGTGCAGCCGGCCAGGGGCGGTGTTCACCAGGGCGGTGCCGACCCGCTCAATGGCACACTCACCGATGGCGTGACTGGCGACCTGATACCCGCGACGATCCGCCAGGGCCACTTGCCTGTCCACCTGCTCCTGGGTGTAATAGCAGGGGGCGGTAAGGCCGGTATCCTTGAAGGGCCTGCGGAAGGCGGCGCTGTGGGCGCCGATGGCGCCGTCCATTTCCCACTCGCCGCAGCCGCCGATCCGGGGGCGGCGCTGGTATTTGCGGAATTTCTCCGCCCGTTCTACATCAAAGTACTGGGGATAGAAGCGCACCTGAATCTTCATCCGCCGGGCCAGCAGTACCAGCAGGGAGGTGGTGGGATCCTTTTCCGAATCGCCGTTGCCGTCCAGGGCACCCAGATGGGAAATCCCGAATTCCGCGCAGGCGTTCTCCACCGCAGCCACGCCCCGGGCCAGTACTGAGGGCGTGACCGCAGAGGCGATAATATCGGTCAGCCGTCCCTGGGCCCGGTCATGGGCTTCGCCCATCAGGATGCCGTCATGCCCCTGGGGATCGATACCCATTTTTTCCAGCATGGCGGTGGAAAGAGCACTGGCATGGCCGTCGATGGTGTAGATCACCACCGCCCGGCCGCCGCACCAGTCATCCAGCTCCTGCCGGGTGGGAAGGCGGCGCTCCACAATGGCGCTGGGGAAGTAATTGTTGGCCACTACCAGCTCGCCCGGCTTCTTCCCGGCGGAAAACTCCCGCAGCCGCTGGGCAATGCCCGCCATGGTGCCGGGCACCACCTGCCCCGCCTGAATGGTACAGAGGTCAAAGCCCATGGCCGCCTCCACAATGGAGTAGAGCAAATGGGTATGTCCGTCAATAAGACAGGGGTAGACGTGCCCGCCGCCCAGATCCACGCTGCGGCGGTATTCCCGGCGGTCCGGTCTGGTGTCGCTGAGGGCTTTCACCCGGCCCTTCTCCACCAGAAGGAAGGAAAAAACCTCGGATTCTGTACGCCCTGTATGGAACAGGGCATTCTCAAATAATACGGCTTTGCTCATGGCCCACCTCACAGGGAGAGCAGACTGCCCACCGCCATCAGCAGATAGGCCAGGATCACAAGCCCCTGGGTCAGCCTGCCAGAAAAGCGGCCCAGCATACTGCCGGGGATCTCCTTCAGGGCACGGCCAAAGGTGGGCACCACCATCACCGCCACCAGAATGGCAATGGCACCCCCGGCGACTTCCAGGAAATCCAGAAAACCGCCGATGGGCAGCAGTGCCAGCAGCAGGGAAGGCAGCGTTGCCAGGCACCAGCACAGCCGGCTGCCCAGCCGGGTCTGCTCCATGACGATGGAGGACAGGGCCAGGGAAATGCTCCAATAGGTGGTCAGCATGGCCAGGATGGTGAACAGGGAGCCGACCACTGCGGCCCAGGGGCCGATGCCGGCGCTCCAGCCTACCATGGCCACCGGTGTCACCTCCTGGGAGGCATAGAGGGCGCAGAGGGTAATCACCAGGATCAGAACAAAATTATTGCCCAGCCCCAAAAAGATGGCTTTCTTCACTTTTTTCTCGTCACTGCCCAGGCCTTCAACCGCCTGGGGAATGGAGAAAAAGGCGGAAAAAGCCAGCATGGCCATGCCGAAGAAGGCCAGCATATCCTTCCCGCTGCCCACGGCCAGGGGCAGGGGATGGGGCTGCGCCCCCAGGGAGCAGACGGCCAGCAGACCGATGATGGCAAAGATCGCGGTTACCATCAGCTTCTCGCTGACCGCCACCGCCTTCAGCCCGAACAGAACCACAGAAGCTGCCAGCACATAGAAAAGCAGCATGGCGGCCACCCGGCCCAGGGGCAGCAGCCCCTCCACCACCTCTGCCGCACCGGCAATGTAGGCCGCCAGATTGGCGCAGAGCACCACCGCCATCAGCGCAAAAAACAGCACCGTCAGCAGGGCCTTGGCCCGGCCACGGAAAAGAAAGCGGGAAAACACCGACACGATCTGGGCCCCGCCGCCGCATTTGCTTGCCACATCCGCGATCATCAGGTGCAGCACGAAGCTGGCCCCGAAGGCTGCCAGCAGGATCAACCCCGCAGCGATAATGCCGTTCTTGGCCACCAGATAAGGCATGGCCAGCACGCCGCCGCCAATGCCATAGCCTGTAATGATGCAGGCTGCCTCCCATACGCTGAGACTTTTCTTTTCCATGATTTATCTCCCTTATCCGAAATGATAAGCCCTATTTTACAACAAAATCCCTGTCCTGCCTAGCATAAAATAGGAAAATGTGATATAATCCGAAAAAAGCGAAAAGGAGCAAAGTCTTGTGGAAGATTATCTGCGCAGTGTCAATTATTATGAGACAGACAAAATGGGCATCACCCATCACAGCAATTACATAAGGTATATGGAGGAGGCCCGGGCCCATTTCCTGGAACAAATCGGCTACAGCTATGCCCGGCAGGAGCGGGAGGGAATGATCTCCCCGGTGATCGGCCTGGAGTGCCAGTACAAGCACAGCAGCAGCTTTGCCGATGTGATCCGCATCCGGGTGCGGGTGCTGGCCTATAACGGGGTAAAACTCACGGTGGGCTATACCATGACCAAGGAGGGGAGTGGGGAGCTGCTCTTTACCGGCAGCAGCCAGCACTGCTATACCGATGCTGCCGGCCGCCCTATTATTTTGCGGAAACAGTCCCCGGAGCTGGACGCGCTTCTCCGCCGGGAAGCGGAGAAAACCAAGGAGGAAAACCCATGATTCTTTATTATACCGGTACCGGCAACAGCCGTCATCTGGCCCGAATCCTGGCGGAGAAGCTGGGGGACGAGCTGGTTTCTGCGGCAGAAATAATCCGGGAGGGGCGAAGCGGGGACTTTCGTTCGGAAAAGCCCTGGGTTTTTGTCTGCCCTACCTATGGCTGGCAAATTCCCCGTATCTTCCGGGATTTTATCTGCGGCGCAAGTCTTTCCGGCAGCCGGGAGGCCTGGTTCGTCATGAACTGCGGCAGTGAGATCGGCAACGCCGCCAAGGGGATCCGCACCCTCTGCGAGGAGAAAAACCTTCACTTCCATGGGGTCATGCAGATCAATATGCCGGAAAATTACATCGCCATGTTCTCCGCCCCCTCTGCGGCCGAGGCGGAGGAAATTGTTCGCAAAGGGGAACTTCGGGCGGCGGAGGCTGCCGGGCTTATTGCCGCCGGCCAGGACTTTCCGGCCGGGAAGCCCGGTGTGCTGGATAAGCTGTACAGCGGCCCGGTGAACGCCTTCTTCTATAAGTTCTGCATCGGGGATAAGAAGTTCTATGCTACCGACCGCTGTGTCTCCTGCGGCAAATGCGCGGAAAGCTGCCTGCTGCATAACATCAGCCTGGAGCAGGGCCGCCCCGTCTGGCATGGCAGCTGCACCCACTGCATGGCCTGTATCAGCCAATGCCCTACAGAAGCTATCGAGTACGGCAAGCACTCCGTGGGCCTGCGGCGGTATTACCTCAAATAAAACAAAAAGGCACAGAATCTGTTTTCCAGTTCTGTGCCTTTCTTCTGTTGTAAGCTTTGGGGTTTTCGCTCCGGCGGGTCACCGGGCTCAGCCCCTGCCAGCTGCCGCGGCCCTGGGCATTGCGCCTGCGCTGTTCCTTTTTGGACAGCTTCTCATAGGGGATAAATTTTTCCATAACATGATCCTTTCTCATTGCAAATTGTGAGTTGAAAAGAAGTGCCTGCTGCTTCATAGAGAGCAGCAGGCACTTTTCGTATCAGGAGCCGGGGGTGGGGGAAACCACCTTGCCCATGTTCCAAAGGTCGGCGGCGCTCTGTGCGGCGGCCTTCCGTTCCTCCCGGGACTTATAGGCAATCTCCGCAGTTTGACTGCCGCAGTCCAGGCACATCACATACATGCACCAGCCGTTTTCATCCTCCAGCAGGGCGGGGCCATTGCAGACCGGGCAATCCAGCAGCTTGATATCAAGAAAATCCATACTTGTTCTCCTGTATATTTTATCCGTGCTATGATACACCATTAGTCTGCCCTTTGTAAAGAAGAATTATGTTTTTTGATCGGTGCTTGCCTCACAAAAAGCCGCTTATGCGGTGGGCAATTGGATGCTCTCCACATTGTTGTAGCCGGTGAAGTCCACTGTCACCGGCAGGCTGTTCAGCGTAAGTTTTGGCAGATAGTCGGCATCGGCCACATCCAGAACGTACTGGACAAGGGAGGCCAGATCCCCGCTGAGGCGAACCGGCATGCCGTCCTTCTCAGCGATCCACACCGTCACCAAGGTGTCCTCAACAGTGGCGCTGCTGCCTTCCGGAACCTCCAGCGCCAGCGCTTCCATCAGCACTTCCCCGGGAACTTTCAGCAGGAAGGGGCGGCAGGCTTTGCCGTTGATGGTTTCACTCTCCCCTACGGCAAGTGCTTCCGGGTCGTCCTGAAGCATGTTCAGCACAGCCTCCACCGTCAGCTTGTTCTCTCCATCTTCCGTTTCCGCTTCCTTTTCGGCAAAGGGGAAGCGGTTGCTCATCCAGACGGTACTGCCGCTCTGCCCCATCCCCACCAGAAGCTGCAGGGCGTCATCCTGAGTGAAAAGATACAGGGGGAAGGAAACGGTTCCCAGCTTGCCCAAATCCAGTGCCAGCTGGGACTTCACTGTGGTGGGGTCAATGATGCATTGACAATCTGCCTGGGCGGCCAGCTTTACCGGCAGAGAACCGGCTGTTGCGTCCAGATCTGCTGTCACCGTAAAGCAGAGACTGTCCATCTCCGTAATATTTTTGTAGGCCCGTTTGACGATCAGCATATCATTCAGGTCAATGCTGCACCCGGCCAGACTCAAACTCAGAGCAAGAACCAGGCACAGGGCTGTGAGGATTCGCAGGTATTTTTTCATTCACTTCGTCCTTTCCATAGAAATTCTTTCTGCTTATATGACGAAGCATAGCCGCTTTTGGTTCCGGATACAAGGGAAAAAGCACCGCCGGAGGGGGAAAAGTGTCAGGCAGGCTTCGACCAGCTTCCCGCAGGCAGGCTTCCGGCATTCACAACAAAAAACCGGCCGGGGAAACCCCGGCCGGTTAGAAATACTTTGCTTGCTTATTGGGGGATTACACAACACCCTGGGCCATCATGGCCTCGGCCACCTTCAGGAAGCCGGCCACATTGGCACCCACCATCAGGTCACCGGGCTTGCCGCATTCCACGGAGGCGTCATAGCAGGCCTTGTAGATGTTCTTCATGATGCCCTGCAGCTTCTCATCCACCTCTTCAAAGCTCCAGCTCATGCGGATGGAGTTCTGGCTCATCTCCAGCCCGGAGGTAGCCACACCGCCGGCGTTGGAAGCCTTGCCGGGGGAGTACAGCAGGCCGCTGCCCTGCACAAGGGCGATGGCTTCCGGCGTCAGGGGCATATTGGCACCTTCAAACACGGCCATGCAACCGTTGGCAATCAGGGCCTGAGCGCCTTCCGCATCCATCTCATTCTGGCTGGCGCAGGGATGGGCAATGTCGCATTTCACGTTCCAGATATTGCGGCAGCCCTCTACGTACTCGGCACCAGGGACTTCATCGGCATACACGCTGATGCGGGCCCTTCTCTTCTGCTTGATGTCAAAGAGCTTGGGCAGGTCAATGCCCTTGGGATCATAGATATAACCCTGGGAGTCGCTCATGGCGACTACCTTGCCGCCCAGCTGAGTGACCTTCTCAGCGCAGTACTGGGCCACGTTGCCGGAGCCGGAGACCACAACGGTCTTGCCCTCATAGCTGTCGTTGCGCAGATGCTTGAGCGCCTCAGCGCTGTAGTAGCACAGGCCGTAACCGGTGGCCTGGGTGCGGGCCAGGGAGCCGCCGAAGGTCAGCCCCTTGCCGGTGATGACGCCGCCTTCAAAGCGGTCGACGATCCGCTTGTACTGGCCGTACATGTAAGCCACCTCCCGGGCACCCACGCCGATGTCGCCGGCGGGGGTATCGGTGAACTGACCGATGTGACGGTAAAGCTCGGTCATAAAGCTCTGGCAGAAACGCATGACCTCGGCATCGCTCTTGCCCTTGGGATCAAAGTCAGAGCCGCCCTTACCGCCGCCCATGGGCAGGGTGGTCAGGGAGTTTTTCAGAATCTGCTCAAAACCCAGGAACTTGATAACGGACAGGTTGACGGAGGGATGGAAGCGCAGACCGCCCTTGTAGGGGCCGATGGCGGAATTGAACTGGACGCGGTAGCCCCGGTTGACCCGGGTTCTGCCGCTGTCATCCACCCAGGGGACGCGGAACTCAATCACACGCTCCGGCTCCACAAAACGTTCCAGCAGGCCGGCGGCTTCCCATTCGGGATGCTTATCCACAACCAGCTCCAGAGATTCAAAAACCTCCTTCACTGCCTGTAGAAATTCCGGCTCGTGGGCGTCTCTGTGTTCCACCTCGGCATAGACGCGGTTCAGATAATCGCTTTTGAACATAACAGAACCTCCTTTTAATATGATATTTTTTCCCGGATAGGGTATCTCGCAGATTATTGCAGCTTCTCCAAATCCTTCAGGAACAGAGTGTTCTCCGCGTCAGAGGGAATCAGGAAGCCGGTGCGGGGGGAGACGGTGAAGGCCTCCACCGCCGGGCCGTCCATCAGGCAGGAGCGCTTGAACTGTTGGGAAAAGTAGCGCTTGCAGTAGCTGGTGAGCCAGCGGATCAGCTCTTCATCCGTAAACTCATTGGCGTAGGCCAGCTTCGCCAGCCGCAGAGTCTTGGAGGGGGCAAAGCCCCGGATCATAATCATGTGGGTAAAGAAGTCCTGGAGGCTGTAGGAGCCCACGGCGTCCTCGCTCTTCTGCTCAATCTGGTCGTCATGGATGGGCAGCAGCTCCGGCGTTACCGGGCAGTCCAGCACGTCATAGAGGGCGGCCTTCAAAACCCGATCCTCGGTGTTGTCGGCGATGAAGCGGACATTGGCGCGCACTTGGGTCTTGGTCAGGCCCAGATTCACATCATACATGCTGGTGTGATCGCCGTTATAGGTGCACCAGCCGTCCACAAACTCGCTGAGATCTTCGGTGCCAACATCCAGGCCGTTGACCTTGTTGGCAATGTCCATCAGCACCTGGGTGCGTTCCCGGGCCTGGGCATTCTCATAGGCGATGGAGTAGTCGTCATGGGCATGGCCGATATCGTCAAAGTGCTGGTATACTGCCTTGCCGATATCGATCACCCGCACCTCGCAGCCCAGCTGCTCGGCCACGATGATGGCGTTGGACTTGGTACGGGAGGAGGTGCCGAAGCAAGGCAGGGTGCAGGCTACCACGTTCTCCTTGGGCAGCCCCATTTTTGCCACCGCCGCCGCGCAGACCATCACCGCCAGGGTAGAGTCCACCCCGCCGGAGATGCCCACCACGCAGTGGTCAAGATGGGCGTACTCCATCCGCTTCACAAGGCCAGACACCTGAATGTCCAGCATCCGCTTGCAGTAGCCGGGCAGCTCCTCCGCTGTCCGGGGCAGATGGGGATGCATAGGGAAGACGCGGCTCAGTGCCGTCACTTCTTCCTTCACACCCCAGGGGCAGATGATATGGGGATAATCGCCCACGTCGAAAGCGCCGGTGCCGCGGCGCTGATTCATCAGGTACTCCACGTCAATCTCACTGAGGGCCAGGCTGTCCTCCCGCTCATCGGCGGAGAGAATCTCGCCGTTTTCCGCCACCAGACACAGGCCGGAGAACACGTTGTCCGTGCTGCTTTCCCCCTTGCCGGGGGCGGCCATCACCATGCCGCAGTGGAGCCGGCGGGACAGAAAGCGGATGTTCAGCTCCGCCTCCTTCGTGGAGCTGACGGTCTCCGGGAAGGAGGCCATCTGGGCAATGACGGTGGCACCGGAGAGGGCATGGCACAGGGCCGGCGGGGTCACCGCGTCCATATCGGCGCCCAGCTCTACCGCCACTGACAGGCCGGGAACCAGTTGATTTTCAAACAGCATATCGGTGAACAGGGTCACGCTCTCCCCGCCGATGATGACCTCCACGGCCTCCTCGTCGGGTACGGCGAAATGACTGCCGTCCACATAGGCCCGGGGCACCAGGCCCAGCAGTTCACCATTGCAGAGGGCGGCGGCACAGCTATACAGCCGGGAACCGGCGGCAATGGGCAGGCCAACAAAGCAGAGCATATCCAGGCCCCGGGTGGCATCCACCACCCGCAGCAGCGCCTCTTTGGCCCCTTCCAGAATCACCCGGTGCCCGATAATGTCATAGCAGCTGCAGCCGGTAAGGCTCAGCTCCGGGAACACCAGAATCTTCACGCCTTTTTCTGCGGCGTCCTTGATGCAGTCAATGATCCTGCCGGCGTTATAGTCGGCATCTGCCACCTTGATTACCGGGGAAGCGGCAGCAACCTTAATAAAACCATCCTTCATTGTTCTTCCACCTATTCTGTGTATTGTATTCCGCGGCCGCTCAGAACTTGATGCGGTCGGCAATATAGTCTCTCACTTCGCTGATGGGAATGCGTACCTGCTCCATGCTGTCCCGCTCCCGGATGGTGACGCAGTGGTCGGCCTCGTCCGTCTCGGTGCCCACGGTGTTGAAATCGAAGGTGATGCAGAAGGGGGTGCCAATCTCGTCCTCCCGGCGGTAACGCTTGCCGATGGAGCCGGTCTCGTCGTAGTCGCACATGAACTCCTTGCTCAGCTCATTGTAAAGCGCCATGGCCGGGCCGGTGAGAATCTCTTTCTTGGACAGGGGCAGGATGGCGCACTTGAAGGGGGCCAGCGCCGGGTGCAGGTGCAGCACGGTACGCACATCGTCGTTGCCCTTCTTGTCCTGGCCCACCACTTCCTCGTCATAGGCGTCGCACAAAACGGAGAGCACCGTGCGCTCCACGCCCAGGGAGGGCTCAATCACATAGGGGATGTAGTGCTCGTTCTTCTCCTGATCGTAATAGGTCAGATCCTGGCCGGAAACGGTCTGGTGCTGGGTCAGGTCATAGTCCGTGCGGTCGGCCACGCCCCACAGCTCGCCCCAGCCGAAGGGGAAGAGGAACTCAAAGTCCGTGGTGGCCTTGGAGTAGAAGCAAAGCTCCTCCGGGTCGTGATCCCGCAGCCGCAGGTTCTCATCCTTCAGGCCGATGTTCAGCAAGAACTGGTGGCAGAAGCTGCGCCAGTAGTCGAACCACTCCAGATCGGTGCCGGGCTGGCAGAAGAACTCCAGTTCCATCTGCTCAAACTCACGCACCCGGAAGATGAAGTTGCCCGGGGTGATCTCGTTGCGGAAGCTCTTGCCGATCTGGCCGATGCCGAAGGGCAGCTTGCGCCGGGTGGTGCGCTGCACGTTTACAAAGTTGGTGAAGATGCCCTGGGCAGTCTCCGGCCGGAGATACACCGTGTTCTTGGCATCCTCGGTAACGCCCTGGAAGGTCTTGAACATCAGGTTAAACTGGCGGATATCGGTGAAATTGTGCTTGCCGCAGGTGGGGCAGGGGATATTGTGCTCCTCCACAAAGTCCTTCATTTCCGCCTGGGAGAAGGCATCGATGGGCTTGGGCAGGGTGAAGCCGCTCTGGCCGCACCAGTCCTCGATCAGTTTATCGGCACGGAACCGCTCATGGCACTCCCGGCAGTCCATCAGAGGGTCGGAGAAGCCGCTGAGATGGCCGGAGGCCACCCAGGTCTGCGGATTCATCAGAATCGCCGCGTCCAGCCCCACGTTATAGGGGTTCTCCTGAACGAACTTCTTCCACCAGGCCTTCTTGATGTTGTTCTTCAGCTCCACACCCAGCGGGCCGTAGTCCCAGGTGTTGGCCAGACCGCCGTAGATCTCGGAACCGGCGAAGATAAATCCCCGGTTCTTGCACAGGGCCACGATTTTGTCCATTGTCTTTTCTGTGTTTTTCATTTTTTTCCTTTCCTCCGGCTGGCTGCCGGAGAGATGTGCCGTGTTTTTGAGCAAAGGGAAAGCACCGCTTTGCTTATGCACACTCCTATACAACATAAATATACCAGAATTTTTCCAACTTATCAACAGAAAATAGCCATAAAACCGTGACAAAGCTGTCACAAACTGCCAAAGGAATTCGTCATAGGGATATACAGCCATCTTTGACCTAAAAATAAAATGTGTAGGTTAGACAATCATAATTTACAGTCTGGGAAAGAAAAAAGGATATCTTTAGGAGAGCGCCAGTTGAGAGGTCGCATAGGGAAGTTGTTGTACTTACTGTTCCACACAGCAAGCTG
>Ga0129308_1001655_pt1 | contig 22007 bp, 16 predicted proteins | sample L827metagenome_FD_94440 | JGI IMG/M metagenome (GOLD analysis project Ga0129308, IMG submission 94440) | Ring-tailed lemur group fecal microbial communities from Wisconsin, USA - L827 metagenome | ecosystem: Host-associated > Mammals > Digestive system > Large intestine > Fecal | place: USA... | reverse complement strand
CGTGTTGAAGACCACGATGCCCTTTTCAGAGCAGCGGTCGACGGGAATGTTGTTTACGCCGGCTCCAGCCCGGGCGATGGCCAGCAGACCTTCGCCCAGTTCCATCGAGTGCATATCCTGACTGCGCACGAGAACTCCGTTGGACTGGTCGATCTCAGCGCCTACTTCGTAAGCCTCGCTGAACCGGTTCAGTCCTTTCTTGGAAATTTTATTTAAAGTCGCTATCTTGTACATGACACTGTTCTCCTTTTTATCGTTTACGCGTTTTCCTCTTCGAATTTTTTCATGAAGGCGATGAGAGCTTCCACGCCTTCCACGGGCATGGCGTTGTAGATGCTGGCTCTCATGCCGCCGATGCTTCTGTGTCCGCCCAGATTGACCAGCCCCTGCTCTTTTGCCTGGGCCACGAACTTCTTGTCGAGATCCGGATCGCCGGTGACGAACACCACGTTCATGAGAGAACGGTCCTCTTTGGCCACGGGAGCGGTGTACAGCCTGCTGCTGTCAATGTAATCATAGAGCATGGAAGCTTTTTTGATATTGCGGTCTTCCATGGCTTTGACGCCGCCCATACTCTTCAGATACTGGAAGGTGAGACCTGCCATGTAGATCCCGTAGGTAGGCGGAGTGTTGTACATGGAATCGTTGTCTGCGGCCACCTTGTAATCCAGCATGGTGGGAACGCTGTCGTCAGCAAAGCCCAGCAGGTCATCCCGGATGATGACGATGACCACGCCGGCAGGACCGATGTTCTTCTGCGCGCCCGCCCAGATGATGCCGAATTTGGTGACGTCGATCTCCTGAGAAAGGATGCTGGAAGAGAAGTCGCCTACCAGAGGAATATCTCCTGTATCCGGGAATTCGGGATAACGGCTTCCGTAGATGGTATTGTTGCCCGTGATATATACATAGTCTGCGTCGGATCTGAACTCTTCTTTTTTAACTTTGGGAATATAAGTGAACGTTTTGTCCTCGGAGGAGGCTACGATCTTGATGTCGCCGAATTTCTGGGCTTCCTTGGCCGCTTTTTTTGCCCAGGTGCCGGTCACGATGTAATCGGCTTTTTTCGATCTGCGCAGCAGGTTCAGAGGGACCATGGCAAACTGCAGCGAACCGCCTCCCTGGAGGAAAAGAACCTTATAATTGTCCGGAATATTCATCAGCTCCCGCAGATCGGCCTCAGCCCGCTGGATGATCGCCTCGAAATCGGCGGAACGATGGCTCATTTCCATGACGGACATGCCGCTGCCTGCGCAGTTGGTCATCTCCGCGGCCGCCTGCTCCAACACTTCCAGCGGCAGCATGGAAGGTCCTGCGGAAAAGTTGTAAACACGATTTTCATACTTCATAATCTTTCGCCTCCTGGTTACTTTGCTCTGATATCCAATAATATTTATGCGCCTGTTTTGGCGTCGGGGTATCGCCTGTCTGATGGTCCCCACGATGATCGCCTGCCTGAAGAACTAATGAAATGATTTTAATACAGATAAAAATCGAAATCAATATCTATGTTAAAAACGGTTATTATTTCTCTGAAAACAAAATCGACCGGATATTATTGCGGGAAAAGTTTCTAATTTTTTTTCGTAAATTGATAAGGAAAATGCGATAAAAAAATAAGGTGTAACACGAAAAAATACCACGATATAACACGAAAAACATTGAAGTTTTAAGATCTAATATAAAAATTCATGGATTGTATACAAAAATATAACCATGTATAATTTTGAGTGTTATTTGATCTTTTGTCGCCTTAAAAGTGTATGACCATGCGAAAAATAATGTGAATAAATAAGGTGAAATATCTGAGATAAAATAAAGTGACAGCTGGTTTTTGCATCGAAAAAAATCTGATCTGCGGTCTGCACGAGAAAAAAGCCGATCAATTTGCGGCAAGATGGTTTTATAAGTATTTCAAATGTGTTACAATCTCAAGCTCCGAAGTAAAATGGGATTTAGCCCAGTAAATACAAGGGCTGGAGCCGTTCTGCCTGTATGGCTTATTGGGGGTTTAGGAGAAACGGAATGGTTTCACTGAAGCGTGGTATGCGCAACCGTAGGAAGCGATCCGCACTGTGTCGGCCCACTGCCGCTTGCCAATATCCATTATTTGTAGTATGCTAATATAAATTGGCCGGATGTTACTAGCTTTAAAAGATCTGATATGGCACCTGCCGGTCAATTAGCTATATCTCTGAAATTAACAGGAGGATACGTCCATGATCAGAAAATCAAGTCAAGCTTTGCCCCTATTGATACTTTGGATCAAACATACAAGAAAAAAGAGAGTATTGCTCTTGTCACTGGCGCTGGTTTTCCTGCTGGCAACAACGGCGGCGAGCTTTGCGGCAGACTCCTTTACAGATCTCCCCGGTACTTGGGTAAAACCCTATGTGGAAAAGATCGTCCACTACGGTTCTCCCGTAAGCGGATACGCCGACGGTTCATTCCGTCCAGATGAGCCATGTACCAGAGGAGAGTTTTACAGTTTTCTGGCTCATGGGATTGTATCCCGAGACGAAAATGATTTTGCAGTCGAGAATGACTCCAGGCATTGGGCGTATAAATACTGGCTTATTCTCTCAGACAAGTATGCTGAGAAAAATGGAGATACTTTATTGCCAGAAGGAGAACATGAAATTGCAGCTGCGGGAGATTCGGACTATTTCGATACAAAGATCACGAGAATGGAGGTAGTCAGAGTAGCAGGACGTGTGCTTAACGGCGTGTATGATAAACCGCTTGTTGCGGCGAAGGCCGAATTCCAGGATACCACCTCAATCTCAGAAGAGGATCAAAAGTACTTAAATATGCTGGTTGGCACAGGTATTATCAAAGGAGATGTGGGAAATGTTTTCAAACCCGATGATATTATTACAAGAGGAGAATTGGTCGTTGTAACGGGAAACATTATTGACGCCTACGACTTTATGAACGCACCTGCGGTAGACCGCTTCGCCAGGGTCTTCGGTTACCCGCTGAAGGGGTATGAAAAGGGGAATTTTGATTACAGCGCGCCCTGTACCAGAGGCGAATTTTTTCAGCTTCTTGCCTATAGTGTCCTTTCACCTGAAGAAAATTTTTATGAAAGATATGATAATCAGGGCTGGGCCGCGGGATATTATAATCGCTTAGATGATTACTACTTTTTTAAAATGCTTACTAAACACGATACGGAAACCCATTTAGATGACCGCCAAAAAAATAACAGTAAAGCATTTCTGGAAGCCACAATTTCCAAGGCGGAGGCGGCCGAATACGCTGGTAAAATCGCACATGCTCTGCTTGATAAAGCGTTGCCTTCAGCAAAGGCAGGTTTCGACGACACAAACGGTCTCAGCGGGGAACAGCAGCAATACATAAACCTTATGACAAGCGAGGGTATCTTTTCGGCGTCACAGAATTTATTTAATCCTGATGAGCATATGACTCGCGGTGATGCCGTCACAGTTATGGTTCGCCTGCTGGACAAATACGGCCTTGCAGATCCCTATCGCCGGGTTGCCAGAACTGACAACCTTCCTGCAAATTATAAAGAATTCCCTTATATTGTTGCGGAAGTTCCAAATGAGGTCTACGAGATGCCCTATATAAAAGACCCTCTCGGAGGGTTCGTCAATCCAGTAGACATATTTGGTAAATATAGATATAATGCGGGGTATACCGCAGAACAAATCAAGGGCTTATTGGAACTCGCCAATGTGGACTATAGATCCATTAATACGGATGAAATAAGAACGACGCTAAAGCGCTTCGCAGATGAAGAAGGGTCGCGAGTGGACGATTATATTCAGAACCTTATCTCCCAGCAGGTGGTCTCAGAATGCACCGTAACCCCTGAACCTTCTATTATGTACGATGACGGGATGTGGGGACGAATGAGAGCCAAGGTAACTCTGAACGTAAAAGAGTGTGTCGGCAGCTCTGTCAAAAACCTTTTCTTTGGCGACTATGTGGCTCAAATCAATATTTCGTACCCAAAAGGTACGTATACATTTTATGTAGACCACGGACTCTCCCCCTTCGCCGTAGGGTCCAAGACACTATACACCTTTGCCCAGAGTATGGACAATATGACCATAGGAAGGGTGAAAAAAATTGAGGGTATGGAGTATGTGTTCCAATAATTAGACTCTCCGTTTTTGATCTGCCCCTTGTCAAGTAGACAAGTAAAATATCTAAAATCAGGTGCGAATAAATGGCCACACAGTTTTAAGTGTGGTCATTTTTCTATGCGCATCATTTTTTATATTTCTTCATTCGCTTGTTTTCAGCTATAGGGTTGTTGTTTCCGGAGAAGAAGATGGATACTTAGTAAAAAACCGATTCACGATCCGCACGAGAAAAAAGTGTAAATTCCCAAAGTAAGTTCCATCGGAAAACGGATGTGGAAGTAGGCTCCAGAAAAAAGCCGATCAATTTGCGGCAAGATGGTTTTATAAGTATTTCAAATGTGTTACAATAAACCAGTGTATGTCTGATCTTATCAAAAAAAGAAGGGGACGTTTTTTTATGGTCATCATTTAAAAGCGTCCGTTATAAAGTTATAAAAAAGTTTCCTTAGGAAACATGATTCGCCCTGCGGGCTCACTTTCACAGGGTAAACTTTTTTGTTATTCCGTCAATATCGCTTTGCGATATTTCCTGCATAATAAAAAAGTTTCCTTAGGAAACACGATTCGCCCTGCGGGCTCACTTTCACAGGGTAAACTTTTTTGTTATTCCGTCAGTATCGCTTCGCGATATTTCCTGCATAATAAAAAAGTTTCCTTAGGAAACACGATTCGCCCTGCGGGCTCACTTTCACAGGGTAAACTTTTTTGTTATTCCGTCAATATCGCTTTGCTATATTTCCTGCATAATAAAAAAGTTTCCTTAGGAAACATGATTCGCCCTGCGGGCTCACGTTACAAGAATAATAGAAGATGAACGAAAAAGGGATGACTCCGCGGCGAAGGCGGCAGCCTGCCGGCGGGGTATGGATGAGAGCCGCTGTCCGCAGGCGGGCCGGGAATGAAAAAACGGAAAGGGGAACGTATAATGAAGTATTTGATATTAGTCGCCGACGGGGCGGCAGACGAAAAGATCGAGGCGCTGGGCGGAAAGACTCCGCTGGAGACCGCCTGTATGCCGAATATAAACGGGCTTGCAAAGAAGGGACTCGTAGGCATGGTGAGCACGGTGCCCGAGGGGATCGCGCCTGGAAGCGACGCGGCCAATCTGTCGGTCATGGGGTATGATCCGCGCGTATATCTGACGGGACGTTCTCCGCTGGAGGCTGCAAGCATCGGCATCGACATGTCGGACACGGATGTGGCGTTTCGCTGCAATATCGTCACGCTGGCCGGCGACGGACCGTATGAAGATAAAATCGTACTGGATCACAGTTCCGGGGACATTACCACAGAGGAAGCGGATGAACTGATCAGGGCGGTCAACGAGAAGTTCGGGAACGAGACGGTTCAGTTTTACACCGGCGTCAGCTACCGCCACTGCATGATCGTAAAGAACGGAGAGACGAATTACGATCTGACGCCTCCCCATGACATACTGACAAAACGCGCGGGAGATCACATGCCGAAAGGAGAAGGTTCACAGTTCATCGCCGATATGATGCGGGAGAGCTACGAGCTGCTCTCCGGGCATCCTGTCAACCTCAGGCGGATGGAGAAGGGGCTGAACCCTGCAAACTCGCTGTGGATCTGGGGCCAGGGAAAGAAGCCGGCGCTGTCTTCCTTCTATGATAAATACAAGATCAGCGGAGCTACGATCTCCGCGGTGGATCTGATCAAGGGCATCGGTATCTGCGCCGGTCTGAAGTCCGTGGATGTGCCGGGAGCCACAGGCACGATCCATACGAATTTCGACGGCAAGGGAAAAGCGGCCATACAGCAGTTTAAAGAGGGCATGGATTTTGTCTATCTCCACCTGGAGGCGCCGGACGAGTGCTCTCATCAGGGCGATATGGAAGGTAAGATCAGATCGCTGGAACTGATCGACGAGAAGGTCATGGGACAGGTGATCGATTATCTGGATCACTGCGGAGAGGATTACAAGGTTCTGGTCCTGCCTGATCATCAGACGCCGCTGTCCATCCGGACTCACGCGGGGCGGCCTGTGCCCTTCGTTCTCTACAACAGCGCAAGACCGGAAGCGGAGGATGAGAGCAAGGTCTTCGGCGAAACATCCGGAGCCGCGTCAGACCTGTTCTTTGCGAACGGCTATGAGCTGACCGATTTCTTCTTTTGCGGATAATCGGGGGCAGTTGACAGCATGAAAAAATTATTGTCCCTACTTCTGATAATAGCTGTGATGCTTTCTGTGCCGGTCTTTTCCTATGGAACCACGGAGACGCCGGCGCTCATCGGAGAGACGGCGATCCTGATGGATATGACCACGGGAAAGATCCTGTACGAGAAAAACGCCAATGACACCCGATATCCGGCCAGCTGCACAAAGATCATGACGGCCCTTCTGGCTCTGGAGAATCTGGACGTGAACAAGACCGTCACCGTCGACGATAAGACGCCCTATGAGGTGGAGGGGAGCCACATCGCGCTGGTCCCCGGCGAACAGCTGACTGTGGATCAGCTGCTTCACGCCATGATGACGGAATCGGCAAATGACTGCGCGCTGGTTCTGGGAAAAGAAATATCGGGCACCACAGAGGATTTTGCCGCGCTGATGAATCAGCGGGCCAAGGAACTGGGAGCGAAGAATACCAATTTCGTCAATCCCAACGGGCTCCACAACGACGCCCATGTCAGCACGGCTTACGATCTGGCCATGATCGCCAGATACGCCATGACCAATCCCGAGACCAGCCAGGCCTTTCGGGAGCTGGTCACAACATATAAATATCATATCGCGCCCACTAACAAACAGCCGGAGCGTTTTCTTTACAATACCAATCGCCTGCTCTACGACACGGTGAACAAGGTGGTGGTCAACGGGGAAAAACGCGTGTTCAAGTATGACGGAGTGACCGGCGTCAAGACAGGATACACCAGTCACGCAGGCGGCTGTCTGGTGGCCAGCGCGGAGCGGAACGGGACAGAGCTTCTGGCCGTTGTCATGAAATCTACGGATCCGGGAAGATTCGCCGACTGCATGGCGCTGATGGACTGGGGCTTTGCAAACTTTAAGACCGTGCCGGCCCTGACTGCGGGAAAAGATCTGGGAGAGACCAAGGTAAAAAAGGGATCGGTCAATCAGGTGCAGGCCGTGCTGGCGGAAGACGTTTCGGTGACACTGCCGGCGGAGGCGTCTGAGAATGTGATCTCCACAAAGGTGCTGCTGGACGAGACCGTGAACGCTCCAGTGGAAAAGGGGCAGACCATCGGCACCGTCGAGATCTACGAGGGCGATAATCTGGTGACCACGGTGGGAGCCGTGGCGGCAAAGACCGTCACGGAGGGGGGATTGCTTTCCTACGTGGGAATTCCGGACAAGACTGCCAAAAAGATCGGGCTCACGGTATTAGCTGTATTTCTGGTTCTGGCAGCCTGGCTGGTGATCTATATCATGATCAAGCGCAGACAGGTCCGTCTTCGCAGGGAGCGCAGACGGCAGAGGGCGGAACGGCGGCGCCGGGAAGAGATCGAAAGGCGCGCGGCCTGGGAAGCGGAGTATGAACGGCAGCGCAGGGACACCTGGCAGCAGCGATGAAGGAAATGCCGTAAGTTCATGTGAAAGAAAAAAGACGATAGGCCGTTCCGCTGAGGAATGAGGCATATCGTCTTTTGTTTCGTTGGGAAGAGAAGGATCCTCTGTGGGTTCCGGGTCGTTACAGCTCCGGAATGCTGGGGATGCCTCCCCGGTGTGAAAGGGACAGCGCCGCTTTTTCATTGGCGAAATGAAGGATGTCCACCATTTCCTCGTGGGCCAGCTCCGTCAGCGGCCGGTCGATCTTCAGCAGCCGGTACAGGACCGAGCCGAAAAAGATGTCGCCTGCGCCGGTGGTGTCAACGACCTCCGGCTGCCGCATCCCCTGTACAAATCCCTCGCCGTCGCGTCCCACATACATACAGCCTTCGCCGCCCATGGTAATGAAGAGGAAGTGGGAACTGTAGGTGTGCAGCAGGTCGGTGGGCTGCACGCCGAGAAAGGCCAGATCTTCGTGGCTGAGCTTGGCGATATCCGCTTCTTTTATGCCGTTGAGGATCTGCTCTCTCGCCGCCGTCTGGTCTTTCCACACATCAGGCCTGTAGTTGGCGTCGAAGGTGATGATAGCTCCGGCGTTTCTGGCGGCGCGCACCGCCGACAGCGCGGCGGAACGGGAAGGTTCATCGGTGAGAGAAAGGCTTCCGAAATGAAGGAGCCGCGTGTCTTCCAGTATGGATAAAGGAAGTTCTTCCTGCCGAAGCATGGTATCTGCGCCGGGTTTTCGGGAAAAGGTAAAGGAGGGACATCCGTTTTCGTCTAATTCAATAAAACTGAGGGTGGTAAACACGTCGGGATCGGCGATCAGGCCGGAAGTGTCTACGCCCTGCTGGTTCAGAACGGCGATGAGACGCCTGCCGAAGAGATCGGCGCCTACCTTGCCGATGAAGGCGGTCTTCATACCGTATTTGGCGGGAACGCAGATGAGATTGGCGGGAGCCCCGCCGGGGTTGGCCTCATACAGAGGGCCGCCTTCGTTTTCTGCTGTGCCGGGTGCAGGTGAAGCGGGAACAAAGTCGATCAGAACTTCACCCAGAGCCGTGATATCATATTTTTTCATTGATTTGTTTCTCCTCATAAAATAACATTCACACAGACGCTCCGCTCTGTGGTAAAATCTATTACGCGATGGAACCTGAGAGACGGGGCCATGGGCCGGCAGCGCGATAGAATTCATAGAATAGCCGCTCTGCGGCTATTCTGACATGACTGGCCGAAGGCCCATCATGGAAGAATCCGCGCATGCGTCGGCTGCGCACAGAATTGGTATAATAGCCGCTATGCGGCTATTCTGGCATGACTGGCCGAAGGCCATCATGGAAGAATCCGCGCATGCGCCCGCCGCGCACAGAATCGGTATAATAGCCGCTATGCGGCTATTCTGACATGATTGGCCGCAGGCCATCATGGCAGAATCCGCGCATGCGTCGGCTGCGCACAGAATCAGTATAATAGCCGCTATGCGGCTATTATACCACAGACACAGCGCCAGGGAAAAGAAGCAGCAAAAAAATTTTGACAAAGAGTTGACCAGACAGGCAGGAGTACAGAGAAATGTTTGACATACAGGAAAACCTGAAGAAGCTGCCGGACAAGCCGGGGGTCTATCTTCACAAGGACAGGATGGGACAGGTCATTTACGTGGGAAAGGCCGTGTCTCTGAAAAACCGGGTGCGGCAGTATTTCCAGTCGCCGGCCCGCCTTTTGCCGAAGGTGCGCGCTATGGTGTCGCACATCGCGGAGTTTGAATACATCACCACCAGCACAGAGATGGAAGCTTTGATCCTTGAGTGCAATCTCATCAAGAAATACATGCCAAAGTACAATGTGCTGCTGAGAGATGACAAGACGTACCCCTACATCAAGGTGACGATGAACGAGGAATACCCGAGGATCGTAAAGACCCGCAGAGTGGAGCACGACGGGGCGAAGTACTTCGGACCTTACGCAGACGTAGGAGCGGTCAATCAGATCATTGATCTGCTGAACAGGATCTACACGCTGAAGCGCTGTTCCGCCAGAAAGTTTTCCGCTAATTTTCAGCCTTGTCTCAATTACCATATCCAGCAGTGCAGAGGCATCTGTACGGGAAAGGTGGACCGGGAGGAATATCTTGCGGCGGTCAGACAGGTGGTGGAGTTCCTTCAGGGGAGGGACAAGAACCTGCTGGCACATCTGAAGGAGGAGATGGATAAAAGTGCGGAAGAGCTGAACTTCGAGCGGGCCGCGGAATACAGGGATTATATCCAGGCGGTGTCGGCCATCACGGAAAAACAGAGAGTGACCCTCCAGGGGGCGGCGGACATGGACCTGATCCTCACTGCCCGCGGCAACGAGAGCGCGCACGTGGTTCTCTTTTTCGTGCGTCAGGGAAAACTTTCCGGGAGGGAGAGCTTTCACCTCAACGAGGAGGCGTCGGAAGACAGAAAAGAGATATTGGAATCCTTCATTAAACAGTATTATTCAGCCAATGCGGCCATCCCCAGAGAGATACTGTTGGAGGAGGAACCGGCGGAAGGGGAGCTTCTGGAACAGTGGCTGTCAGATCTGCGGGGCGCGGGAGTCAGGCTGATCGTGCCGCAGAAAGGCGAGAAGCGGGCTCTCATGGAGCTGGCCCGCCGGGATGTGGTGGAGATGATGAAGGTGCTGGACGAACGGGCGCAGAACCAGAAGGAACGGCAGGCGGCCGCCTCCAAAGCGCTTTCCGCGCTGGTGGGCCTGCAAAAGGACGGCTGGAGGCTGGAAGCTTACGATATCTCCAACACCAACGGCATGGATTCTGTGGGAGCGATGGTGGTCTTTGAAAACGGCCGGCCGGTGCGAAAGGATTACCGGAGATTTAAAATCAAAACAGTGCAGGGAGCCGACGACTACGCCAGCCTTCAGGAGGTCATCTACCGCCGCATGAAGCGGGGACTTTCGGGGGACGGCGGTTTTTCCAGAATGCCGGATCTCCTGCTCATGGACGGCGGCGACAAGCAGGTGGCCGCTGTGAGCCAGGTGCTCTCCGCCATGCAGGTGGATATTCCCGTGGCCGGTATGGTGAAGGATGATCACCACCGCACCAGGGGACTGGTCTATCAGGGAAGGGAACTGGATCTGAAAAAAGAACCGGAGCTTTACCGCTACATTGGCACCATTCAGGAGGAAGTGCACCGTTTCGCCATCGAATACCACAGGGGACTGCGGGGAAAGGCTCTGCAGAAATCCCGGCTGGACGACATACCGGGAGTGGGGGAGAAGCGGAAGCTGGCCCTGCTGTCGCATTTCGGAAGCATCGACGCGATCCGGGAAGCTGATGTGGAAAAGATCATGGAGGTGCCCGGAATGACGCGCCCGGTGGCGGAAAACATACAAAAACATTTGAATAATTCAATTGTGAAATAAGCAATATAGTGTTATAGTGTAATATATATTGTCATCCGCTGCTGTCTTCATGACAAGGCGCGCTGCGAAAGCGCGGCAGACGGCGGGCCGGGGAAGACTGCAGAAAAGAAACAGGAGGATCATAACAATGACCGAACAAGAAAAAAACCATGGCGCTGACTGCGGCTGCGGCTGCAACGAGGAGTCCGATTACATCACGCTGGAATTTGACGACGGCGTGGAAGTGGAATGCGAGATCATGGGCATCTTCGAATTCGACGGAAAGGAATACATCGCGCTGCTTCCCGACGACGGAACTGATGATGTATATATTTACGGTTACAAGGAAGTCAGCGAAGAAGAGTTCGAACTGATCGACATCGAGGACGATGCGGAATTCGAAAAGGTAGTCGCTGAGTTTGACAAGCTGACTGCGGAGGAGTAGGAACCGGCGCCCGGCAGGCGGTGACAGATGTTTCGCACCATGAGACCATACCGCCGGCCAATAAGCTGAATTCATATGAAAAGATAAAGACCGGAGACCGTGCCGTCTCGTTTACTGGGCACAGGTCTCCGGTTTTTTACATGATAGGAATTATCGCCAAGCATCATTGGCGAATGGCTCCCGGAGTGAGAAGGGGGCGTATATTCAGAGAAGCGGTCCTTTTCACGGATGGTATTTTCATTATACATAAATCCGTGTCGAAAGCGAATAAACAGAGAAATGACTTCGAAAAAATTACAGAAAAAGGGTAGCACGTCAGAAAATTTTATTGGAAATTGACCAGTTTATAAAAAAATGTGTGGAATTGTCAAAATATTGTGAATAGAGATAGAAAAATCTAGATAGTTTCCTCCGAAAATGCTATAATCAGATTGTGGTTATATGAAAATGCCCTGCAGGGCAAGAGAGGAGTGACATAATGGAATTCGCAGACAAAATTGTAACAGCAATCAACGGTGTGTTATGGGGATGGCCTATGATCATCCTTCTGTTCGGAACTCATATTTTCATGACGTTCAGAACCGGATTTATTCAGAAAAATATTTTTCGCGCGATCAAGATGTCTGTCGAAAAAGATCCGGATGCGGAAGGCGACGTTACGCAGTTCGGCGCGCTGACCACGGCCCTGGCTTCCACCATCGGAACCGGAAACATCGTGGGCGTAGGCACGGCCATCGCCTCCGGCGGTCCCGGCGCTGTGCTCTGGTGCTGGCTGTCCGGTGTATTCGGTATCGCCACCAAGTACAGTGAATGCCTGATCGCCGTCAAGTACCGTGTAAAGAGCGAAGACGGCTCCATGATCGGCGGCGCCATGTACGCTCTGGAGCGGGGGCTGAAGATGAAGTGGCTGGGCGTGATATTCGCTATCTGCACTGCGCTGGCATCCTTTGGTATCGGCTGTACCGTACAGGCCAACGCAGTGTCCACCAATGTGCAGACCAACTTCGGTGTGCCGCTGTGGGTGACGGGACTGATCGTTGCGGCCCTCACAGGCCTGGTGATCATCGGCGGGATCCAGTCCATCACAAGAGTGGCGGAAAAGCTGGTGCCCCTGATGGCGGTGTTCTACTTCCTGGGCTGTCTGATCATCCTGATCATGAACAGAGACGTGCTGGGTCAGGCCGTAGCGACGATCTGCAAGGCGGCCTTTACGCCGAGAGCGATGGGCGGCGGCTTCATCGGCAGCACCATCATGCTGGCGGCTCGTTACGGAATCGCCAGAGGATTGTTCTCCAATGAATCCGGACTGGGCTCCGCTCCGCTGGTAGCGGCTGCGGCGCAGACGAGAAATCCGGTGAGACAGGCGCTGGTATCCATGACGGGAACGTTCTGGGATACGGTAGTCATCTGCCTGATGACCGGTCTGGTCCTGGTAAGCTGCATCATCAAGTACCCCAACATCGACGGACTGTCCGGAAACGGCGGCGAGCTGACCAGCATGGCCTTTGCGCAGATCCCCACGGTGGGGACCTTCGTACTGGTGATCGGTCTGATCACCTTCGCATTTTCCACCATACTGGGCTGGTACTATTACGGTGAGCGGTGCATGATCTATCTGTTCGGCGAAAAGGTGAAGATGTTCTACAAGATCATCTGGGTCATCGTTATCTTCATCGGAGCTGTGGGCAACCTTCCCTTTGTCTGGAATTTGGCCGACATGCTCAACGGTATGATGGCGATCCCCAATCTGATCGCGGTCCTGCTGTTATCTGGTATCATCGCCAAGGAAGGCAAGCGTTATCTGTCTCCGGATCACATCATGGATAAAGATGATCAGGTGATCCCGGTGGTGGGCAATCAGAAGAAAGGCGTACTTTTCTAAAATTTAATACATATGATAATCCAGTTATAATCCAAATCCAAGTTATCCAAACGTCCTTTCGGTCTCGCGGCCGGGAGGGCAAAACTCTTTCATAAAACCACTGACGATAAAGCCGCGGCGCCGAATTTTCGACGCCGCGGCTTTTTTCATGGTGCCTGCCGCCGGGCTGCAGGCCGGGATCGTGAGATCAGGCAGGCGCAGGCAGGTCATAACTGTGATTTTTATACCGTATGGTGGGAACCGGGTTCTTCGCGGAGCATCCAGCGAAGATGGCGGCGGACGATTTTCTGCGCCTGTTCCTCATCTTTCTGTCGCAGGGCTTCTATGAGCTGAATGTGATCTTCCAGCACCTGTCCCGTATCGGGCTGGGCATTTGAAAGTCCGATGATCGCCCTGCTTCTGGTTAGAGTTCTTTTGACCAGATCGTAAAACGACGGGCGTTCCGCCAGTTCGGCAATGGCAAGATGAAACATAAAGTCCAGCCGGCTTTCCTGATAATTGAGTTCTGTGTCGTTCAGCGCCAAACTGGTCTGGAGATTTTTCATATCCCTCACGATGCTTTCAAGCCTTTCCAGAGCCCTGTCGTTTATCCTGTTTTCCTCGATCAAGACCTTCATAATATGCAGCTCGACCAATAATCTCATCTCCGCTATCTCATGTACGTCGGCTTCCGTAAAGTCGAAAACAAAAACGCCTTTCCGCTTCACGATCTTTACGAGACCCGTGTTCTCCAGCTGAATAAAGGCCTCACGGATGGGAGAACGGCTTATATTCAGTTCTGTGGCCAACTGGACCTCAGATAAATGCTGTCCTCTTTTATAAAAACCGGACAAAATTCTATAGTGCAGGAGACGAAAAATCTCATCGCTGACTGTCGCACACTGTAAAACACCATTATCTGAAGAGCCTGTCCGCATAGGAGTATCCATATTTTTCACAACCTTTCTAAACATAATGTAATCATAAAACATTCCGCTGCAAGTTTCAAGTAAATCGTGGATGCACACGCCGGCGGGGAAGGGGCGCTCAGCCATAGGACCCCTTCGCAGTGTGCGGAAAATTAAAAAAATTCTAATAATTACTACTGTCGACAGTTGACAATCGTCAATGATGCAATTATACTATACTCAAAGTCTGAGGTAAACAGTATTTTCGTCGGCGTTTCAGGAGGTGCGCATATGACTGTAACGGTATTGAAGGAAAGATGCAAGGGCTGTAATTATTGTCTGAAGGTATGTCCAAAAGAAGCAATATCCCCGGCCCAAAGCCTGAACAACCAGGGGTATGAATGCGTAACAGTGGATGAGGAGCGATGTATAAGCTGCGGCATGTGTTATATTATGTGTCCTGAGAGCGTGTTTGAAATTAGTTGAGGGAGGGCTGAAAGTGGCAAAAGTAATGATGAAGGGCAATGAAGCGCTGGCCGAAGCCGCGGTCAGAGCGGGATGCCGTCTGTATTGTGGTTACCCCATCACACCGCAGACGGAGATAATGGAGTATTTGTCTGCACGGCTTCCGGAGGTGGGCGGACATTTTATCCAGTCGGAGTCTGAGGTAGCCGGTATCTCTATGATCTTAGGCGGCGCCTGCACAGGATACAGAGTCATGACAGGTTCCTCGGGAACAGGCTTCAGCCTGAAGCAGGAAGGGATCTCCTGGATGGCGGCTGACGAGCTGCCCGGGGTCATTGTCAATGTCTGCCGTTACGGAAGCGGTCTGGGACTGATCAGCCCGGGACAGGACGCGTATATTCAGGCGACTAAGGGCGGCGGCCACGGTTCCTATCACGCGATCGTATACGGACCGTCCACGATCCAGGAGATGGTGGATCTCACCGGCTTAGCTTTCGATAAGGCGGATGAATATCGAAATCCGGTCATCATGCTTTCAGACGGCGCGCTGGGACAGATGATGGAACCGGTAGAGTTTCCGGACTTTCAGGAAGTCCATCCGAATAAAGACTGGACGATAACGGGAAAGGGAAAGGGCCGGGGCCACAAGATCACCACCGCTATCTACACGGATCCCAAGTATGACCAGCATGTGCGGGAAAAATACGCCAAGATCGCGGCGGAGGAGCAGCGCTGGGAAAGCCTGTGCACGGAAGACGCGGAGATCGTGCTGGTGGCGTACGGCACTTCCGGAAGAGTGTGCAGGCAAGCCGTTCAGATGGCCAGAAAAAAAGGGATGAAGCTTGGACTGATCAGACCGGTGACACTCTGGCCTTTCCCCGTGAAAGCCTTCGAGCAGCCGGTACATACAGCGAAAGCGTTTGTGACTGTAGAGATGAGCGCACTGGGCCAGATGGTCGAGGATGTGAGATTGACGGTAAACGGAAGAAAGCCTGTCTTTCTGTATTCCTCCGGCATGGCGCCGCCCAGAGAAGCCGTCATCCTGCAGATGGCTGAAGATATTTTGGACGGCAGAATGAAGGAGGTGCTTTAGATGACTAAGATGATGAAGACGTCGCGCCTGTATTCGGCGCCCGACGCGCCTACCGGAATCTGTCCAGGCTGCGGGTACGGGATCATCAAGCACATATTGGCCAACGTAATGGAAGAACTCCAGATCGACGACAGGGCCATAGGCGTTTTAGGGATCGGCTGCAGCGGATTTGTTTCAAGAAATTTCGACATCGACTGGCTGCAGGCGCAGCATGGGAGGGCGCCGGCCTCCGCCACGGGGATCAAGCGGCTTCTGCCGGATAAAGTAGTCTTTACCTTTCAAGGCGACGGCGATCTGGCGGCGATCGGAACCGCAGAGATCATTCATGCGGCGGCAAGAAATGAAAAGATGACCGTTCTCTTTGTAAACAACGGGATCTACGGAATGACGGGCGGACAGATGGCGCCGACGACTCTGGAAAATCAGGTGACGGTGACATCGCCTTTTGGAAGAGATCCAAATACCGCAGGCATGCCGATCAAGATCACGGAGATGATCTCGGTGCTGCCCATCGCTTATGCCGCCCGCGGGGCTATCTTTAACCCGAAGGAGATACGAATCACGGAAGGTTATGTAAAAAAAGCATTTGAAAAACAGCTGAACGGGGAGGGATTCTCCATGGTAGAGATATTGTCCCCCTGTCCAACGAACTGGCATATGACGCCGGTGAGCTCCATGGAGAGGATCGAAAACGAGGTCGTGTCCTATTATCCGCTGGGTGAGATGGTCACGGGAAAGGAGGGCGTGTGATGTGTGAGATAATCGTTGCCGGTTTTGGCGGTCAGGGAGTGTTAGCCGCCGGGATCATATTGGCCAACGCAGGGATGAAAGCGGATCTGAATACGACCTGGCTTCCGGCTTACGGCGGCGAGCAGAGGGGCGGAACGGCCAACTGTTCGGTGAAACTGTCGAAAGATGAAGTGGGCAGTCCCTTCGTGGAAGATCCCGATGTTCTGTTGGCCTTCAATCAACCGTCCTTCGATAAATTTGAAAAGGCAGTGAGACCTGGAGGATTTGTCTTCGTCAACAGTTCTCTGATCACGCGGGAGGCAGTCAGATCAGATGTGAACGTGATCAGAATCGACGCCACGCAGATGGCCGCGGAGCTGGGGAATGCCCGCGCGGCTAATTCCATTATGCTGGGAGCTTTGATCGGCAGGCTCTCCCTCGTACCGGCGGACAAAGCGGAAGAGGCTCTGAATGAATACTTTGCTCAGAAAAGTGAGAAAGCTGCGGAACTGAATCGGAGGGCTTTTAAACTGGGTATGGATCATACTGCGGCAGAGGAGGCTGATATAAATGGAACCCGTATTGTACCATAAAATAGATAAGATATTCAACCCGAAGAGCATAGCCGTGATCGGCGCGTCTTCCAGGCGGGGACAGTTCAGCAATACCAGCGTCCGGAGACTTGCCCGATGGTCCAGAAAAGAACACGTCTATCCCATCAATCCGTCCCTTGAGGAACTGTACGGATTAAAATGCTACAAGAGCATAGGAGAGATCGGGGAGAAGCCGGATCTGGCGTACATATGCGTAGGGGCGGCGCAGGTTCCGGCGGCGTTGGAGGAATGTATTGAAGCCGGGGTGGAAAGCTGCCTCATCCACAGCTCCGGATTTTCCGAAGCGGGAGAGGAGGGGCGCCGGCTGGAAAAAGAGATCACCCGTCTTGCCGGCGCCAGCGGAGTACGGTTTCTGGGACCCAATTGCCTTGGGATTTATAACCACAGAACCGGAATGCTGGTGGACAACGCAGATCCAAAAGGCGGGACGGCCATCGTCTCAAGCAGCGGCGCGCTGACCGTATTGATCACGAAAAGAGGTATGGAAAGAGGGATCCATTTCTCCAAAACGGCCAGCTGCGGCAATCAGTCTGATCTATCGGCCATCGATCTGATCGAGTACCTGGGAGAAGATCCGGAAACGACCTGTATCATGATCTATATGGAGGGTGTGGGCGACGGCCGGCGCTTCCTTCAGGTCCTCAGAAAGGTGACCCCAGTCAAGCCTGTACTGATCTGGAAGGGCGGCCGCACCTCAGCGGGGTCCAGAGCGGCGGCTTCTCATTCGGCGGCTCTTGCAGGCGACACTCAGATATTCGAGGCTGCGGTCCGCCAGTCCGGCGCCGTCTTGTGCAGCGATCTGGACGAACTGATAGACGCCGGTCTGGCGTTTCAGTACATGGCGCTGCCCCGGGGCAAAAATGTAGCTGTGGTGACGGGACCGGGAGGACCGGGCGTGGCGGCTGCGGACGCGTGCGATGATTTTCTGCTGTCCTGTCCCCCCATCGGAAAAGCGTCAAAAGACTGTCTGCTGGAATTTATTCCGGACTTTGCAAGCGCGGCAAATCCCGTGGATCTCACTACGGTCAGCGCCGCCGAGCCCCAGCTGTTCTCGAAGACCATGGACGTACTGGTGAAGGACTCCCAGCTCCATATGTTTCTGCTGATCAGTTCGGAGGCTCAAAATCTTGTGGATGTCATTTTGGAGAACAAGAATAAGTGGGAAGGAAAACCATTTGCGGTAAATATCCTGAACCTGATGGCCAGCCCGCAGGAGTGCGCCGCGGTATCGAAAGGGCTGACAGAAAAGGGGGTGGCTGTATTTTCATCTCCCCGTCAGGCGATAAAGGCTTTTTCCCATCTGTCGGAATACGCCGTTTATCTGCAAAAAACTGCTGACATTGAAGCAGAGTGCGGCGAGACCGGAGAAACTGATCTTCGGCCCATGGAAGAGACTGGGAAGATCGTGGCGCAGGCAAAGGCCGACGGACGAATTATGCTTACAGAGCAGCAGTCCATGGAGCTGTTTGCGGCTTACGGTATTCCCGTGATACCTCACGGTCTGGCCGGCACATATGAGGAGGGCCTGCAGATCGCGGAGAAGATCGGTTATCCCCTGGCAGTAAAGGTGAGTTCTCCTGACATCGTACATAAGACAGATGTGGGAGGCGTCTGCCTGAACGTCAGGGATGCGCAGGAACTGAAGAGCGCCTTTGCGCAGGTGACGGGCAGGCCTCTGGAGTTTGTGCCGGATGCCCGTATCGAAGGCGTCCACCTGGAGAGTATGGCGAAGACACAGTTCGAGCTATCCGCCGGCATGGTGCGGGATCCCCAGTTTGGGCCCATCGTCATGTTTGGACTTGGAGGCATATTGATCGAAGCGCTGCGCGATGTGACCATGCGGACCGCGCCGCTGTCGAAGGGCGAAGCTCTGGAGATGATCGGTTCCATCCGTGCCAGTTCTCTTCTGGAGGGAGTGCGCGGCATGGCTCCGGTGGATAAAGAACAGCTGGCACAGATCGTTTTGGGGCTGGCGGCTATGGCTCTGGATCACAGAGAGATCTCCGAGGTTGACATCAATCCGCTGGCTGTAACCGAACAGGGAGTGTGGGCTGTTGACGCCCGTATTAAAATAGGAGAATAAGGAGGAAGGACAATGTGGCTCAATCGGGATATGGAAAAATTGAACGCTTCGGCTATCAGAAGCATGGCCGCAGTTCAGTCCCTCTGCAGTGATGTGGTCAATCTGGGGATCGGCGAGCCGGAGTATACCACGCCGCAGAATATTATCGCTGCCGGAAAACAGGCGCTGGATGACGGCTTTACAAAGTATACCCACAGTGCGGGCATGCCGGCGCTGAGAGAGGCGATCGCAGAGAAACTGAGGAGGGAAAACGGCATTGCGGCGTCGCCGGAAGAGATCGCCGTCACCATAGGAGGAGAGGAAGCCATCGCGGCTTTACTGCTTACCGCGCTGAATCCCGGCGACGAAGTCATCGTCATGGATCCCTGTTTCCCCGGTCATTTGGGAACCGTGGCTGTGGCCAGAGGAACAGCCGTCAAAGTACAGCTCAGAGAGGAAAATGGATGGCATCTGGATATTGACGATCTGAAAAACGCGATCACGGAGAGAACCCGCGTCATCCTTTACAATACCCCCTCCAATCCCTGCGGGGCCGCCGCTTCCAGAGAGGAATTAGAAGGGATCGCTCAGGCAGCCATGGAACATGACCTGCTGGTCATTACGGATGAGGTATACGAAAAAATCATCTACGACGGCAGGGAACACATCAGCCTGGCATCTCTGCCCGGCATGGATCAGCGCACCGCAAGCGTCTTCGCATTTTCGAAAACCTATGCGATGACAGGCTGGAGGACCGGCTATTGTGTGGTTCAGAATCAGCGGTTCCGGGAACAGTTTTTGAAGGTCCACCAGAATCTGGTCTCCTGCGCCAACGCGCCGGCCCAGCGGGCCTGCATCGAAGCGCTGAACGGACCGCAGGACTGGGTGAGGGAAACGGTGGCGAAATATCAGGAGGCCAGAGATATTGTCTATGACGGAATCGGCCGCATCCAGGGGATCAGCTGCGTCAGACCGGAAGGCGCTTTTTACGCCATGATAAATGTATCGCAGCTTGGATCGGATATGGATGTAGCCATGTATCTTTTGAAGAATCATGGAGTGCGCCTGATTCCCGGCTCCGGATTCGGCGACGGGGGCAAGGGCTATCTGCGTCTGTGCTACGCCTGCCGCACGGAAACCATTCGGGAAGCGCTGTCCAGAATGGAAAAAGGCGCTGCCGAGCTGCTGGCGCTGAGATAATAAGCGGACACCACATGGCAAAACACCGTGAAGGCGTCATGCGCTAAAGGAGGGCGAAATGGAAAAGCAAGCGAAAAAAATGAATTCGGTGGACGCTACTTTGATGGCGTCCGGAGCGATTATTGGAGCTGGGATATTCAGCATGACAGGGATCGCGGTGGGAGCCGCGGGACCGGGTGTACCGATCGCCTTCATTATTGCGGGTCTCTGCTCCATGCTCATGTGCCTGCCTCATATGATCGTATCTTCCGCGATTCCAGCTAAGGGCGGCCGCTATCTGTATGTAGCCCGTTTCCTGAGCCCACTGCTGGGATTTCTGCAGATATGGAATACGGTGATCCAGGTGGCGCTGGTAAGCGTCATGGGGTTGTCGGCAGGGCAGTACCTGCCTCAGATATTCCCCATGCTCACACCTAAGACAGCGGGGGTCCTTGTGGTGGCGGCTATCGTTGTGGCGTGCCTGTTCAACGTCAGGACCTCCGCCAGAGTGCAGAACATCATGGTTATCCTGATCCTGATCTCGTTGGTGCTCTTTATCGCTATGGGAATTCCGCATATTAAGTACTGGTCGCTGAAAGCGTCGTTTTCTGTAAGCGGTATTTCGGGGATCCTGTTGGCTGTCAGCTATGTCAGGTCTTCCGCGTGGGGGGCTATCGCTGTAGTGAACCTGGGCGGAGAAATCGAAAATCCGGGGAAAGCGGTGCCGCGGTCTATTGCTACGGCCACGCTGTCTGTGTCGCTGATCTACGCTCTCGTGGGAATCGTCGCCATCGGCGTGGTGCCCTGGGAGCAGATGATCCATCAGCCGCTGTCCGTTCCTGCCAAGGAATTTATGCCGGGATGGGCCCTGAGTTTCTTTGTTCTGGGAGGAGCGCTGTTTGCTGTCTGTACCACGCTTCTGTCCCTTCTGATGGATTTCAGCCGGGCGATCTGGGCCGCTGCGGGAGACGGATTATTTCCTCAGTGGCTGCGGGCTACAAACAAACACGGCGTGCCTTACCGCATTTTGCTCCTGATGGGAGCGGCGGGAGCCATACCTATTATTCTCGATCTGTCCATCGGCTATGTTTTCGCGGTCATGTCCGCCCCGGCCATGCTTCTTAACGTTCTGGATACATTTCCCGCCATCGTGGCCAGGAAGAAACTGCCGGATAGATTTGAAAAAGCCTGGTTTCGCATGCCGGTCTGGATGACCTGGGCGGCGGTGCTGCTCAACATGGGCCTGTCTATTTTGTTCAGTTACAAGCTGTTTACCACGCTGGACGCCATGACGATTATGTGGATCGTCTTATTCTACGGAACTGGAGTTGCGTACTACTATATCAGGGTAAAGGGCATGAAGAAAAAAGGCGTTGATCTGGTGAAACAGATGACGGCCTATGACCCGGCCTGGCTCGAAGAATAAGACAGGATTTTTTCACGGAGGTAGAAAATGAAAACGACTCAGGTAGACGGTGGGAGCAGGGAACGCGTGGGAGGGAAAAAAACGGCTCCCCGCTTTTGGCTCATGCTGATCGCTTTGGGATTGGCCTACTGGCTGGTCATGATGCTGAGACAGTCGCTGGTGGCCGTTTCGGGACCGATCATGGCAGAGCTGGATAT
>Ga0129308_1001654_pt1 | contig 22027 bp, 24 predicted proteins | sample L827metagenome_FD_94440 | JGI IMG/M metagenome (GOLD analysis project Ga0129308, IMG submission 94440) | Ring-tailed lemur group fecal microbial communities from Wisconsin, USA - L827 metagenome | ecosystem: Host-associated > Mammals > Digestive system > Large intestine > Fecal | place: USA... | reverse complement strand
TGTCATTCTGAACGTTTTTCCTCACCTTCATTCCCTCGCTGTCGCTTCGGTTGGTGCTTTTCGCACCTGTTCGGTTCTCAGAAACTTCGTTTCTTCGTGGAAGAATATTCTTAAAAGACTTAGATTCTTCGGGCTTTGCCCTCAGAATGACACAATACAAGGTTATTGTCATTCTGAACGCAGTGAAGAATCTCTTTCAAAGACTTAAATTTTTTGTGCTTCGCCCTCAGAATGACAACTTCCGATTTGCAGGTCTTTTTGATTCCGAATTATCACATGACAGTAAAAAACACAATAACAGCCACAGCAGAATGTACTGCTGTGGCTGTTAACTGTCGCCCGGTGGTTTTGTTTTTAAAGCTTTTCAACCTCATCCATCCATATTTTGTTTACAGCATCGCTTGGCATTCTCCAGTCGCCGCGCGGTGAAAGGTTTATTGTACCAACCTTTGGCCCGTCAGGTAAACAGGAACGCTTGAACTGCTGTGAGAAAAATCTTCTGTAAAAATTCTTAAGCCATTTTAAAATGGTTTCTCTGTCATAAACGCCTTTAAAAGTGTTTTCAGCATAGTACATTACTTTTGAAGGGCTGAAGCCGAAACGCACTATATAGTATAAGAAAAAGTCGTGAAGCTCGTAAGGGCCTACAATGTCCTCTGTTTTCTGGTTTATGTTGCCTTTTTCGTCAGGCGGAAGCAGCTCGGGGCTTACAGGTGTATCAAGCACATCAAAAAGTATTTCCTGTGATTTTTCATCAAGACTGCCGTTTTCCGCAACCCACTTAACAAGAACTCTTACAAGGGTTTTGGGAACGCCTGCGTTTACGCCGTACATGCTCATGTGGTCGCCGTTGTAGGTTGCCCAGCCAAGGGCAAGCTCTGAAAGGTCGCCTGTACCCACAACCATTCCCAAATGCTCATTGGCAAGGTCCATAAGTATCTGTGTACGTTCTCTTGCCTGAGTGTTTTCGTAGGTTACGTCATGCACATTTATATCATGGTCAATATCCTTAAAGTGGAGTATTGATGCGTCTTTAATTGATACCTCTTTTGTGGAGATATTGAGAGATTTCATAAGGTTTACGGCATTGTTGTAGGTTCTGTCGGTTGTGCCGAAGCCGGGCATGGTTACGCCCAAAACAGCTTTTCTGTCCATATCCAGATAGTCGCATGCCTTAACGGCAACAAGCAGGGCAAGGGTAGAGTCAAGACCGCCCGAAATGCCTATAACAAGAGATTTTGCGTGAGTATGCATAATTCTTTTTACAAGTCCGTTTACCTGTATATTGAAAATATCACTGCATCTTTCGTTAAGAAGTGCATCGTCCTTTGGCACGAACGGCTTTTGCGGTATAAAGCGTTCAAGGGTTTCGTGATTTCTTTCGCCCAGTGTAAATTCAACGGTTCTGAATGCCGGCAGACCGAAAAGGCGGTTATGCGCCATATAGGTGGTGTTCTTTTTTCTGTCATTTGCAAGCTGTTCTATATCAATGTCGGAATATATAAGCTGTCCTTCCTTTGAAAAACGCTCTGTCTCCTTAAATATAGAGCCGTTTTCGCATATCACGCTGTGGCCGCTGAAAACAGTGTCCTGAGTAGATTCGCCAAGACCTGCCGAAGCGTAAACATATGCGCTTATTGTGGCGGCAGACTGTGCCGAAATAATTGTTTTGCGGTATTCGTGCTTTGTGGCAAGCTCGTTGCTTGCGGAAAGATTAAGCAGAACAGTTGCCCCTGCCATAGCCATGTATGAGCTTGGCGGTATAGGCGCCCAAAGATCCTCGCATATTTCAACGCCTACGCAAAGATTTTTAAAGTTTTCAGCCTTATAAAGCATGTTGTTTCCCCATGGAACTGTTTGACCGCAGAGGGTTATTTCGTCTGAGGTTATGTTGTCCGCCGGGGCAAACCAGCGTTTTTCGTAAAATTCGCTGTAATTAGGAAGATATGTTTTAACGGAAACGCCAAGTATTTTTCCCATATGGATAACCGCGGCGCAGTGAAAAAGCTGATTGTCGGCGGCAACGGGAAGTCCCAAGGTTATAAGCATATCTTTATCCTTTGTTTCATACAATATTTCAGAAAGAGTTTCCTCGCAGCTTTCAATAAGACGGCTTTGAGCAAAAAGGTCGCCGCAGGTGTAGCCACATATGCAAAGCTCGGGAAAAACAAGTATTGATACGCCTTTTTCTTCGGCAAGTGAAACAAGCTTTAAAATTTCCTGCTTGTTATAGGAACAATCTGCAACGGCAAGACGGGGAACAGCCGCTGCTGTGCGAACAAGTGAGTACATAAAAGGTCAACTCCATAAATCAGATTAATAAAACAAAAGCATAGCGTTAAAGGGCTATGCAGTTATTACAGCCTTAAAGACTGCGGTGTATGCAGTTATTATATCATACTTTGTTAAGTATATTAACTAAAATCTTCTGAAAAGGCCTATTACTTTTCCCAAAACGGCGCAGTCGCTTACAATAATAGGCGACATTGATGAGTTTTCGGGCTGAAGGCGCACATGTCCCTTTTCCTTATAGAAGGTTTTAACGGTGGCATAATCGCCGTCAATAAGTGCAACTATAATATCTCCGTTTTCGGCAGAGGGCTGCTGGCGGACAAGCACCAAATCCTTGTCAAAAATGCCTGCCTCAATCATGCTTTCGCCCTTTACCTTAAGCATAAACACGTTGCCTGTGGTATTAAGATAGCTGGCAGGAACAGGGAAGGTATCCTCTATGTTTTCAACGGCAAGTATAGGCATGCCGGCGGTTATTGTTCCCACAATAGGAACGTCAATAAGCTCCTGTGTTCGGTGTTCGGCAGTTTCCTTTGAAAAGGAATCGTCAAGTATTTCTATTGCACGGGGCTTTGTTGGGTCACGGCGTATAAGACCTTTTTTTTCAAGGCGTGAAAGATGACCGTGAACGGTTGATGTGGATTTAAGCCCTGTTGCCTCGCAAATTTCACGCACAGAAGGCGGATAGCCCTTTTCACGAACCTCCTGTTTAAGATATTCAAGTATCTGAAGCTGCTTTGAAGAAAGTTCAGCCATAAAATCACCTCTAAGTATTTGTTGATTTTATGATACCACATATTTCAAAAAAAATCAAACATATGTTTTTAAAAATATATTGACAAAGAACGAATGTTTGTGTATATTTAAAACATAGATACGAACATTTGTTTTAGGAGGGCTGTATATGAGAAAGTTTGTTTGCTTAATGATTACATTGATAGTTGTTTTTGCCGGCGTCAAGTTTACTTTCGGCGGCATCTCCGAGGAAGAAACATGTGTATATTATGAAGAGGTTGAAATTGTTAAGGGTGATACTCTCTGGAGTATTTCAGAGGAATATAAAAGCGATGACGAAAGCATTATGGAATGCGTAGAAAAAATTAAAAGCTTCAATAACATGAAAAGCGACAAAATTAAATCAGGTCAAAGAATTATAATTCCTGTTTCTTACTGATTTTTGAAAAAGCTTTTGAATAATTCCGCATGTGTTCAGCAATAATATTGTTGTAAGTTATTCTTACAGAAAATTTTAAGGGAGCTGAATACCGTGGAAAAAAGAAGCGACAAAAACAACGAAAGAGCAAACAGCAGAAGCTCTGAAAAAAACAACAGCAGAACAGAATTTGCAGAAGAATACAGCATTGATGCGGAAAAAAGCAGCAATAAGTCAAATTCTTCAAAAAATTCATCAAAGCAGTGCAACAGAAAATAACTGCTTTAAAAAGCTGAAAAAAGCGGTTTAAGCTGCCGCATAGGCATTTTTTGTAATGCCAAAAATCCCCCGATACTGTATCGGGGGATATGTTTTATATAGCTTTAATTGCTCCAACCCTTTGGCGGCCTTGGGCCGTAGAACTGATAATAGTCTATTTTTATTCTTCCGTTAAAAAGCTTTCTTTTGGCGTCGGCTTTTCTGCCGAAAAGACTTTCAAAATATTCCATGCTTGTTATTACATAGCTTGACCATGTTGGGTTTGTTGCCATAATTTTTCCAAGGCTTCTGTAAAGCTCCTCAACCTCTTTCAGCTCGCCGATACGCTCGCCGTATGGAGGGTTGGTTATAAGGCAGCCGTAATCGCCGGGCAGAACAATTTGCTGACATGGCTTTACGCTGAATTCTATGCAGTCGTCAACGCCTGCCTTTACGGCGTTTTCTTTGGCAACCTCAATGGCTTCCTCGTCAAGGTCGCTTCCGTAAATTTTTGGCGTAACGTCATAGTTTATTGCCTTGTAGGCGTCAATTCTTGCCTGTTTCCAAATGCCGCTGTCAATTCTTGCCCATTCCTCACTGGCAAATTTTCGGTTAAGCCCCGGCGCAATGTTTCTGGCTATAAGCGCCGCCTCAATGGGTATTGTGCCCGAGCCGCACATAGGGTCAAGAAGTATTCTGTCCTTGTTCCAGTAGCTTAAATCCACCATTGCCGCCGCAAGGGTTTCCTTAAGAGGGGCAACCATGGCGGTTTCTCTGTAGCCGCGCTTATGAAGTCCGCCGCCTGTGGTATCTATTGTAAGGGTTGCGATGTCGTTTAAAAGAGCCACCTGAATTGTGTATTCGGCGCCTGTTTCGTCAAACCATGACACATGGTATTTCTGCTTGAGCTTTTCAACAACTGCTTTTTTAACTATTGCCTGACAGTCGGGAACCGAAAAAAGCGTTGATTTTACGGATTTTCCCGTTACTGTAAATTTTCCGTCCTCTGTTATCCAGCTTCCCCAGTCCAACGCCTTTGCGCCCTCAAAAAGCTGGTCGAAGGTTGTTGCCTTAAATTCGCCCACCTTTATAAGTATTTTGCTGGCAAAACGCATCCAAAGGTTTGCCTTTGCTATTGTGCTTTCATCGCCTGTAAACTCAACTCGTCCGTCGTAGGTTTTTATGTTTTCAAAACCAAGGCGTATGGCTTCACGCTTTACACATGCCTCAAGACCGAAGGTTGATGTGGCTATAAGATTGATTTTTCCCATTTTATCACCATTTTCCTTTTGTATTGCTTACATTATAGCAGAAAAATGCGCCGTTGTGAATTTATTATACAGCAGGCGGCAAATAATATAATAAAGAATTGGTTTGACAATTTGCAATTTACGGCAAAGTGTTTTTATGATAGAATAACAAAGGCAATACCAATAAAAATTTTTGACGTATTGAATATTAAAATATATAGGAGGCATAATATGAAACTTGGTATTATAGGCGCATCAAGCCGCAGAGGAACTTTGGCAGCATATGCCGCAGGAATAAAAGGCTGTTTTGAGGAAATAAAGCTTTATGACGATAAGGAAAATGTTGCGGCGGCAACGGCTATGGACTTAAATCAGGCGCTTTCGGCAACGGCAGCAAAGGCGTCATGCGCATCAAAAATAGCTGATATGGCTGACTGCGATGTTATTTTTTCTGTTTATTCCGTTAATTATCAGGAGGTTAAGGACAGAAAGAAAGAGCTTCAGATGAATTATGAAATGGCGGTTAAGGCGTGTGCTGACATTAAAAAATACTGCTCAAATTCAGTTGTAATCGTTTCGGTAAATCCTGTTGACACATTTACATATGTTTACAGACAGCTTTTGGGCTTTGATGACAGTAAGGTTATGGGCGTAGGCGCTTCCGATACAGTACGCTTTAAGTGGGCGCTTGGTCAGGTTATGGGCAAAAGCGCAAAAGATTTTGACGCTCTCTGCGCAGGCAAGGCAGGTCATGGCATACAGCTTTACGGCGATATAAAGTGCGGCGGTGAGGCTTTTTCACTTACAGAGGAGCAGAAAAAACAGGTTGAGGATTTATGCGTAAGCTGGTTTAAAGATTGGGGCGCTCAGAAGGCGGGAATTTCGGCAGATATTACTCTTGCCAACGCTTTTGCGGAAATGGCTGAAGCTATTGCTCTTGATAAAAATATGAAAATGGCTTGCTCAACAACTATGGCGTCAAAGCTTGGCTATAATGACTGCGCAATGACCTTTGACGTAATTATAGGCAAGGGCGGCATAAAGGAAATATGCACTCCTGCCGCAAGCGAGGACGAAGCCGGCTTCCTCAGCCTTTTTGCGGGAAAAATAAAGGAAAGCATAGACAGCATTGAAAGATAATTATGCCCAAATTTTAAATTAAGCAGTATAAATTTCTCTTAAAAAATATTAATTGATTGAAATACAGGCAGATTGACGGTATATTTTAATATAGTATAAAAATAAAGGAGAATTTTAATGTATAAACTACTTAAAACCTGCGGAAGGGCAAAAAGAGGAGAATTCCATACACCTCACGGTGTTATTCAGACGCCTGTTTTTATGAATGTTGGCACTGCCGCGGCAATAAAGGGCGCAGTTTCAACTGAGGATCTGGAAGGCATTAAGTGTCAGGTGGAGCTTTCAAATACCTATCATCTGCATGTAAGGCCGGGAGATAAAATAATAAAGCAGCTTGGCGGTCTGCACAAGTTTATGGTTTGGGACAAGCCCATACTTACCGATTCAGGCGGATTTCAGGTGTTTTCACTTGCACAGCTGAGAAAAATAAAGGAAGAGGGCGTATATTTTAATTCCCATGTAGACGGAAGAAAAATATTTATGGGCCCTGAGGAAAGCATGCAGATACAGAGCAACCTTGCAAGCACCATAGCCATGGCATTTGACGAATGCGCACCGGCAAAGGCTGACAGAAAATACGTTGAAAACTCTGTTGCAAGAACAACCCGATGGCTTGTAAGAAGCAAAAATGAAATGGACAGGCTCAACAGCCTTGACGATACTATAAATAAACAGCAGATGCTTTTCGGCATAAATCAGGGTGCGGTTTTTCCTGATATAAGAATTGAGCATGCCAAAATAATTTCCGAAATGGATCTTGACGGCTATGCAATAGGTGGTCTTGCCGTTGGCGAAACCCACGAGGAAATGTACCACATACTTGAGGAAACAGTGCCTTATCTTCCTCAGAACAAGCCGACATACCTTATGGGCGTTGGTACGCCTGAAAATATACTTGAGGCTGTGGAAAGAGGAATAGACTTTTTTGACTGTGTTCTTCCTGCAAGAAACGGACGCCATGCCCATGTTTATACAAACAAGGGAAAGCTTAATCTGCTTAATGCGCAGTATGAGCTGGACGATACGCCTATTGAGGAGGACTGTCAGTGCCCTGCCTGCCGCAGATATACAAAGGCATATATAAGGCATCTTTTTAAGGCAAAGGAAATGCTTGCCATGAGGCTTTGCGTGCTTCACAATCTTTATTTCTTCAACAACCTTATGGAGGAAATAAGAAATGCCCTTGATGAGGACAGATTTGCACAGTACAAAAAGGAAAGACTTGAGGGCTTTAAAATTGCCGAAAGTGAAAAAAAGATAAATAAAAAAAGACGGTTTTAATGCAGATTATTGACTGTATTAAATAACTATTGTATAATTTATTCAATGACCGTAAACAAATTTACAGCTTGTTCGTATATGTTTACGTTAAACTTATTTTTTAAAGGAGAGAAAAAAATGGATTTAGTTTTACTTTCAACAGTTGTTGGCGGAGGCACATCATCGGCATCATCTTCAGGCGGCGGCGCAAACCCTATGATGATTATTCTTTTATACGTTGTAGTAATTTTTGGTGCAATGTATTTCTTCTCAATTAGACCTCAGAAGAAGAAAAAAGCTGAAATGGACAAAATGAGAAGCGAAATTCAGCCGGGCGATTCAGTTCTTCTTGACACAGGATTTTTTGGCAAGGTTGTTGACATAACAGCAGAATGCTATGTGGTTGAATTTGGTATGAACAAGGGCGTACGTATTCCTGTGCTTAAGCAGGCTGTATACGCAAAGAAAGAGCCTAACCTTACAAATAAGGAAGAGGAACTTCCTGTTCCTGAAAAGAAATCTCTTTTCGGCAAAAAGAAAGAGGAAACAGCAGAAGAAACAAAAACAGAGGAATAATCTGTTTTACATAAAAAATAAGGGTGTCGGATTTTCCGACACCTTTTTAAGTGCTTAAATATAGCTTTTTATTGTTTCGTACAGGCAGTCGCAAAAGCAAAGGTATGCCTTTTCGCTTAAATGACAGCCGTCCTCCTGAAGATATTCCTCCATATTTCCGCCTGACACAAATGTAAGGTAGGAATTAAAATCGCACAGAGGAATATTTTTTTCCTGTGAAAGCTTTCGTATTATTTCAACATATGTGGCAAGACGTTTGTTGGTGGTGTATGGCATAAAAACTGTATCGTCAACTGGCGGCGGCGTTATAAGTATGATTTGTGCCTTGGGGTTTTGGGCATTTATCTGCTCAATTATCATTCTCAGGTTTTCCTCATACTCGTATGGAGTAACATAGTAAAAATCGCTTGGGGCGCTGTCGTTGCTGCCAAAAAGTATGGTAACTATGTCGCCGTTGTGCTTAAGCACATCTTTTTCAAGCCTTTTTAAAGCCCAGCGTGTTGTGTCGCCGTTTACGCCGCTGTTAATGGTTTTAATGCCTGTTTTGGCGGCAATAAGCTTTGTTATGCTGTCTTTTTTGTTCACTCCGTAGCCGAATGTAAGGCTGTCGCCGAACATAACGATTTTTTCAGCCATAATTTTCCTCCTTAAAGATTTTCCAAAAGACTAAAGAAGTTAGGGAAGGAGATGTCAACACATTCGCTGTTTTTGATAATGCTTTCTCCCTCAGCCATAATTGCCGCAACAGCCATACTCATGGCTATTCTGTGGTCGTTGTGGCTTTCTGTTACGGCGCCATTAAGGCTGCATTTGCCCTTTATAATCATTCCGTCGTCGGTTTCCTCGATGTCTGCGCCAAACTTTTTAAGCTCACCAACAACGGTTTTAATTCTGTTGGATTCCTTAACCTTAAGCTCCTGTGCGTCCTTTATAACGGTTTTTCCCTCGGCAAAGCATGCCGCAACGGCTATAACGGGTATTTCGTCAATAAGCTTTGGTATTATATCGCCCTCAACAACCGTAGCTTTTAAAGGCGAATAGCGCACTCTTATGTCGGCAACCTTTTCGCCGCACACGGTTCTTTCGTTTAAAAGGGCTATGTCTGCGCCCATGTTTTCAAGTACTGTAACAATGCCTGTTCTTGTAGGATTTACGCCTACATTTGTAATTGTTATGTCTGAATTTGGGCATATTGCGCCAAGTACCATAAAATATGCCGCTGAGGAAATATCGCCGGGAACGGAAATATCCTTTGCATAAAGCTCTTTAACAGGAGTAACGGTAATGTCCTTTCCCTCATGCTTAATGTCTGCGCCAAGGTAGTTAAGCATAATTTCTGTATGATCTCTTGTTGCCTCAGGCTCGGTTACAACGGTCTGTCCGTCGGCGTAAAGCCCTGCCAGTATAACGGCGCTTTTTACCTGTGCGCTGGCAACGGGAAGGGTGTAGTGGGTGCCCTTAAGGCTGTGTCCTGTTATATTAAGGGGTGCAAGCAGCTTTTCACCTCCGCAGCCCGTAATTTCTGCGCCCATTTGGGAAAGAGGCTTTCTAACTCTGTCCATAGGTCTTTTCTGTATAGAGGCATCGCCTGTAACGGTGCAGGAAAAGGGCTGTGCCGCAAGTATGCCTGTCATAAGGCGCATGGTTGTTCCGCTGTTGCCCACATCAAGGGTTTCCTTTGGTGCGGAAAGCCCGTGAAGGCCCTTGCCATGAACTGTTACGTTTGTACCGTCTATTTCTATGTCAATGCCCATTTTTTTAAAGCAGGAAACTGTTGAAAGACAGTCCTCGCCTGTTAAAAAGCCCGTAATGTGCGTTGTTCCGTTGGCAAGCGAGCCGAACATAACGCTTCGGTGGGATATTGACTTGTCGCCTGGCACTGTAATTGTGCCTTTAAGGGCAGTTCTATTTTTTACTGATGTATCCATATATTTTCATCCTTAATCTTTTTTGTGAACCTCGTAATTCATGTCACGCAAAAGCTGTATGCTTTTCATTCTCTGCGCCTCGCTGTCAAAGGAAACATTAAGCACGCCGTTTTCTCTTTCACGGTTGTTTACGATGCTCATATTTTTGATGTTTATGTTGTTGCTGGAAAGAAGAACGGCAATTATAGCTATTGAGCCCGGTCTGTCAAGGGCGTCTATTGAAATTTCATACCTCTTTACAAAGCTTCCCGGCGTTACGTTTGAGAAGGAATCTCTGTAAACATGGGCTTCGTCAAAATAGCTGTAAACGGCGTTGCCGTCGTTGGAGGAAAGAGCCTTTTTAAGACCGCCCACAACCTCCTCAAGAGAGGAGAGGACTTTAAGTATTTCCTCTTTGTTTTCAAAGCATATGCTTTCCCACATGTCGGCATTTGAGGATGCTATTCTTGTAATATCCTTAAAGCCGCCTGCCGCCAGCTTGTGCATATATTTTTTGTCTGTATCCAGCTTTTTTACATTGTTGCATAGCGCCGAGGCTATTATCTGGGGAACATGGCTTATTGAGGCTGTAATATAGTCGTGCTCATAGGGCGAAACAATAACCGGTATTGCGCCTGTTTTGGCAACTACGTCCTTAAAGCCCGAAACAACCTCGTCAGGCACATTTTCCGCCGGAGCAAGAATGTAGTAGGCGTTTTCAAAAAGATGCTCCTTTGACGCCGTATATCTTGATTTTTCAGAGCCTGTCATTGGGTGGCCGCCGATGTAATAAAAGCTGTCTGTCATGGGCTTTATTCTGTCGTAAAGCTTTCCCTTTGTACTTCCCACATCTGTTATTATACAGTTTTTTTCAACAAATGGAATAAGCTTTTGTGCGTAATCTGCAATAAGGCTTACGGGGGTGCATATAAAAACTATATCGCAGCCCTTAAAAATTTCATTAACCTCTGTTGAGTAAAGGTCTATAACGCCTTCGTCATACGCAGCTTTAAGCACATCCTCGTTTCTGTTCATGGCGGCTATTTCTTTTACGCCTGCACGGCTTTTAAGCACCTTGGCAAGTGAGCCGCCTATAAGGCCAAGGCCTATAATGCCTGCTTTTTCTATTTTCATGTCAGTTAAAACTTCCTTCCCATAAGGCTTATAAACGGTCTGAGTTCCTCCGTAAGCTGCATAAAGGCTTTAGGGTCAAGGGACTGAGGACCGTCCGAAAGGGCAATGGCAGGGTTTGGATGAACCTCTATCATAAGTCCGTCTGCGCCTGCGGCAACAGCAGCCTTGCTTAAAGGCGCAACATAGCCTCTTACACCTGTGGCATGGCTTGGGTCAACTATAATAGGAAGGTGTGATTTTTCTTTTATAACAGGAACGGCGCTGATGTCAAGGGTGTTTCTTGTGCTTGTTTCGTAGGTTCTTATACCTCTTTCGCACAAAATAACGTTTTCGTTGCCCTCGCTCATAATGTATTCAGCGGCGTTAAGCCATTCGTCTATTGTGGCGCTTAAGCCTCTTTTAAGCATAACAGGCACATTTGTGCGGCCTGCCGCCTTAAGAAGTTCAAAGTTCTGCATATTTCTTGCGCCAATCTGAATTATGTCAACATAGTTTACTGCGGCTTCAAGGGCTGCGGTGCTTGTAACCTCGCTTATTATTTTAAGGCCTGTTTTTTCTCTTGCCTCAGCCATATATTCAAGTCCCTTTTCCTCAAGACCCTGGAAGGAATAAGGTGATGTACGGGGCTTATATGCACCGCCTCTGAGAATCTGCGCTCCGGCATTTTTTGCCGCCTCTGCTGATTCAAGAAGCTGATCAAGGCTTTCAACGGCACATGGGCCTGCCATAATAACAAAGCTGTCGCCGCCTATTTTAACGCCGTCGCCAAGGTCTATAATTGTTGGCTCTGCCTTAAATTTTTTGTTGGCAAGCTTATAGCTTTCGCTTACCTGAACAACCTTTTCAACGCCGGCAAAAAGCTGAGGGCTGTTTTTTTCAAGGTAAAGGTGCTTGTTGCCAACAACGCCTATAATGGTTATATTTTCGCCCTTTGAAACATGGGCAAAAAGTCCGCAGGCTGTAATGCTGTCTTCAACATATTTTATTTCCTCCGCCGTAGCAGATGGCTTCATAACTATAATCATTTCTTTATCCTCCTCTTACACACTTTAAAGTGCTAAATTGTCCGTTTAATGAATTTTAACACCGAAGGCATTTTGTGTCAACACATAAGATACCTATAAATTAAATTTTTAAGGAATAAAATGGTCATGCCCTCAATAATATTTGTATTAAGTATAAAGCATTAAGCACAAAAGAGGAAGTGATATATGTGGGAATTAAAGAAGAAATATATTCTGTAAGCGGCGGCAGAATAAGGGAGATTTTTGAAAAAACAGACAGCGCCTTTTTTGAAAATGCCGAAGAAATAAGGCTTAGAGAGGGGCAGAGCATAAAAATAATAATGAAAAACAAAGCCGTTTTTATAGGCGGAAACGGAAAGCCCTCTAAGGAGGGAAGTGATGCGGCAATAAGCGCCGAGGATTTAAAAATAATGGTCAGCTTTATGAGCGGCTATTCGCCATATGCCTATAAAGAACTTATTTCCTCCGGCTTTATGTCAATACCCGGCGGACACAGGGCGGGAATTGCGGGACATGCCGTAATTTTGGACGGAAAGGTTGACATGGTTAAGGATATAAGCAGCCTTAATATAAGAATTGCCCATGAAAAAAAGGGCTGTGCAGAGGGAATTTTGAAATACATAACGGGTGGCGGAAAAATTAAGAACACAGCTGTTGTTTCGCCGCCGGGCTTTGGAAAAACAACTGTTTTGAGGGATTTGATAAGAAGTATAAGCAACAGAGGCACAAATGTTTCGCTTGTGGACGAAAGAAGCGAAATTGCCGCTGTTTTCAGGGGAAAAGCCCAGTGCGACATAGGAAAAAACACAGATGTGCTTGACGGCTTTCCAAAGGCGGAGGGCATGCTTATGGCGTTAAGAAGTCTTTCGCCGCAGATTATAGCCTGTGATGAAATAGGCGGCGAAAGGGATATTGAAGCCGTAAAGGAAATTTCGGTGTGCGGAGTAGGGCTTTTGTGCACCGTTCATGGCAGAACAATGGCAGAGGTAAGAAACCGTCTTAACACAGGCGCAGACGAGTTTGATATATTTGTTTTTCTTAAAAAAAATGAAAAGGGCGGACGGTATGCCTGTGTATATGACAGGGCGGAAAAGCTGTTGGGAGAGGAGGAACTTAATGATAATTAAGCTTATAGGCGGTATTTTGGTTGTTTCCTCCTGTGCCGCAAGCGGCTGTATAATGTCGCGCAAAAGCCGATACCGCATTGAGGATATAGAAGAAATGAAAAAGGCAGTTTCTTTTTATAAGGGAAGTGTGTGCGCCATGGGGCTTTCGGCAGGCGAAGCCTTTAGGGAAACGGCGCTTAGAATTAAGGGAGCCGTTAAAAGCATATTTGAGGATGCGGCGGAGCAGACGGAAAAAAGAGAATTTTCCGATATTCAGCAGATATGGAAAAATGCCGTTGATAAAAATGTGCCGTCGCTTTTTTTAAACAGCGAGGATATGGAAACGCTGTATTCCTTTGGAGCTATTGCAGGCTTTATGGACAGGCAGCAGCAGAGGGAAAACGCAGAGCTTATAATAAGCGAGCTTGAAAGAATTCAGAAGAAGGCAGGAGAAAAGTGTGCCAGGGAGGAAAAGCTTTTTCCTTCCGCCGGGGCGCTGTGCGGAATGCTTTTGTGCATACTTCTGTTTTAGGGAGGATTTTTATGGAGATAGGTATAGTTTTCAGAATTGCGGCAGTGGGCATACTGGTTTCGGTGCTAAATCAGGTGCTTATAAGGGCAGGCAGAGAGGAGCAGGCGATGATGACAACCCTTGCGGGCCTTGTGGTGGTGCTGTACTGGGTCATTCAGTATATAAGCAGGCTTTTTGAAACGGTGCAGACAATATTTAATTTGTAGGTGATGAGTATGGACATTGTGCCTGTTGCCGCCATAGGGCTTGTGGGTGCATTTCTTTCCATAACCCTTAAAAAAGAAGCGCCTGTTTTTGCCGCCTGTATAAGCCTTATTACAGGGGTTATTATACTTTTTTATGTTTCCGAGGGGCTTAGCATGGTGGCTGACACCATAAGGTATATGACAGGTGAAAGCGGAGTGAACAAAACCTATGCGGCCATGGTTATGAAAATAGCGGCGGTAGCTTATATATGCCAATTTGCCGGCGATATATGCGCCGACGCAGGAGAAAAGGCGTCTGCCGACAAAATAGAAATGGCGGGCAGAGTGATAATAGCCGTTATATCGGCGCCTATTATTCTGTCACTTATGGAGGCTGTTATGAAATATATATGAAAAAAATAATTATAAAAATTGCCGTTGTGCTGCTGCTTTTTCTCATTATTCCGCAAAGGGTTTACGCCGATGAGGGGCAGAATGCCCGAGCGGAGGAAATGTTTGACTATATAGATGATGACAATTTGGAAATAACACAAAAGGCAAAGGAAATAGCCTCTGAGGGGCTTGATATTTCTTTTAATGGTATTGCCGAAAGTGTTGTGGGCATTTTTGCGGAGGAAATAAGCGAGCAAAGCGGAATACTTAAAAAAATAGCGGCAGTGTCTATATTATGCGGCCTTTTAAGCAGTATAGGCGAGGCTTTGGGGCGCAAAGATGTGTCTGAGCTTGGTTTTTTTGTATGCCTTATAGCACTTATTTATATGGTGCTTGAGTCGGTAAGTATACAGTGCCGGATAGTGTATGATACCGTTGAAAGGCTGTCGCTGGATTTTAAAATAGCATTGCCTGTTTTTGGGGCGGCGGCTGTTTCCGCAGGAAGAACCGTATCCTCGCCCCTTATGCTTGGGGTTATGATGTCTTTTACAGCCTTTGCAGTGTTTTTTACAAAAAGCATTGCACTGCCGTTTTTAAGCGCCTCAGCCCTTTTGGAATGTGTAAACTGCATGAGTGAGAAGGATATTTTAACAAGCCTGTGCGCACTGCTTAAAAGTGCGGTGTCCATTGCCCTAAGGTGCTGTGCCTTTGCCTTTACGGCGGCTGTTTCCCTTCAGAGGATAGGAACGGGACAAGCGTCGGCGCTTGTTTTTAAAACGGCAAAAAGCGCTGTGGGCGCCGTTCCTGTTGTGGGCGACATTATGAAATCCTCGGTTGAAACCGTAACGGCTGTTTCATCAATGATAACCAATTCCTTTGCGGCAGCGGCGGCGGTTATGGTGTGTGCCATGTGCGCCGCGCCCATTATAAAGCTTTCGGTTATGTGGCTTATATATAAGCTTTCGGCGGCTGTTATGGAGCCTGTTGCCGACAAAAGGATAATAAAAGCCCTTAATGGTGCGGGGGATATATCGGCTGCGCTTATTGCAGTGCTTTTTACGGTAAGTATTTCTTATGTGGTGTGCGTGTTTATTATTCTGCTTTCTTTTTAGGTGGTGGTTATATTGGCACAGTTTGGCGCATATATAAAAAACATAGTTGTTTTTACAATGCTTATGGTATTTGCCGACATACTTATGCCGGATAAATACTCAAAAAAATATGTAAATTTTGTGCTTGGAATAATATTGGCTGTAAACGCCATAAGCCCCTTTATGCGTTTAACGGGAAAGGAGTTTGACGTAAAGCGTATTATGGAGGCGGCGGAGGGAAAAATGCTTGAGGCAGAGGCCTATGAAGGTGGCAATATACTTTTTGAGAGCATATTTGAAGAAAATTTAAAAACCTCGGTTGAAAATGAGCTGAAAAAAGAGGGCTTTAATTTTGATGACGTTTCGGTGAATGTAAATGAAAACGAAAACGGCGAATATGTTCTTGAAAAAATAGAGATAACAGGTGCGGATGAGGACTGTGATGAAGCGGAAAAAATTATAGGTGAAAAATACGCGCCGGATGAGCTTATATTTAATTAATTTTGCGGAGGATACCATGGAAGAAAAATTCAGCCTTAAGGAATTTTTGAGATACAGAAAAAAAGATGTTAAAAAATGGATTGCCATGGTTTTTGCGGCAGGGGTTCTGCTTATGCTGGCGGGAAGCATGGATTTTACGGAAAGAAAAACAGACAGGGCGGAAGATGAAAACAGCGTTAATGTATACGGATATGAGGACGAAACCGAAAAAAAGCTGGAGGAGATACTGACAAAGGTGGAAGGCGCTGGAAAGGTTAAGGTTATGATAACCTACAGCCAAAGCAGCGAAAAGGTTGCGGCGCAGGAGGTAAAAAAAGAGGAAAGCTCAGACGGAGAGGAAAACAAAACATCATATGAAAGCACCTATGTGCTTAAAAATTCCTCCAACGGAGGAAATGAGGAAGTGGTGCTTACCGAATATATGCCGTGTACTCTCGGCGTGCTTATAGTGGCTCAGGGAGGGGATGACATTTATGTGAAAGAGGCTTTAAGCAGTGCGGTTCAGGCGATTTTGGATGTGCCGGCGCACAAGGTTGAAGTATTAAAAATGGAGGGATAATATATGTTTGCCGTAAAAAGAAATCAGGTTTTGGTAACTGTGCTTGCCGTTATGGTGGCGGTTGCCGGATATGTGAATTTTTCAAAAAGCACCGATAAGGAAACAGCCTTAAACAGCTACGAGGAATATACCTATGAAAGCGCCATAAACGACAATGCCGCCATAAGCACCATTGCCGACGATTATGACAGCGAAAGCGCCGAGCTTGAGGGAGAAACAGACCCTCTTACGGCGGAGGTTTTCGGCGGAGAGGATGACACTGGGGCGGCTGTTTTGGTAAGCGCACAGGCAGAGGACACGGGTACATATTTTGTTGAGGCAAAGCTTGACAGGGAACAGAGCAGGGCAAAGCAGAAGGATATACTTACCGACATGATAAATAACTCAAAGCTTGACAGCAGTCAGAAGGAAGAGGCTGCAAAGGGACTTATGAAAATTCAGGAAAGAATAGAAAAGGAATCTGCCGCTGAGGATATGATAAAGGCAAAGGGCTTCAGCGAGGTGTATGTAAGGATAGACGACGAAACTGTTGATGTTGTGGTATCGGGCGGAAGCCTTACGGAGCAGCAGCTTGCACAGATAGAGGACATAGTAACAAGAAAAACAGGCTATTCGGCAGACAAAACAAGAATAAGCCCGCTTAAAAAGTGAGTATTAAAACAGCCGCAGGATTTTTTTCCTACGGCTGTTTTTAAGCAATGAAATTATTATAGTTTTTAATTGTCTTTTATCAGCGCCGAAAAAATAGTGCCGTAAATTGAATTTACGTTTTTCTTCCAGTTGCTGCATATAATTTGAGCCTGATGCTTTGTTGGAACGACAACGTCAACCTCCATAATCTGCTGTCCGTCAAGGCCGCATACGGCGCATTTAACCAGATATTCGCCGTTAATTTCGGGAAAATAATTGGCGCTGGTTTCATACTCGTTTTTTATGCGCTGACGGTTGTTGAGAATATATTCGTTGGCGGCATTTCTCATCCACTCGGGAATTCTGTTTTGGAAAAATTCCAGAGCCTCTGTTCCTTCCGGGGTTATGTGATAACGTGTTGTTCCGTTGTCTGTAAAGGCTTCCAAAAAGTCTGCGTCAGTAAGCTCGGAAAGGTATTGCTGCACACTGAAATAATCCATTATATTACGTTCAAGTGCAAACTGGCATATTTCGTTGTTGGATAAAGATAAATCAATTTTTTGCAGCAAAAAAAGCAGTATAAGCTTATTTTCGGCAAGCTTGCCACTATCAGACAAAACAAACAACCCCCTAAAAAGAATAGGTATATTATATAATATTTTGTCATATTTCTCAATATTTTTTAAACATCTGTGTCACAAAATTTTCACAATTTTTTATTAATTAAATTTAGAACCTTTTTCTTGTCGGCACTCCACATGGGCGCAATAAGCTCAGCTTTGTTTCCGTCGCCTGTAAGACGGTGAAGTACCACATTTTTGGGTATTGTTTTTAACGCCTCGCACACCAAATCCGTATATTCCTCCATGGTAAGCACATGGAAGGGCTGCTTTTCATATATATCAGCCAATGTTGTATTTTTAAGCACGTGAAGAAGCTGAAGCTTTATTCCATCGGTTTTGTTTTCTACCGCAAATGCAACGGTGTTAAGCATATCTTCCTTTGTTTCGTGGGGCAGACCAAATATTACATGGGTAACAACGTCAATGCCGTATTTGTGCAAAAGCTTTACGGCTTGGCTGTATACGTTGTTTTTGTATCCTCGGTTTATAAATTGGGCAGTGCTTTCATTTGAGGTCTGCAGACCAAGCTCAACCCATACATAGCATTTTTGGTTAAGCTCGCTTAAAAGTGCGGCAATTTCCTCGTTTACGCAGTCGGGTCTTGTGGCTATTGCCAAAGCGGCAACTCCGTCAAAGCTTATAGCCTCGGTGTATTTTCTGCGCAGCTCGTCAACAGGGGCGTAGGTGTTGGTAAATGCCTGAAAATAGGCGATATATTTTGCCGAGTTCCATTTTTTTGAAAGCATTTCCTTTTGCTGTTTAAGCTGCTGGGTTATTGAAAGATTGCGGCTGCCCGCAAAATCTCCGCTGCCGCCTTTGCTGCAGAATATGCAGCCCTCACTTCCCAAAGTGCCATCTCTGTTGGGACAGGTAAAGCCTGCGTCAACGGAAAGCTTTATGACCTTTTCGCCGAATTTATCTCTTAAAAATTTGTTTAGTGAAAGATAGGGAATATTGTCCATTATGCTCTCCTTAAAATTAAATTTGCCTGAAAGGGAAATACCGTTTCAGGCAAGGATTTACTCCGTAATTTTTTTAAGCTCATCAAGCAGTCTTTTGTTGTCCTCGGGCTTCATTATGCAAAAGCGCAGATAGCTTTCGTCAAGAAACATAAATGAAGCGGCGTCACGCACAAGCATTTTTTGCGCAATAAGCTTTTCAAATATTTCGGCGGCGTTGGTTTTGTCCGTAAGCAGCTTAAGCAGTATAAAATTGGACTGGGAAGGATACGCCTTTATGTTTTTCCATGATGAAATTTCCTCAAGAGCCTTTTTCCTTTCCCGGGAAATAAGCTCTTTTCCTCGGGAAATAAAATCCTTGTCGGCAAAAAGCCTTTCACCTGCAAAGGAAGCCAGTATGTTTACACTCCAAGGGTTTTGGTTTTGGGCTATAAGGCTGTGGAAAGCGGCGCTTTTTGTAATTCCGTAGCCAAGGCGAAGCCCCGGCGCCGCAAAAAATTTGGCAATTCCTCTTATTACAAAAAGATTGTCATATTTTTTTGTAAGAGGAATTGAGCATATTTGGTCAAGTATGTCGCTGAACTCAATATAGGTCTCGTCCACCATAACAGAAGTGCCGTTATTTTTGCAGTGGATAAGTATTTCCTCCATTTCGCATGTGGTTACGGCTGTGCCTGTTGGGTTATTGGGGTTGCATATTACAAGCAGGTCAATGTCGGGCGTAAGTGCGTTCAGAAGCCTTGGAAGGTTAAGTTTAAAATCCTCCTTTTCCTCAAGTGGAAAATAGAATATTTCACTGCCTAAGTTTTTAAGCTCGTTTTCATATTCCGAATAAGCCGGAGCCATTATAACCGATTTTTTTGGGTTTTCGGATTTTATGAATACCGAAATAAGCTCTGTTGAGCCGTTTCCAACTGTAACGTCGGCGGCGTCGGCGCCTGTGTAGCGTGCAATGCTTTCTCTCAGGGCGCAGTAGTTTTTGTCGGGATAGGTTGAAATTATATCAATGTTTTTTATAAGCTCGTTTTTAACGCTTTGGGGAAAGCCCATAGGATTTATATTTCCGCTGAAATCAATTATTTCGTTTTTGGGTATTCCGTATTTTTTTTCTATTGCGTCAAGGTCGCCGCCATGCATATGCATAACCTGGTTGTCTTTCATTTTTTACACCTTCTTATATTAAAAATCCGATTTTTCGTTTTCGGTTATTTTTTTGCTCTGCCTTAAAAGTCGAGGATAGCTGCAGCTGTCGGAGGGCGGAGCAGATGAAATAAGCTTTATAACCATAACGTCGTTTTTATTATATGGATTAAAATACAACAGTTTTTCGCCGTTTTCAAGCTTCATGTTTTCAAGCAAAACGGCATCTGCCTTGGCAAGGCTGCGTTTGTTCTGCCTTGAAACATATTCTACTTGGTTATAATAAAAAACATAATCGCTGTTGTCAAATATTCCGAAAAAAGCGTCTATTGTTTTTGCAAGGTCTGCCAAAGAGGAATTGTCTGAAATTTCAAAGGTTTTCCAAAGGGCAGTATCATTTTTGAAGTAAGCCTTAAATTTGTATACCTGAAAGTCAGGCCTGAAAAATTTTGCGGCGCTGGAAGACACATTTTTATAATATTGGGCGGCGCCTAAAATTTCATTTATTTTGCTTACCGAAAGATTTGCCTTGCTCAGCTTTTCACAGCAGCCGCTGTTAATGGGCTTTATAATTTTGTCGCCAAGCGGCGTTGCCGTAAAATAATTGCAGCAGCTGAAAATTTCGCTTGTAAGGTCGCAGTCAAGGTGCATAAAGGGTCTTATGCAGTCAAGCTCAGAATGGAAGTTTATGGCAAATGAGTAAAGCGGGTTAATAAGCCGCATATAGGTTCCCAAAGGAACAAAAAGCCACTTTGCAAGTGCGCCGCCAAGAAAAATAACAGACGCTACAAGGCTTTCCTCATCATCATTAAGCTCGTCCGATTTTGCAAGCTCGGTAAGATGCTCATAGCTTATGCCAAGCTTTGCCAAAATTGAGGCAAGAAGATCGTCGGTTATGTTGCTTTCTTTTAGGAAGCTTTCCGTCTGCCTGTATGAAATGGCGTCGGGCGGAAGCTGAAGCTCGGCAATGGTTTTTCTTATGAATATTTTAATTGCGGCATCATAGGCTTTTTTAAGTGCGGCAATTACCGAAAGAGAAAAAAAGTCGGAGCATTTTTTTTCGCTGCAGCGGTAAACCGTTGTGCCTATGGAGGGCATTTCCTCTATAAGCCCCAAAAAAAGCGCCATTTCAAGCAGATAATTTATATAGTAAGGGTCATCAAGTGAAATTTGACCGCGCAGCAATTTGGCTTTGTTGAACCATGACTGTTTTTGAGGAAAAAGCGACCCGGAAGGGCGGCAGAAACGGCACAGTGTTTTAAGGTCGTTTAAAAATGTGCTGTTTTCCGCATAGTCACGGTATATTGAAAAGTCAAAGGATCTTCCGCTGTTTACATGTGATATTCCTATGCTGTAAAACACAGGCTCGTCTGCGGCTCTGAAGGTTTCCGCCGTTATGTTTGACGGAGAAAGAACCGTATCGTTTAAAATTGCGCTGCAGTACCATTTTGAAAAAAGCAGAGATGAATGGTAAAGCAGATGGTTTCTGTCGCGTCCTGTAAGGGATTCAAGAAGTGAGGCATATTCATTTGTAAATTCCCTGAGAAGTATTTTTATTGTTTCAGGCATTTTTTTGTTCATATGTTTAACTCCCTCAGCATTTTTGCGTTGTATTTTCCACAGCCTTAAATTAAGGCATTTAAAACAATATTATACCAATAATATCATAGGGTGTCGACAAAGTCGACACCCTTCGTCTAAATCAGGATTTCGACGAGCTAAAACAGAAGAATAAACAAAGGGTTCCATCAGCATGAATGCCTTGAAACCCTTTGTTTTCCTCGGCGGAAATGAATTCCGCCTGCGGATTCCATTCGGGAAACGGATTTGTTTCCCGAACCCTTCCGCTACTCAAAAACTACTTTGTCTACAGTCTGCAATATTATACCAATAATATCATATATTTTATCAGATAGATATTTTTTTACAAGACAGCTTGAACAATAACGTAAAATTATTATATAGTATAAAAGGCAAAGAGAGAGGGGAGGCGCAAAATGAAAGCTGTTATATTTGACCTTGACGGAACGCTTGTGGATTCCATAGGTGTTTGGAAAAGGGTAGACGATATTGTTTTGGCAAGATACGGCGTAAATGCCGATGATTTATACAGGGAAGAAATAAAAATGCTTACCTATATGCAGTGCATAGAATATATTATTGAAAAATTCAAAATTAAAAAAACTGCCGCGGAACTGGAAAAAGAATTTACGGCAGAGGCACTGCACGAGTACGGAAACAATATAAGGCTTAAAAAGGGCGTTAAGGAATTTTTGGAAAAAATAAAGCAAAACGGCATTAAAACAGCCGTTT
>Ga0129308_1001653_pt1 | contig 22031 bp, 21 predicted proteins | sample L827metagenome_FD_94440 | JGI IMG/M metagenome (GOLD analysis project Ga0129308, IMG submission 94440) | Ring-tailed lemur group fecal microbial communities from Wisconsin, USA - L827 metagenome | ecosystem: Host-associated > Mammals > Digestive system > Large intestine > Fecal | place: USA... | reverse complement strand
CACACAATATGCCAAGCAAATGGAATATTCTGCTTGATCAGGCACTGGATTATTACATAGAATCGACTATGGAATTTTAGTTATGAAAAAATTCTGCTTTTTCATAACTTATTTGACACTACCCAATGCATCAATAATACCACCAATATACATCGCACCCAAAGCACGATCATATAAGCCATAACCTGGTTTTCCAGTTTCACCCCAAATCATACGTCCATGATCTGGTCTTACGTATCCCTCAAAACCAGTTTCCACATAAGCTCGCATAATATCAACCATATCTAATGAACCACATGATGCATAATGTGCACTTTCTTCAAATGAACCATCTTCTAAAATCTTCACATTTCTCACATGAGCAAAATGAATACGTTTCATAGCTCCATATTTTCTAATGAGAGCAGGAATATCATTAAAAGCAGCACATCCCAATGATCCACTGCATAATGTTAAACCATGATGAGAATCATCATATAAATTCAAAAATCTGTCTAAATTCTTTTCATTTGTAATAATTCTTGGAATACCAAAAATAGACCATGGTGGATCATCTGGATGAATGGCCATATTAACATCACAGCGAACAGCAACTGGCATAATTTCTTGAATAAAATAGTTAAGATTTTGCCATAATCCTTCTTCACCTAATGCTTTATATGCCTGAATCAACTCGCTCACTTCTTCTACAGAGTAAGACGCATCCCATCCTGGTAAACTTAATTTTGTTGGATCTAATTGATCTACTTCATTTTTATAGTACACCAAAGCACTCGAATGATCTTCTAACTCGTGATCAACAGATGATCTTGTCCAATCAAAAACCGGCATAAAATTATAACAAATACATTTAATTCCACACTTTGATAAATTCTCAATCGTCTGTTTATAATGATCAATATATTTTTGATAATTTCCTCTTTTTAACTTTATATCTTCATGAACAGGTACACTTTCGATGACTTCTAATTCAAGCCCTGCCTGGTTGATTTCATCCTTTAATTGTTGGATACGTTCAACCGACCAAACTTCACCAACAGGAATATCATAAATGGCACTCACAACCCCTGTTATATTAGGAATCTGCTTAATATACTCCAAACTCACAGGATCGTCTTGCCCATACCAACGAAATGTCATTTTCATTTTCTCATTCCTCCTTTCATGATTGAGGTGTGTATCCTAACTGTATAGAGATCTTATCTGCCACCTCTTTGACGAGTATTCCTAAATCATCTAAATTAATATTTTCTTCATAAAATCCTACACAACTAATCGCAGCAACAACCTTATTCTCATGGTTAAAAAGCGGTGCCGCTGCAGCAATTTGTTGTAAAGCATTCTCACGGTCATCTTTTGCATAACCATGTAAACGCACTTCTTCTAATTCCTTCAAATATTGATGAACATCTGTAATTGTATAACTTGTATATGAAGTAAACTGAGTATTCGCAATTGCTTCCCTTTGTTCATCCTCACTCATAAAAGCAATCATAGCCTTTCCTAAGGCTGCACTATGAATAGAACGACGCGTTCCAATATTTGCTGTTGTTATAATACTATGTTCTGATTCATACTTATAAATGTATGTCACCATATTGTCATCTAAGACAGCCATAAAAGTTGTTGCTTGCATCTTGTTTGCAAAACTGATTAAATCATTTTTTGCAATTTGAACATAATCAATGTTATGAATATAACTATTGCCAATCAGAAATGACTGCAATCCTATTTTATATTTTGTTATACCAGATTGAGTATCCTCATAAACCATATTTTTATAAACTAATGTTTTCATAATATCGAATACACTTGATTTGGGAGAATCTAATATGGACGATAATTCAGCTAAAGTATATCCCTCTCTTGTTGTTGATAAAATTTGTAGAATATCTATAGCTCTCATTAATGTACGGTTTAATTTCACTCTACATCACGCTCCCTTTTCTATATTTATATTCACGTATTAAATTCGTAAATACGTACAATTATAATATTAGTTCCTTTTCTCGTTAATTTCAATACTTTTCCAATATTTGCTTATTATAATTGTCTATCTATCCAAGGAAACATTCACAAAACAGTTAAGAAATCACTCCATATCTTTCTAATTGCAATAAAACAAACATGACCATAATGATACAAGCAACAAGTGATTGAGCAATTTGTTCAATAAAAGAAAATTCTGATTTTTTACACCAAATACGATAAAGAGCATATGGTGGTATCAAAACATTACATATATATGTGATAATCTTATATTTTGTAAAAGCTTTCACTTGATGAGGATCTTCTTTATTTAATTCTTCACGCATTTGTATAATATGTTTTTGTCTTTCATCAAGACCATCTAATCTTTCTCTTCTCTCTTTTCTCTTTTCAATCTTTGTTGCCATGTCAGTTTTCCTTTCATTTCTTCTCAGTTTTCACGATAACCTAATTCATTTGAAATATGCAAAGCAACTTTTTTCACTTCCTGGCCAATTTCATCTATTTGAAATTGAGGTGAATAACAGTGAACACAGCTGATTGCAGCAATGACTTTTTTATTGTGATTAAATACTGGTGCAGCTACACATATTTGATACATTGTATCTTCTCGGTTATCAATTGCATATCCTCTTATCTTTGTCTTTTCTAATTCAATCAAATATTTTTTGAGACCTGTAATGGTATATTCAGTTCTTGGTTCAAAATCGATACTTTGCAAAATCTGATTAAGTTTTTTCTCATCCTTCATATAAGCCAACAATGCCTTTCCAAGTGCTGTACAATGCACTGATTTACGGGTTCCTAAATTGGCAGTTGTGATCATACTATGTTCTGATTCATATTTATAAATATAGGTCACCATATTGTCATCCATGATTCCTAAAAAAGTCGTTCCTTGACAATGCTGTGCTAATGTCTTTAAATATGTATGAGAAACTTCGACCAAATCAAATTGATCAATACAACTGCTTCCAATCACAAAGGAATGAATACCCATACGATATCTCATCTTACCACTCGAATAATCTTCTACGATCATCTTTTTAAAAAGCAGAGTTTTCACAATATCAAAAGCACTAGATTTAGGAATATCCATTTTTGTTGATAATTCTAGAAGTGTACAACCATCTTTGCTTTTAGAAATGTATTCTAATATTTCAATTGTTCTTAGAGCTGTTCTATTTATCTTCAATATACTCACTCCTATACATCAAAGGCCGCAATGATATGCGGCCATCCTTTTATCCTTCTACAACATCACTTTGCTTATTAGCAACAATAACAAATGGTGCATAGATAACAATCGTGATGACAATACATAAAATTTGCGTAATAACAGTTCCTATACTTCCACCTGAAGCAATCCATGCATTTAAAATTGGTGGTGTTGTCCATGGGAAAGCATAAACCAAAATATCAGCAAAGCCAATGATAGTCATAAAATATCCAAAAGCCATAGTTACTAAAGGTGCAATAATAAATGGTATCATTAACAATGGATTTAACATAATTGGTAAACCAAAATGTAATGTCTCAGAAATGTTGAAGATACCTGGAGCAATTGATAATTTTGCAACCCCTCTATAATCCTCACGTTTAGAGAATACTAAGCAAGCAATTAATAATCCAGTCACACATCCAGAACCTCCAATATTACCATAAGTATCCCAGAATGACATTGAGACAATGTTTAAATCAGCAGGATTGTAATTTGGTGTAGCAACAAGTTCAGTATTGGCAATAATCGCTGCATTTAATAGTGGATCACGAATTGGTTTAATAATTTGGTTACCATGAATACCTACACACCAGAAAATTTGAGCGACGAACATCAAAAGTAAAACACCTGGCAAACCTGAAACAACTGCTTGTAAAGGCTCTTGAACAAATGCATAAATAATGTCATATAAGCTTAATCCAATAGCTTTCACAGCCACAAAGTTAATTGCTGCACAAATGATAACTGTTAACATAAATGGGAACAAGTTATTAAAACTTTGTGTAACATTTGGTGGCACAGTATCAGGCATGTGAATTTTTAAATGTTCACTTGTACTTAATTTCGTGAATAATTCTACTGAAACAATAGCGATAATCATTCCTAAGAACAATCCTCTCGCTGCTGAATAATCTTTTGCTAAACCAGCAACACTCACTGTTTCTTCTCCAATAGTGACAGCAATGTTTGTGCTTAAACAAGCAACAAAGCTACATAAAGCCACAATTCCAGGAATAAATCCCTTAATACCATTTTTGAGTCCTAATTCAAGACCAATCAAAACAACAGCAGCAACAGTAAAGAAGTTTAATGTTGCATAGTTTGCAGCGGTAAATAAATCTGTAAACATTTCAAGCCAAGCAAATCCGCCTACTTTTGCAAGACTTATCCCATCAGTTGTTGTTGAGCAGACAACATTGACAACCAATGTACAGAATGCACCAGTAATAATGACTGGCATTAATGTTGTAAAAGCTGTTTTAATCGCATACATGTGTTTTTGATTACTGATTTTTCCAGCAATTACCAATAGTTTTTCAGTTAAAGCATCTGAAAGCATCGCATTTCCTCCCTTCGTATTTGCGAATCTTATTTGTATATCTGTATTCTAGCATAAAAATATATATGGTCAATGTTTAATTTGTAATTTCGTATCATTTCCGTATTTACGAACAAATGAATACAAATATATCTATTTCCCCCTTTTTTCTTATTAAACGACTAATCAAGACAAGCGCCATGACTTTCAATCACACGTTTATACCAGTAAAAACTATCTTTCTTAATACGTTGATAGTCATTCTCTTTATCAACATAAACAAAACCATAACGCTTTTCAAAACCTTCTCTTGTGGAATATAAATCAATGGCTGACCATGTCAAATAACCAATGACTTCAACTCCTTCATCTATTGATTTTTTCATCCATTTGATATGATCCCTTAAAAAATCAATACGATATTCATCATGAACTTGTTTATCTTCTAAAATATCTCGATATCCCAAACCATTTTCTAAAACCAAAATAGGTAATTGATAACGATGATAATAATCATCTAACAAATGTTTAAAACCATAAGCTTCAATATTCCACTTCCATTCTGTTTGTTCCACAAAAGGATTTGGATCTTTAATACAGTTTCTCAAATTGCCTTTATAAACTGTATGATCTACAGGAATCGAAAAATAATACGTTAATGATTGAAAATCTGGTTCACTTGTTTGAATGATTTCCATATCACCATCTTGAATGACTTCATTAAAATGCGCTCCTTGGAAACATTGAAAATATCTTGGTGTATAAATTCCTCGATAATAGACATCCGCATTTGCATAACCAATTTTATAAGCGAGATCATCTGCTAATTTAACATCTAATGGATTGCATGATTTTGGATAAAAACAAGCATTTCCAATATTTGCTCCAACTTTGGCAGTTGAATCAATGTGATGAATAAGTTGTGTAGCCTGGGCATAAGCCAAATTAAAATGATGAACAATTTGAAAAATCTCTGTCATGTTTTTTTCTTTATATCCAGTCATATATTCAGCATCAAAGCTCGCATGATTTTGTTCATTAAAAGGTACCCAATATTTTACTCTCCCTTGAAAAGCTTTCACTACTGTTTCTACATAGCGAAGATAATCATCAATACATTGACGTGATAACCATCCATTATATTGTTCAATCAAGTGATAAGGTAAATCATAAGCATAGAGTGTCACAACAGGTGTAATATGATATTTTTCTAATTCATCAAGAATACGACTATAAAAAGCAATTCCTTCTTGATTGACCTCTTGATCATTACCATAAGGAAAGATTCTTGTCCATGCGATTGTAAAGCGATAAACTGAAAATCCCATTTCACCATAATAAGCAATATCTTCTTGATAACGATGATAATGATCACTAGCAACCTTAAAGCCCTCAAAATTTCCTTCTTTTAAATCCGGAATACTTCTCATATCAGCAATACTTAATCCTTTACCACCTTCATTATAACCTCCTTCAAACTGTTGGGCATTCGTTGATGAGCCCCATAAAAAATCCTTTGGAAACTTCTTCTCCATATATATTCCTCCTCGTACATTTCAATTATCTTTGAATTCATTTTTATCGTCAATTTTATTCCTTTTTTTCACCTTATTTGATGAAAATATGTTATACTATTTGCGCAAATTATTTTCTCAAGGAGGAAAAATGAAATTATCTGAAAAACAAATCGCTGAAGCTTGTGGGGTTTCACTCACAACTGTCTCTCGCGTTTTAAATCATAAGGGCAGAATATCTCAGCAAACAAGAGAGCGCATTTTAAACTATGTTGAACAACAAGAAGCCAAACAATATGCTCAAAGTTTCCCTAAAAAAATGATTGGATTGATTGTTCCCAATGTAACAAATGAATATTACTCAACTATGGTAACAGCTATAGAAAACAATTTTTATGAAAAAGATTATGATGTCTTGCTTTATTTAACAAAAAAAGATATTGCTAAAAAAAGAAATGCTTTTGATGATTTGATTTATCGTCATGTATCAGGAATCATTTATATTGGGGGTCCAGAAAAATTTTATCATTATGATGATCTTCAACATATTCCTTTAGTCAGTATCGAACATTCACCTTTAATAAATCATCAAAGTGACTGTCTGATTCATATAGATCATGATAAAGGCGGTTATATAGCAACTGAAAAATTGATTCAAAAAGGTTGTCAAAGAATATTATTTTTAGGTAATCATGGTATTTTAAATGAAAATAAGGGACGTTATTCTGGTTATCTAAGAGCATTAAAAGATTATCATCTCGCTTTTGATCAAGAATTGATTTTTAAGTCTCCTAGTCAAAAACTTGGTATTATGGAATCCAAAAATGCTATTCATTATTTATTAACAAAAGGAATCACCTTTGATGGCATATTTGCGACAAATGATTGGCGTGCTTACGGTGTTATGGCAGCATTAAAGGATTTGGGTATTTCTATTCCTGAACAAATTCAAGTCATTGGATATGATGATATCACAATCTCTCGTTATACCTTTCCCTCACTTTCAACTATTCATATAGATTACGAAGGCTTAGCTCTTTTAGCCAGTAACAACCTCCATCGATTGATCAATCATGAAATTATTGATGCTTGGCACTCTGTTCCAATAACCTTTGTTAAACGTGATAGCACAAAATAAGAGAAGACTCTTTCGAATCTTCTCTTATTTTATTCTTTTAATAATTTTTCAAATAAATCAATATCAGCTTGAATCATATCAATGGAATTTTGCCAAAAAGCTTCATCCTGTAAATCAATACCTACACTCTTTCCAACATCTTCCAAAGTCATCTTTCCTGTTAAAGATAAGAAATTTTCATAAGTTGTTGAAAAAGCAGATCCTTCTTTTTGATATAAACCATATAATCCTTTTGCTAACAATAAACCAAATGCATAAGGGAAATTATAGAAAGCATAATCAGCTTCATAATAATGTGGTTTCCAAGTCCACATGTAAGGGTGCAGATAATGATGATCTAAACCTTTTCCATAAGCTTCTTTTTGAGCATTGATCATTAAATTCTTTATATCCTCAACACTTAAAGGTCCTTCTTGCCTTTTTTCAATCACACGACTTTCAAATAAGAAACGTGAATAGATATCAACTATCACTTGTGCACAATCAGATAATTCATTTTCTAAAATCATTAATTGTTGTTTCTTATCTGCTCCTTTTAAAGCTGCTTTTTTGACAATTGTTTCACAGAATGTTGAAGCTGTTTCAGCAATAGGCATTGGATATTGGGCATTCATTGCTGTTTGTTGTTCTAAACAATAACCATGAAAACCATGTCCTAATTCATGAGCCATTGTAATAACATCACTTAAATCATTTCCATAATTCAGCAAGAAACGACTTTCACCAATACTATGCAAATTATGACAAAAAGCACCACCAACTTTACCTGCTCTTGGATAAACATCAATCCAATGACGATTGATGGCTGTTTGCGCATAGTTTCCTAAATTTTCAGAGAATGACAAAAATTGTTGAACAACAAATTCACAACCTTTGTCATAAGGATATTCACTTTGAACATCAATGATAGGAGCATACATATCATACCAAGGTAATCCATTTTCATAACCCAAATGTTGAGCTTTTAATTGATAGTATCTTTCAAATATAGGCAATGATTTCTTCATCGTTTTTAATAAAACATCTAAAGTCTTTTGTGACATTCTTGAATCAACGAGTGTTCTTTGAAGAACAGATTCATAACCTCTCATTTTTGCGACAGTAATGGCTTCTCCTTTAATAGCATTTAAAGCACTCGCAACACCAAGTTCAACTTGTGAATAAGCTTTGATTTCTGCCTCATAAGCTTTTTTTCTAACATCTTTATCTTTTGAATAAGCCATATTTAAAACTTCTGTTAAAGGATATTCTTGATCATCTAAATGAACCTTCATTGACGAAATCAATTGATCTTTATATTTTAACCAAGCTGATGATCCTGTTGTCTTCATATTTGCCAAAACTGCTTCACTTTGTTCATCTAACAAGTGTTGGCTTTGTGCTTTAATTTCTTTTAAGACAAAAGAGTGTTCCTGAACATATTCATCTTTGATAGAATCCAAATCAAAACAAGCAATCCATTTTTGAATACGTGCTGAACTATCTGCAAAAGATGCCAATAAATTTTCTAATACTGAGGCATATTGAATAGCTTGTTGATTTTGCGTATCTGCATTCATATTCAAACTTACAAAAGCATACAGTTTTTCAACACAATCATCTAATTCATTTTCTTGTTGAAGATAATCTTTCAAATGAGTTTCTAAACATTCTAAATCGGGATATTTCTTCATATCTTCCAACAATGCTTTCACATACTGAATATCTTTTAAAAATTTTTCATCTTCAAAAGATATATATAATTCATCTAGGCTCCATCTATTTTCCATAAAAACCTCCATTCATATTGTGACCTTTTTTTCATTTCTTATACTTTTCTATTATAGCATCATATGCTCACTCATATAAATTTTTATGCTCATTTATTTTGAATAAAGCCAATCCATTGCTTTCTTCAATCTCTTTAATCCTTCTATCACTTTCAAACGTGGACATCCTAAATTCATTCTTAAATATTTCTTTCCATTTTCACCATATGTCTCACCCTTCATAATCGCGACTCCTCCAATATTCACCAGTGCCTCTTGTATCTCCTCTGATGTAAACGGCACTTCTCTAGCATCTATCCATGCCAAATAGGTCGCTTCTGGCTTTTGAAAATGAAAATCTGGCAGTTCCTTTTCAATATATGTTTCTACAAGTTCCATATTCCCTCTGATATATTCATTCAACTGTTCAATATAATCATCACATTCTGTATATCCAATCATGGTTGCATACATTCCAAAAATGCTTACTGAATTCAAAAAATCTTTACGTCTCGTCTGATGCAAAAAGGCTTCTCTGACTTCTTTTTGAGATATCAGAACATATGAACCTATTAAACCCGGCGTATTCAGTGTTTTACTGGATGAACTCGCTGTATACAGTTCTTCATATTCTGAAATATATTTGAATAATGGTGTATGCCGTTTCTCTTTGATTTGAATATCCATATGAATTTCATCAGAAATAATCTTAACATGATATGTTTTACATAATGCAATCATCTTTCTCATTTCCTCTTCACTCCATATCCTTCCTGTTGGATTATGTGGTGAACATAACAGGAACAGCTGACATGTCTGTAACTGTTTTTCCAGTAAGTCAAAATCGATTTCAAATGTCCCAGCCTTATGAATGAGATTATGTGAAACAAGTTCTCTTTCATTTTCTTGAATCACACTTATGAAAGCATCATACATAGGATTAAAAGTTAAGACTCTGTCATGAGGCTGACTTAACAGTCTTATGAGCAGAGAAACCGAATACATGACAGTTGGACTATAGAGAATCCAGTCTTCTTCTATATGTGTCTGAAATCTTCTCTGGAAATAGGACGTGATCGAAGATTTATAGTCATGATGATTCCATCTTGTATAGCCATAGATCTGATGATTGGCTATCTCATGAATTTTATCTGTAATTGGTTGTGGAACGATAAAATCAGTATCAGATATTGAAAAAGGCAATAAATCCTTCTTATTGAAACGATCTTCAATATAATCCCACTGTGTACAATAAGTCCCTAAGCGATTATGCACTTCATTAAAATCATACTTCATCTACTTTTCCTCCCATACATTACTCCATTAAATCATTGAATCCACTTCCATTATAACTTTTTTCATATATCTTAAAAAATGGATACCATATGACAATGGATAAAATCAATTGAATAGCATTCACAACAATAGCCATCACATCAAAATTCGTCAAATAAGCTTCCAAAAAAATACCAAAATAAGGTGGTGTAAAAAATGCACAACGCATATATCCCAAAGACATAGCCCATCCAGCTAAGCTAGAAAGCAACCCACCACCAATCACATACGGAATAAAAAATATCGGATTCATAACGATTGGAGCACCAAATAAAATTGGTTCATTCACACCAAACAAAGAAGGAATGATAGACGTTTTTCCAACCTTTTTTAAATCAGCACGATGTGACAACAAACACCAAAAAACAAAACCAATAGTTATTCCTGTACCTGTAAAGTTTCCAAAAGCCGACTCTGGTCCTGGGCAGAAAAAGTGTGTTGCTGGCAGACCTGTATAATAATTCATTATATTTTCTGCTAAAAACTGATGTGATATCGTTTTGGTTATCGGATCTAAAACGGCTGGATGAATGCCAAAAAAGAACAAAAAACATTGAAATATTTTTAAACACGTATAAGCAAATGGATTATCAAAACAACCAACAATTGGCAAAAGGATTTTCATAAATAAAACTGGTGGTATTGCCCCTAATAACCAAACACTTGTCATACGTGCAATCAAGAAAACCCCAATCACAATCAAACATATTGGAACCATATCAAATGATCGTGAAACAAATTCAGGAACCGAATTTGGAAATTGAATACTGATATGTTTCGTCAGACACCAACGATAAATTTCAACAGCTATAATGGCCGAAATGATAGCAAAAAAAAGTCCTTCTGATCCTAAAAATGTCTGATTCAACAAACTATTTTGCATATCTTGAATTGACACAATTCCAAACCCAAAAATTGCTAAAACAGCTGAACTTAATCCGTCTATTTTATATTCATTCGCAAGATGATAAGCTATCAAAGCTGTTGCATAAAGCGAAACAAGACCGATGCTCATTCCATAAATTAAAGATATAATATCAAGATGTGCTATTATCCAAATAGAAAAACTGTGATTCGTACCTAATAAGAACAATAAACCTTGTGGTATTAATGACAAGCTTCCAATTATAAAAACTGGTACTAAAGATATCATTGATTTTTTAATTGAAATCAAATGAATTTGCTCATTCATTTTGGCAACTATAGGCAATAATTTTTCATTTGCGAAAACTTCACATTGATGAAACATTGTCTCCCCCCCCATTCTTTTATATGGAAAAAGAGAAACTTTCCCCTTTATGTTCCTCCTTATTCATATAGCCGTTATTTTAGCATAGTTTTATATATTTGAATATATTTTTTAGATTTTTTATAAATAAAAAAGTTATTTTTATATTTCACCAAAATCATCTTCTTTTTCTTGATTTTCTAAAAGATATTTTTGAATAATCTCATCACTATAATGAAGCAAATAACCAAATTGATATGCAATATTTCTTCTCTTTTGAGCATATTGATGATTTATAATAGCTTCTCTTTTTTCTTCTTTTAATTGTTGATATTTTTCGATATATGTCGCATCTTTATAAAAAATAATATTATATGTTCCCCTATTTAAATGATATGGAAATAAATCAGTAATCAATGGATCATCATCTAAATAATAAAATGTATGATACTTCTTCGTTATTTCTTCTACAAAAGCTATATAGCTATCTCTTTCCTCTCTTGTTGAAAAAGGATGAGCTAAAGCCATTGTTTTCACTCCTGCCTTAATCATCTCATTAAAACAGTCCATAACTCCACATTGATAAGAATACTTGTCTATTGTTTTCATTTCATCATCCCCTAAAGTGCTAACATTTTCTTTCTCTTATACATCATACCATATCAAACTTTATGATTCCAAATATTCAATACAATAATTATTTATCTTGATCTTTATATATGAGTGTTTCTATACCATATGTCATAATGGCTGTCATAGGAAAAATAATCCAACCAGGATGCCATAATTCTTTTGTAAATCCTATGACCAAATAAATCATAGCTGCAAGGGGCATTGTGAAAGCATATAAACTCGACTTTTCTTCTTCTTTTTTCTTTTGCATGACAAATTCCTGATTTTGAATCAAAAATTCATACATTCCACTTTTTATGCCCTGATAAATAAATATAAACACAGCAATCGCCACACAAACCAATAAAACAATCACTCCTAAATCTTCCAAATGCAAAAACTCTTCAAAAATAACAACACCTGCCACTGACATAATAATCAAACAAACCCCAAAAGCAATAGACATCCCAAAAGTTCCTTTAAAATGAATATATTCATTTTGTAAATCTTGTAAATCCTGAGAGCTCATATTTATTTCTTTTTTCTCTAATTGACTATAGTTCTCATGAGACATACCAGTTGCAATTAATAGTGCAACAGAAAGGGCAATAACAATCAACATCAATGCTTCACCTAAACTTTCATTTTGTCTATAATTAAAAACAATAGGGAGATTCACAGATAAAACAATAGCTGCGACAGAGGCACCTATACGTAAAGCAAAATTTTTCTTATACATGATATAATCATGAATCATTTGTGTATTCATAAAATACTTATACTGAGTAGCTTCCTGATATTCTTGATCTTGTTCTTTTAATAAATAATCTAATGACACTTGAAACATATCACTAATCATAATCATTTTATCCATTTCTGGATAACCTTCTCCCGTTTCCCACTTACTAACAGCCTGTCTTGAAACATGAAGTCTTTGAGCTAAAGCTTCTTGTGACAAGCCTTTTTCTTTTCTTAGATTTTGCAATTTTGAACCAAAATTCATCTTTCTCACCTCATCTTCATCATACAAAAATATACCTATAAACACCACCAACATACAGTAGCACTTTGTCAACTTAAAGTGGCAAAGTTTATTTTTTATATTGCAACCCTATTTTAACATATTTTATTGTCAAAATTATTGATTTTATGATAAAGTAATATACGGTGATAAAAATGATAAAGGAATTTCAAAAATTATTAAAAGAAAAACATATTGATTATTACATTGTACCAACTGATGATGATCATCAATCAGAAACAGTTGGGGCACATTATCAAGCCCGTGCTTATTTAAGTGGATTTGATGGTAGTGCTGGAACTTTACTCGTGAAGCAAGAGAGTGCTTATTTATGGACAGATGGCAGATATTTTATACAGGCTGCTAAACAATTGGAAGATGGGATTACCTTGATGAAGATGGCTCAAAAAGGCGTTCCTACTTTATTAGAGTTTTTAGCTGATGATGTGAAGGATGGAGATGTGATTGCTTTTGATGGCGAGACTATGAATTGTCAGTTTGTCTTTAAAATGGAAGAAACCATTAAAGCGAATTATGATATTCAAAGTATTGATCTACTAGATGATTTCTGGATTGATCGTCCTCAAAGATCATGTGAAAAAGCATATATTTATGATATCCAATACAATGGTTTATCAGCCCATGAAAAAATTGAAGTGATTCAAGAATATATGAAAGAAAACAATTGCCAATCTCATGTTATAACAACATTAGATGATATTGCATGGATCTTTAACTTGAGAGGAAATGATATTCCTTCATCTCCAACAGCATTGGCTTTTGCTTTGATAACATTGAATAAATCTTATCTTTATTTACAAGCTGATACTTACAATCAAGATATGATCAAAGCATATCTAAAGGAAAATGTGATTTTAAAAGAATATTCTCAAATTTACAAAGATGTTCAAAATCTTGAAGGAAAAGTTTTATTGAATACAGCTCAAATTAATTTTGAACTTATGAACTTGATTTCATGTGATATTGTTGATGGAATGAATCCATCACAAGCTTTTAAAGCAGTCAAAAATGAGATCGAAATAAAAAATACAAAACAAGCTCATATTAAAGATGGTGTTGCTATGACAAAGTTTATGTATTGGTTAAAAAATAACTATGGAAAAGTCCCAATGGATGAAATCAGTGTCTCAGACAAAGTCCTCAATTTCAGACAACAACAAGATTTGTTTGTGGAGACAAGCTTTACAACGATTTGTGGTTGGAATGAAAATGCAGCTTTAATGCACTATCATGCAACAGAAGAAGATCATGCAGTCATTGAAGGAAATGGTTTATTGTTGATTGATAGTGGTGGACAATATTTAGATGGAACAACTGATATTACAAGAACTTATGCTTTGGGTTCTATCTCTGATATTCAAAAGAAACATTATACAATGGTTCTTCAAGGTATGTTAGCTTTACAAAATGCTTCATTTTTATATGGCTGTTCAGGACTGAATCTCGACATTCTTGCAAGGCAACCTATGTGGAGTGAGGATTTAGATTATCAGTGTGGAACTGGGCATGGTGTTGGACATTTCTTAAATGTCCATGAAGGACCTCATGGTATTCGACATAAAGCCAGATTTCAAGGTGAAGAATTTGCTATAGAAGCAGGTATGGTGGTAACTGATGAACCAGGTATCTATTTAGAAGGCCAATACGGTATTCGTATTGAAAATGAACTTTTATGTGTAGAAAGAACAGAAAATGAATATGGACAATTCTTATCTTTTGAGCCATTGACATTTGTTCCTATTGATTTAGATGCTATCAATGTTGATTTATTAACATACAAGGAAAAAACTTGGCTCAATGATTATCATCAAGCCGTTTATGATAAAATTTCTCCATTCTTAACAGATGAAGAAAAAGCATGGTTAAAAGATTATACAAGAGCGGTTTAAGCAGATACAAATCTGCTTTTTTTATACAAAAAAAGTGCCTAAATGACACTTTGTTGTATAGTCTGCCTAGCTTGCTCTTTCTTTTGAATTCGTTCATTCGTCCATCTTCTCAATAATTCATAAATCACTGAAAATGTCGGTAAACCAAAGACCATTCCTACAATACCAAATAATCCTCCACCAACAGTCACTGCAAACAATACCCATAATGCTGATAATCCAACTGAATTCCCAACTACATGAGGATAAATGAGATTAGATTCAAATTGTTGCAGTAATGTACTAAAAATCAAGAAAATGACAGCCTTAATTGGTGAAACAAAAAGAATCAAAACACATGAAATGACAGCTCCAATAATTGGTCCAAAATAAGGTATAATATTTGTAAAGCCTATTACTAAAGCTGCAATAGAACCATATGGAATATCTAGAATAACACAGCCAATATAACATAAAACACCAATAATAACCGATTCTGTTAACTGTCCTGCTAAAAAGTTTTCAAATGTCGATGAAGTCAAATGAATAACATCTATGCCATATTGCAATTGCTGATCAGTCAAAAAAGCTTGTCCTACTTTCCTGACTTGACGCATGAGTTTATCTTTAGAAAATAACATATAAATAGCCATCACAAAACCCATAAATATGTTAATGACACCTGTTGTAAAATTTGTGACCCCAATCGCAATACTTGGAACCCATGTTGAAACTTTATCTAAAATACCTGTTCCTAAAGATTCTTGAAACTTTTCAATTTTTTCCACAATATCAGAAGAAATATGAACTTGTTCAGAAAAATAAATAAACCAGTCTTCGGCTGTATCAATAATATGTGGCATATTACTAATAAGCAGTTTCACATTTTCTATCACTTGAGGCAAAATCACCATAATCACAATAAAAATAATAAAGAAAATTAACAAAACTGATAAAAATGCTGAAACACTCTTTTTGAGTTTCTCATTCTCTATCGGTAATTTTTTAATAAAATATTTCATAGGAATATTAAAAATAAAGGCCAATACAAATCCAATAATAAATGGTCTAATAATTGAAAACAACGTACCAACAAAACCCATTATTTTCTCAAAATATATTAAACACAAAATTAAACCTGCAATATATGTCACAAGAATCAACATATTCTTTAATGTAAGATCACGCATTTTACTTGATATATTCATTATTTCACCCTCTTGTTTCAATATATTATAACATCAATATGTATTGAATATGAAGAAAAACTTACAAAGTCATTTTAAGCGATAAAAGAAATTGTATATCTTTTATTGCCAAAAAATGCTTGTTTTTTAGGAATATCCTATGATTCTTATTGGAAAAAAGTTCAACCCATCAGATTATGAATCATTTAAGAATCCAAAGAAAAAAGAACATTTATACAGTTGAAACATCACAAGACTTTCTAAAATCACAGGGATTTGATATCTCAGCAATTCAAGATATTCCTAAATGATATTCTGTTTTTTCTAAGTAAAACTGAACTTGTTTTTAAGTTCGTCTTTTTGTACTTTTCATTACGTGGTTTCAATTATTTTTCACACTTTTCCTCTCTATATTGTCATTTATTTGTTTGTTTCTCTTTTCCACATAATATAATTATATTTTAATTGTTTTGTTCCAACAATGATAAACCAAAACCAATAAATGAAAGAAACTATTGCACTGATATAAGTCATTACAATTCCCACAACAATTCCTATTGGAATAAACCAAAGTGTTCTAATCAACTTTCTTCGATATGATAAATGATTATAAAACAATTCAAAACCTTTGTCTTTTTTCATAAAATCATCTCACTCCTCAATTGTCATTTATGTTACTTATCTTTTCAACAAACTCTTTAAGATATGTTTGATCAAATTCATTTTCAAACTTTAATTCTTGCGTATGCCCATTTCTACAAAGGTTATTAATCACTCCCTTAACAAATATATGTCCACAATGATTGGCATTAAATTCAATATAGTTATCTCCATAGTTTTCCTTTAATATAACTGAGCCATCTAATGAATGATAAATATTCAACAATTCACTAGCAAATGTTTTAAATGAATTTATATCAATATCCATTGTAGTTAGAGCAGTAAAATTATCGCTATCTATTCTTACATTTAAAATTGAATTCGTTGGTATTTCAAGATCTTCTTCATAAGTTTTAAGTTCAATTTCTAGTTTAAAATTATCTGCTATTAACTTATAATTTTTCATTATTTTTACCTCTACAAATTAAAGTTTCCAACTTCCTAAACATATACATTATACCACTCAAATATGAATTTTTCTATCGTATTTCTACATTGTACAAAATGACAAAAACTGATCTCTCTCATCACTGGTGGAAAAACAATATCTACAAGAGACAGTTTATTGCTTTTTGATAACAGAAATTTAAATACTATTTTTATGATATTTAAAAACTGTTGAAATGATTTAAAAATCATCCCAGCAGTTCTTTTATTCACATATATACTTTTTCATAAATTCATGATTATGTTCTAGTAACCTAAACAAAACTGCACCAGCCACTAAAACAATCACTTCGCCTATAAACACATAAATAAAATTGACAATAAATGGATCAAAGAATACAAATGTTAACTCAGCACCCACAATAATACCTGTAATAATACCACCAGCAATAGCCGCCATAAAAATATTTTTGATATAATACATCGCAAAACATACAACAAGTGTTGAAAAAGTTCCAAACACTAAATCCCATGCCCCTAATGATGAAGGGATATTCGCTAAAAAACATCCAATCACTAATCCTGGAATATATTTCTTATTGTAAAATGCTAAAAAAACGATAATTTCTGAAATCCTCATTTGAATAGCACCATAGGCGATTGGTGCAATAGCAAACGTAAATACAGCATAAACAGCTGCAACAATTGCATTCATAGCAATTATTTTGACATCCCATGTCTTCTTCATTTTTCTCCTCCTCTTCTAAAATACAGTTAGAAGCCGGATACAAAAAAAGATGGACGAGCCCATCTTATGTATCCTTAGTTTTTTATACTGGGTTTGGCTCTCGAACCAGTGTCCATATTCTAACATAGTTTACAATTGACTGCAACATTAAAGATGATATTCCCACCCATGATCACCATGATAAATCATTCGCTTACTCATACCACCATCCACAACAAATGTCTCCCCTGTTATAAATCCAGCATCTTCACTACATAAAAAACTCACCATTTTCGCAATATCTTTTGGTTTTCCGACACGTCCTACTGGGATCGCCACTTGATCTTCTTTGGAAAACTCTGAATCATCAACATCAATCCATCCTGGCGCAAGACAATTGACTCTCACCTTTCCAGATAGCGAAATACTTAAGGCATGAGTTAATGAAACAAGTCCTCCTTTTGTACTGGCATAAGGTTCACTATTGGGTTCTGACTGAAAAGCACGTGTTGACGCGATATTGATAATATTTCCTTTATTTTTCATCAAATCTTCTTTGAATTTTAAGCTTAAATAATAAGGTGCTTTTAATCCCAATGCTAATATCTCATCAAAATCTTCATAACTACATTCATCTAAAATACCCTTTCTAAACACACAAGCATTATTCACAAGTATATCAATTCTTTCTAACTTCTTATGACAAAAATCAATAAAAGCATTTAAATCCTTTTTCTGAGAAACATCACCTTGATAAAAGAAAACATGTTCACTTTCTAACATTTTCCCCTGTGGATTGATATCTATAAAACAAATATTTGCACCTTCATTCACAAATTCTTCTATAATACTTTTCCCAATTCCATGGGCTCCACCAGTCACAACTACACCATAATCTTGATATTTCATACAATTTCACCCTTTTTTATCATAACATAAAATAATGAAACACTCTATCTCCATACAAAATAAACAACAAAAAATAGATAATTCTACCTCGAAAATATTATTAATAGGCGTCACATTATTTCAGTAAAATGAATAGCTGTGATAAATCAAAAATATAACTAAGAATCTCTGTGATTTATTAAAAAAATAATAAAAGAACTATAAGCTTTTTAAAATAACTTATAGTTCCTATCATAACTAAATAAGGAATAGATAAACAAGTAATGGTATTGTGAGGATACCCATCATCGTTGAAATAAAGACTGTCTTGGCTGCCAAGAATTCATCTTGACCATATGTTTTTGCAAATAAAACAGCTCCATTAGCAACTGGCATAGCTAGAATAATGAATGTAATTCCCTGAATCATCACATCTTGGATAAATAATGCAATGAGTGGATAGAAAATCATTGGAACAACAACATCTATAAATAAAGTAAAGAAATAAACTTTCACGTCACTAAAGACATCTTTCAATCGATATACAGCAAGTGTTGCACCAATAATTATCATAGCTAAAGGTGTTGTCATGTTCCCAATAAGCGTTATGGGATTCACAATGACTGTTGGAATCTTTATCTTGAGAACATATATCAATATGGCTAATAAGGAAGAAATCACTCCAGGTGATAATAAATTTTTAAATTGAAGGTCTGGACGCTCATTATTGCCATAATTCATCACAATAATTCCTAGAGTGAAAAGTGATAAATTGAAGCCCATATTAATAATAGCTGTACTTAAGATAGATTCAGCTCCAAAAATAGATTGCATAAGGGGGAATCCCATAAATCCAACATTAGGAAACATAATCATAAACATATATAAGCCTTTATGTTGCTTGAATGGTAAAAATCGAACACATAAATAAGCAAAGACAGGTAAAACCAAAACCAAGAGAACTGTAGATACCATGATATCTTTCAATGCCAGTGTAGCATTCTGTGACGACATAACCGATGCAACGATCATGCAAGGCATAGTTAAATTAAGAACAAACTTTGTTAATTTCTGATTAAAATCACCTTCAAATAAACTTGTTTTTGCTATAACAAAACCAATACCTATCATGATAAACAATTGAATCATTTGATTCACAACAACCATGATATCCATACAACCCCTCCTATGCCTTTAACGCTTTTTTCTGTTCTTGTTCTTGCTCATAAGCTTGCTTATCTTGAGCTTTGAAGAATGGATAATAAATCAATCCCGTAACAGCTAACAAAACAATTTGTAATAATGCTCCTCGCCATCCACATAACATAAATCCTGAAATAATAACTGGAATTGTATATGGCAAGTTAGCCCCATTAATATGTGGAACAAGTCCTGTCCAAATAGCTGCATAAGTCACAACACCTACTGTAATATTTGCTAAAACAAATGGTATCATCATCATAGGGTTTAAGACAATTGGGAAACCAAAGATGACTGGTTCATTGATATTAAATAATGAAGATCCAATACTTAATTTACCTAAAGCTTTATATTGATCTGATTTTGCTTTGAATAAGCAAAGTAATGTTAAACTTAAAGTAGCTCCAACCCCACCAATTTTAACAAAGAATGAAATGAATTGATAGTTTACAATGTGTGGCATAGCGATTCCTGCTTCAACTGCTGCTAAGTTTTCAGCTGATAAAGCATACCAGATTGGGTTCATCACTGATGAAACAATACTTGAACCATGAATACCAAAACACCAAATCACTGCCTCAACTAATAAAGCAATAACTGTTGCAGGTAATGTTCCACCTAAAGATTGTAAAGGTTGTTGCAATATTGTAAAGATAAATGCTTGAGCACTTCCATAATCAGTCATAGCAAATAATGTACGTAAGACATCAAATAATAAGATAATAGCAAATGCTGGAATAACAGCTGCAAATGCATTTGATACATTTTGTGGTACAGAATCAGGCATTTTAATTGTAATTCCTTTTTGTACACAGAAACGATAAATCTCAACTGAAATTGCTGTCGCAATCATACATACGAATAATCCTTTTGCTGCAAAGTTATCTAATGGTAAACCTTTTACATTTTCAGCAGTATAAATTAAAGGTGTTAATACGAAAATACCAACAAATGATAAAGCGATTGCTAATTTCACATCAACTTTGTAGTAAGAAGCTAAAGAACGAGCCATCCCTACAACAACGAAAATTGACATTAAGTTAAAACTTGCTTGATATGGCAAGTAGAAGAAATCCATCCAACCATCACCAAAAATACCTGCCATAAATTCAGCATAACCTGTAAATGGCAAACTTGTAAATAATAAGAATATTGAACCAGCAATTAAGATAGGTGTTGATCCAAAGAAACCTTCCTTGATAGCACTTAAATATCTATTTGCTGTCATTTTTGTTGCTATTGGCGCAATTGCATCGCCAATTTTATCCATAAAACTATCCATAATTTTTCCTCCCTAACTTTTATTTTCAATAATTTTTCATTCTTGTATATGTGTCTTTGCGAGTCGATCATATAAGCCATTATGATCTTTCATAAAGAGAATCATCGCAATACATACCAATGATATTGACATTGTAATATCATTCATAATTTCCATGATATTAGCTTCAAATGCAACACTCAAAAATTGTCCAACCAATGTTCCAAATGATGTCATGCAAATCATGAAAATCAATTGTCTTTTGACCAACATCGAAGATTGATCATAGGCTATATGAATATTCATTAATTTTTTACCTAAAGTTTGTCCTTTAAAAATCTTTAATGGAATGACAACATAATAGAACATAATGAAAATCATACTTAATCCCATCACAAGACACGCTATTGACTTTTCTAACAAATATGCATTTTGTGTCATATAACCCAATTGCATATAAGTGGCCAATGAAATAGGTAATGTTCCTAATAATGATCCTAAATATAAATCAACAATGAAAGCAATTCCTCTTTTTAATAATGATACTTGTTTACTCATTCTTATCCCTCACTTAATAAGACGTATCTTTTCCATTTGATGCAATGACTTTTTTATACCAATGAAATGATTTCTTTTCGATACGATTTAAAGTTCCTTTTCCTTCATCATCTTTATCTACATAGATAAATCCATATCTCTTTCTCATT
>Ga0129308_1001652_pt1 | contig 22032 bp, 18 predicted proteins | sample L827metagenome_FD_94440 | JGI IMG/M metagenome (GOLD analysis project Ga0129308, IMG submission 94440) | Ring-tailed lemur group fecal microbial communities from Wisconsin, USA - L827 metagenome | ecosystem: Host-associated > Mammals > Digestive system > Large intestine > Fecal | place: USA... | reverse complement strand
TGACGGTGCTTGGGCAGAGGGCATTAAAGGCAAAATAAAAACTGCCATAAACCAAAGCATTACCTTTGAGGACGCAAAGGCTGTTTTTGATGATTTGGGCGAAAGCATTATAGATGCCGGAAAGGCAATTTATGAAAGCAGGGCGGTATCTTCTCAGGAGGCGTTTTTGGTAAAAGAAATGGAAAATTTAATTTTTTAGTGCAGAAAGTAAAGTTTTAATGTATTATTATAATGTATAGTTATGTGTATTTTTACAAAAGAAAAATATATACGGAGGATACGGAAATGTACAACGCAGTTCCCGATGAAATACTGCTTCAGGTGGAAAAGCCTGCAAGGTATGTGGGCAGAGAAGTTAACATGGTAAAGAAAAATCCTGACCATGCGGATATAAGATTTGCTTTTTGTTTTCCTGATGTGTACGAGGTTGGAATGTCGCATTTAGGGCTTCAGATTTTATATTTCTTTTTAAACAGGAGAGAGGATACCTATTGTGAAAGGGTTTTTGCCCCATGGACAGACATGGAGGAGAAAATGAGAGAGGCAAAAATCCCTCTTTTTGCCCTTGAAAGCCAACAGAGTATAAAGAATTTTGATTTTGTGGGCTTTACGCTTCAGTATGAAATGTCTTATACAAATGTGCTTAATATGCTTGATTTGGCGGGAATACCTATTTACCGCAAGGACAGAAGCGAAGACGACCCTATAATAATCTGCGGCGGTTCATGCGCCTACAACCCAGAGCCTTTGGCTGATTTTGTGGATATTTTCTACATGGGCGAGGGCGAGGTGCTTTATGATGAAATGCTTGATTTATACAAGCAGTTTAAAAAAGAAGGCAAAACAAAACAGCAGTATCTTGAAGAGCTGCTTAAAATTGACGGGCTTTATATGCCGCAGTTTTACGATGTGGAATATAACCAGGACGGAACAATAAAAAGCTTTGAGCCAAACCACAAGGACGCAAGGCGTGTTATAAAAAAGGTTGTTGTAACAGACATGGACAGTGTTTTCTTCCCTGAAAAGCAGCTTGTGCCGCTTATTGAGGTTGTCCATGACAGAGTAACACTGGAGCTTTTCAGAGGCTGTATAAGAGGCTGCCGTTTCTGTCAGGCAGGCTTTGTATACCGCCCCGTAAGGGAAAAAAGAGCATGCACGGTGCTTGAGGGCGCAAAAAGGCTTGTGGAAACCTCGGGGCATGAGGAAATATCACTTACGTCATTAAGCACAAGCGATTTTACAGGCTTTGAGGAGCTTGCATGCGGTCTTTTGGAGGAATTTAAGGACAAAAAGGTCAATCTTTCTCTGCCGTCGCTTAGAATAGACAACTTTTCACTTGACCTTATGCAGAAGGTACAGGAGGTAAGAAAAAGCAGTCTTACCTTTGCGGCGGAGGCTGGCACTCAGCGCCTTAGAGATGTAATTAACAAAAACCTTACAGAGGAAAACATATTAAACGGCTGCAAGCTTGCCTTTGACGGCGGCTGGGATAAGGTTAAGCTTTATTTCATGCTTGGTCTGCCTACGGAAACCGAGGAGGATTTAAAGGGAATTGCCCACCTTTCGGAAAAAATAGTTGAAAAATATTTTGAAATACCTAAGGAGCTTCGTCCTCGCCCTGTTACTGTAAACGCCAGTGCTTCATGCTTTGTGCCAAAGCCATTTACGCCTTTCCAGTGGGACGCACAGGACACCTTTGAGGAATTTGGAAGAAAGGCGCTTATTGTAAAGGACGAAATTAAAAGACGTCAGGTTCGCTTTACCTATCACAACACAATGATGAGCTCTATGGAGGGTGTTCTGGCAAGAGGCGACAGACGTCAGTCTGCGCTTTTATACAGGGCTTGGCAGCTTGGCTGCCGTTTTGACGGGTGGTCTGATTTATTTGATTTTTCAAAGTGGCAGCAGGCATTTAAGGACACAGGCCTTGACCCTGCATTTTATGCCAACAGAGAAAGAAGCTATGACGAGATACTGCCATGGGATCATATTTCCGTGGGCGTAAACAAATCATTCCTTATTAATGAAAGAGAAAAGGCATTAAGAGCCGAAACAACGCCTAACTGCCGTCAGAAATGCAGCGGCTGCGGTGCGGCGTCATTTGGTGGAGGTGTGTGCTATGAAGTATAGATTTAAGCTTTATAAGGGCGATGAAATAAAATATATAGGACACCTTGACCTTTTGGTGGCGTTTCAAAGAGTAATAAAAAGGGCAAAAATGCCTATTGATTATTCCAACGGCTTTAATCCGCATCAGCTTGTGTCATTTGCAAGCCCACTAAGCCTTGGCCTTACAAGCTGTGCCGAATACGGCGATTTTCAGCTTAAGGAGGACCTTGACGCCGATTTTGTTATGGAAAAAATGAATGAACAGATGCCTGACGGACTTAAGATACTTAGCCTTGTAAAGCTTAAGGACGGCGTTAAAAACACCATGACAAGCCTTGTAAGGGCAGAGTATGAGGTTTTCTTTACAAAGGATATAACAAAAGAGGATATAGAAAAAAATATTGACGGCTTTATGGCGCAGAAGGAAATACTTGCCATGAAGAAAACAAAAAAAGGCATAAACGAAACCGACATCAGACCTGATATATTTTGGATGAAGAATATTTCCGACAATGAAAAAACAGGCTTTAAAATTCAGGTTTCTGCCGGCAGCATTAAAAACCTTAAGGGCGAAACAGTTGCTGAGGCATTTTGCGGCTATGTGGGAAGGCCCTATGACAAATATGCCATAAAATGCGTAAGAACGGAAATGCTTATGGATAACGGCGAGGGAGAATTTGTTCCGCTTAACTATGGAGTTGAACGATAAATGAAAAGAATACTTGCAGACTGTTCATATATATACACACGCATAGTTTTAGAGCAGGACGGACAGCCTTTGGAATTTATATGCGAAAACAAAAATAAAAAAAGCCTTGTGGGCAACATTTACGTTGGCAGGGTTGAAAGCGTGCTTAAGGGCATGAAAAGTTGCTTTGTTGACATAGGTATGAAAAAAAACGCCTATCTTATAACAAACGAGGGCAGTGTTCCGCGTGCTAACAGCAGTATTTTGGTGCAGATAACAAAAGACGCCATAGGCGAAAAAGGCCCTGTTGCCGAAGAAAAAATTTCCTTTACAGGCAGATTTTCGGTGCTTATACCCAACGACGACGGCAGAATAAGCTTTTCGCAGAAAATAAAAGACCAAGGGGAAAGAGAAAGAATAAAGGCTGTTGTTAAAGAGCTTATTCCTGAGGGCTATGGAATTATAATCAGAACCGAGGGCGAGGGAAAAAGCCGCAGTGAGTTTAAAAATGAAATAGCAGAGCTTTATTCAGAAAGCCTTGAGGTGCTTAAAAAGGCGCAGTATATTAAGCCGCCCTGTCTGCTGAGGGAGGAAAACAATGCTGTTTTGTCGGCGGCAAGGGATTTATTTTCCTCCGACGTAGAGGAATTTGTTATAAACGACAAGGCGCTTTATGAAGCGGCTGTAAAAAACATACCTGACAGGGCAGAGAGGATTAAGCTGTACGAGGGCGACATTCCTATATTTGAAAGCTATTTTGTTGAAAGCAAGCTGGACAGGCTGTTTTCAAAAAAGGTGTGGCTTAAAAGCGGAGGCTTTATTGTTATAGAGCAAACTGAGGCTTGCGTTGTTATAGACGTAAACACAGGAAAATTTACGGGCAAAAAGGATTTTGAGGCAACAAAGCTTAAAACAAACCTTGAGGCGGCAGAGGAAATTGCACTTCAGCTTAGGCTCAGAAACCTTACGGGCATGATAATTGTTGACTTTATAGACATGAATGACGAGGAAAACAAAAAGCTGCTTGAGGAAAGACTTAAGGAAGAGGTTAAAAAGGACAGAATTAAAACCACCGTTGTGGGAATGACTGAACTGGGGCTTATGCAGCTTACAAGGAAAAAAACAAGAATTCCAGCCGTAAGCGCAATTTCCGAGGAATGCAAGGGTTGTATGGGCAGAGGAATTGTTCCTGCGGCAGAATACACAGCCGATAAAATATTCAAGCAGATCTCATCTGTGTTTGTCCAAACTGTGTTCAACGAGGTTACCGTATGCACCAACAGAAGGCTTATAAAGGCTTTAAATGCAGAAAACGGCAGATATATAAAGGAAACTGAAAATAAATTCGGCAAAAAAATAGCTCTTAAGGAAATTGAAACGGGAGCGGCGGATTATTTTGAACTGGAAAAAAGAAAAATATAATGTGAATGCTTAAGAGAGTGGTCGGCTGATTGCTCTCTTTTTTTATACAAAATTTAATTTTTGTATATTTGGTATATATTTTAAGGTAAATATATATCGATTTATAATTATTATCAGTAAATAATGATTATTGATTGATACAGGCGGCTTTGATATAATTAATACAGAAAGCGCGGCGGCTTTTTTTGGCGGCAGGCGCAAAAGGGGTTTGTTTATTAAATTAAATACTGAGGGGGATTTTTTATGAAAAAATTTGCGCTTTTGGCTTTGTCACTGGCTCTTTTGTCGGGCTGCGCATCTTCTTCGTCCGGCGGCGGTCAGGCAGAAAAAAGCGGTGTGCAGGCAGAAGAAAGCAGTGTTCAGGAAGAAAAAAGCAATATAATTTATCTTGCCGGCGGCTGTTTTTGGGGACTTCAAAAATATGTGGAAACAATGCCCGGCATTAAAAGCGTTGTAACGGGCTATGCCAACGGTGTTTGGGAAAAGGAAAGGGATATAACCTACGATGATGTAAGCCAAGGAACAACAGGCTTTAGAGAAACCATTGAGGTGGAGTATGACCCTGAAAGAATAAGCCTTGACGCTATTTTGTTTTCATTTTTTTATGTAATAGACCCTACGGTTGAAAACAGACAGGGGCCTGACATAGGCAGTCAGTATCAGACAGGTGTTTATTATACAAACGACGAGAACAAGGCGGCTGTTGAAAGAATAGCGGAAATAGAAAAAACACGCTACGACAAATTTATGGTTGAAATAGAGCCTTTGGAGGTTTTTTATAAGGCGGAGGAATATCATCAGCATTATCTTGACAAAAACCCTGACGGCTACTGCCACATAAATCAGGGGCAGATAAACTGGATGAAGCAGATGATAGTTGACCCGGGCAATTACAGACGTCCTTCTGATGATGAGATAAAAGCAATGCTTACGGCAGAGCAGTATTATGTAACACAGGAAAACGGAACCGAGGAAGCCTTTAACAATGAGTTTTGGGACTTTTTTGAAAAGGGAATATATGTTGACGTAGTTTCGGGAGAGCCGCTTTTTTCCTCAGCCGACAAGTTTGAAAGCCCGTGCGGCTGGCCTGCTTTTTCAAAGGGAATTGACATAAACACATTTTTCTTTACGGAGGATATGTCAACAGGCAGTGAAAGGCTTGAGGTAAGAAGCAGAGCCGCAAATTCTCATTTGGGCCATCTTTTCCAGCAGGATTCCAATTCTCCTACGGGTAACCGCTACTGCATAAACAGTGCGGCCATAAGATTTGTTCCTTATGAGGATATGGAAAAGGAAGGCTACGGATATTTGATGTATCTGCTTGATGACGATTATATTGCCGGAAACGAGTATAAGAGCATAAACGCAGAGGAAGCCAAAAAGCTTATGGAGGAAAACGCCGACGCAGTTATAATTGACGTAAGAGAGGCATATGAGTTTGCCGAGGGACATATTCCTCAGGCACAGCTTCTTCCGGTAGGCTCAATAGGGCCTTCAAGCGCCGAGGAGATTATACCTGAAAAGGACAGTATGGTGCTTATATACTGCCGAAGCGGCAACAGAAGCAAAATTGCCTCGGAGTATCTGGCGTCAATAGGTTACACAAATATATATGAATTTGGCGGAATTATTGACTGGCCGTATGATACGGTTAAGGAATAATAGCATTAAAAAGCATCCGATATTTCAGGGTGCTTTAGGGTGTCGACAAAGTCGACACCCTTCGTCGAAATCAGGATTTCGACGAGCTGAAACAGAAGAATAAATAAAGGGTTCCATCGGCATAAATGCCTTGAAACCCTTTATTTTCCTCGTCGGAAGTGAATTCCGACTGCGGATTCCATTTGGTAAACAATCACCGCCCAAGACAGGGCGGTCGGCAAAGCCGACTTTACGAAGTAAAGTGATGAAAAGTTTGTTTTCCAAACCTTTCCGCTGTTCAAAGGTTAATTTGTCCACAATATGAAGCATCCAAAATTTCAGGGTGCTTTTTACATGTAAAAATTTCGGGGAATATTCTTCTAAAATTTGGAAGTGTTGCAAAGGCGTGATAACCTTGGCTTACCTTGACTTTTGACTTCTTATATGATAAAAATAAAGTAGCTAATTTTGCAGTTTTATAAATTATTTTAAGTAAAATTTTCATAAATTTTTATAATTTTAAGGAGGAAGAACAATGGGACTGGATTATAAAAACGCCGGTGTTGACGTTGAGGCCGGCTACAAGGCAGTTAAGCTTATGGGCGAACATGTAAAAAGCACATTCAGAAAAGAGGTGCTTACTGATATAGGCGGCTTTGGCGGTCTTTTCACAATGGGTGGCTTTAAGGATATGGAGGAGCCTGTGCTTATTTCAGGTACAGACGGCGTAGGCACAAAGCTTCGTCTTGCCTTTGTTCAGGATAAGCACAATACAGTAGGTATCGACTGTGTTGCCATGTGTGTAAACGATATTATCTGCAACGGTGCGCAGCCTTTATTCTTCCTTGACTACATTGCATGCGGAAAGAATATTCCTGAAAAAATAGCCGACATAGTAAGCGGTGTTGCAGATGGCTGCCGTCAGAGCGGCTGTGCCCTTATAGGCGGCGAAACAGCTGAAATGCCGGGCTTCTACCCTGTTGATGAGTATGACATGGCCGGCTTTGCTGTTGGCGTAATTGATAAGAAGGACATTATTAACGGTGAAAAAATTGTTGAGGGCGACCTTATAATCGGTCTTCCTTCAAGCGGCGTTCACTCAAACGGCTATTCACTTGTAAGAAAGGTGTTTGACCCTATTGAAGATTACGCAGGCGAATATGTTGAGGAGCTTGGACAGACAATAGGCGAGGCGCTTCTTACACCTACAAAAATTTATGTAAAAGAAATTCTTTCTCTTATGAAAAAAGCCGAAATCAAAGGTATCAGCAACATTACAGGCGGCGGCTTTATCGAAAACATTCCAAGATGTATTCCTAAGGGCAGAGGTCTTTGCGCAACAATAGAAGAGGGAACATGGCCTGTTCTTCCTATATTTGACCTTATGCAGAAAAGAGGAGATATTGACAGAGCACACATGTACAACACATTTAACATGGGTATAGGTATGGTGCTTGTTGCCGACAAGGAAAATGCAGACAAGATTCTTGCGGCAGTTAAGGAAATGGGCGAAGAGGCTTACGTTATAGGCAAAATAACAGCCAACGAAAGCAAAGAGGTAGAAGTATGCTTAAAATAGGAGTTTTTGTTTCCGGAGGCGGAACAAACCTTCAGGCTATTATAGACAGTATTGAAAGTGGCTACATAAAAAATGCCGAAATTAAAACCGTAATTGCCAGCAAGGAGGGTGTTTATGCCCTTGAAAGAGCAGCAAAGCATGGAATTAATTCCGCTGTTATACGCAAAAAGGACTATGACAGCGAGGACGCATTTTATGACGCAATGATTGCTCATCTTGACAGCTTTGGCGTAGAGCTTGTGGTGCTTGCGGGCTTTATGACGGTTTTGGGTGAAAAGTTTATTAAAAAATACGAAAATAAAATTATAAATATTCACCCGGCGCTTATACCGTCCTTCTGCGGCGACGGCTTTTACGGCCTTAAGGTGCATGAGGCGGCGCTTGCAAAGGGCGTTAAGGTTACAGGCGCTACGGTTCATTTTGTAAATGAAGAAACCGACGCCGGCCCTATTATTCTTCAAAAGGCTGTTGAGGTTCAGGAGGGCGATACCCCTGAAATCCTTCAGAAAAGAGTTATGGAGCAGGCTGAGTGGAAAATATTCCCTGAGGCAATTAAGCTTATTTCAGAGGGAAAAATTGTTGTTGAAAACGGAAAGGTAAGGAGAATAGGCTGATGAAGGTTTTACTTGTAGGCAGCGGCGGCAGAGAGCATGCAATAGTGTGGAAGCTTAAGCAGAGCCCTAAAATAGATAAAATTTACTGCGCTCCGGGCAACGCCGGCATTGCGCAGGACGCACAGTGCGTTCCTATCGGGGCAATGGAAATTGAAAAACTGGTTGAATTTGCTAAAAACGAAGGCATTGACTTTACAATTATAGGCATGGACGACCCTCTTGTGGCAGGCGTTGTTGACGCCTTTGAGGCGGAAGGTCTCAAGGTATTCGGACCAAGAAAAAATGCCGCCATTATTGAAGGCAGCAAGGCTTTTTCAAAAGACCTTATGAAAAAATACGGTATTCCTACAGCCAAGTATGAAACCTTTGACAGCTACGATGCGGCAAAGGAATATGTTTCAAAGCAGGAAATGCCTATTGTTATAAAAGCAGACGGTCTTGCGTTGGGCAAAGGCGTGCTTATATGCCAAACAATGGACGAGGCATATGCAGCCCTTGACGAAATTATGGTTGACAAAAAATTCGGCGCTTCGGGCAGCAAGGTAGTTATTGAGGAGTTCCTTACGGGCCCTGAGGTAAGCGTGCTTTCTTTTTGCGACGGAAAGACTGTTGTGCCAATGGTTTCCGCACAGGACCACAAAAGAGCCTTTGACAATGACGAGGGTCTTAACACAGGCGGTATGGGAACATTTTCACCAAGCCGCATTTATACACCTGAATTAAACGAGAAATGCATGAAAACAATTTTCCAGCCTACTGTTGACGCTATGGCAAAGGAAGGCAGAAAATTTGTGGGTATTCTTTACTTCGGCCTTATGCTTACAAAGGACGGCATGAAGGTTATAGAATATAACGCCCGTTTCGGCGACCCTGAAACACAGGTTATACTTCCTCGCCTTAAAACAGACCTTCTTGAAATAATGGAGGCATGTGTTGAGGGCAGACTTGACGAAATGAATATTGAATGGTATGACAATGCGGCTGTATGTGTTGTGCTTGCCAGCGGAGGATACCCTGTTGAATACAAAAAGGGCTTTGAAATAACAGGCCTTGACGAAATTAAGAAAAGAGATGACATAATAGTGTTCCATGCGGGAACTGCCGAAAAAGACGGAAAATTTGTTACAAACGGCGGACGTGTGCTTGGAATAACAGGCGTGGGAAAAGACCTTGACGAGGCAATTAAAATTGCTTATCAGGGCGTTGAAGTGGTCGATTTTGAAAAGAAGCACTTCAGACACGACATAGGCATTAAGATATACAAGTAAAGCAGGTAATAAGCATTATGTTTTCTCTTTGAAAATATAGTGCTTTTTGCCATTAAAGAGATGGTGAGAGCAATGAACGAAAGATTTGAAAAGCAGATGAATTTCCTTTTGGAGCTTGACAAGGTTAAGGAAATTTACAGACAGAACTATATTGCCGACAAAAGCCGCAAGGAAAATGACGCCGAGCACAGTTGGCATTCCTGTGTAATGGCTTTTGTGCTTGCGGAATATTTTGACAAGGACGTGGATTTGCTTAAGGTAATAAAAATGATGCTTATGCACGATGTTGTTGAAATATACGCAGGCGATACATATTGCTATGACGAGGCAGGCTATGCTGACAAGGCAGAAAGAGAAATGGAATCTGCAAAAAAGGTTTATGGTCTTTTGCCTGAGGATCAGAGAGATGAGTTTATGAGCCTTTGGAGAGAATTTGAAGAGGGCGGCACAAAGGAAGCTTACCTTTGCGCAATACTTGACAGAATTCAGCCAACAATGCTCAATTATGCCACAGACGGCATTTCATGGCTTGAGCACGGCATAAAAAAGGAACAGGTTATAAAAAGAAATAAAACTCTTCTTGAAGCTGGCGAGCCTATAAGCGGCTACGTAAGGGGAATAATAGAAAACGCCGCTGAAAGAGGACTTTTAAAATAAATTTTGACATTAAGTTAGGAGGAACAATATGGAGATACAGGTTTGCATAGGCAGTGTATGCCATCTTAAGGGCTCTTATGACATTATAAACAGACTTGACGAGCTTATTGCCGAAAATGAGCTTGCCGAAAAGCTTAAAATAAAGGCGGCTTTCTGCCTTGGAAACTGCGTTGGCGCAGTTTGTGTAAGAGTGGGAGAGGAAATATATTCGGTACAGCCCGAAACGGTTGACAGCTTTTTTGAAACGGTTGTTAAAAAGCAGGTGATGTAAGTGAGGCTTTTTAATTTTACAGCCGCAAACTGTAAAAACTGCAACAAATGTGTAAGAGAATGCCCTGTAAAGGCCATAAGGTTTATAAACAACAAGGCGGAAATAGACGAGGACAAATGCATTGCCTGTGGGCTTTGCTTTACGGAGTGTCCTAAGCATGCCAGAAACGTTGAAAATGATATTCAAAGAGTTGAAAATGCCATAAGTGAAGGCAAAAATGTTGTGGCGTGTATAGACTCTGCGTATTTGGCGGCTTTTGACGACCCGGCAAAGTTTGTTGCGGCGCTTAAAGCACTGGGCTTTTCCTCTGTTCAGGAGGCGGCGGCAGGCTCGGAAAAAATAACCGAGGAATACATGAAATATGTAAGCGCCCAAACGGGAAAGCAGAAATATTTTATCACAAGCAGTTGTCCCGCAATTTATCTTTACATAGAAAAATATCATCCAAACCTTATAGAGTATCTTATACCTGTGGATACGCCTATGATGGCAATAGCAAAGGCGGCAAAAAAGGACGACCCGAATGCTGTTATAGCTTATATCGGGCCATGCCTCAGCAAAAAATACGAAACCCTTCCCGATGAAAACGACGCACTTTTAAATTATCACATTACCTTTGTTGAGATACTTAAAATGTTCAGAAACAAAGGCATACAAATGGAAACCCTCGAAGGCAGAGCGCCTGACAGGGCGGCACGAATGACGGGAATTTCATATTCCGTTGCCGGCGATATGTGGAAGGTGCTGAGAGATTTGGCAAGAAGCTGCGGCTATGACATAATGCGTGTTGCGGGCATGGACAATGTTAAAAAGCTTTTTAACAGCATGGAAAGGGGAACCCTTGGAAAATGCTATGTAGGCGTTTCGGCATGTGTTGAAAGCTGTATAAACGGGCCATTTATGCCTAAGGGAGCGCCGGATTTATACTGCCGCAGACAGAAAATAAGAGAATTTGCCAAGCATGGCTGGGAAGAAAAAGGCGAGGAAATAGACTGGCTTAAAATAGATGTAAGCAGAAAATTTAAACAAAGAAACACCAACAGAAGAATAGCCACAACCGCCGAGGTAGAGGAAATTCTTCATAAAATGGGCAAAAAAACAAGAGCAGACGAGTTTGACTGCGGAGCCTGCGGCTATGAAAGCTGCCGTGAAAAGGCTCAGGCGGTTTTTGAGGGTATGGCGGATATTGAAATGTGCTGGCCTCGTCTTAGGGAAAAGGCCAAGAGAAAAGGCGATACAATATTTGAAAACTCAAGAAACATAATTCTTATGCTTGATAAAAATTTGAATATTCTTCAGATTAATCCTGTTGCCGAAAGAAGCTTTAAATGCAGCAACGAGGATGTTCAGGGAAGCCACATTTCATTCCTTAACATAGATTTTGAGGATTTTGAATTGGCAATGGCTGAAAAAAAGGATATTCTCAACAAAAAAATGGTGCTTGCCGATTACGGCATTACGGTTATGTGCAACACGGTTTATATTGAGGGCGACGAGCTTTTTGTTTCCATGCAGAACATAACCGAGGAGGAAAAAAGAAAGCTTGAGGTAGCACGCCTTAAAAACAATTCCGCCGAAATAGCCCAAAACGTAATTGAAAAGCAGATGAGGGTTGCACAGGAGATTGCAAGCCTTTTGGGCGAAACAACGGCTGAAACAAAGGTTGCCCTTAACAGGCTTAAGGAAGTTATGATGAAAGAAGAGGGTGAGTAAAATGTATTTTGTTGATACATCTTACAACAGCCTTATAAAGCACGGCGAAGAGCTTTGCGGCGACCATGTTGAGCTGGTAAATGTGCCCGACGGAAAAATTATGGTGCTTGCCGACGGCCTTGGCAGCGGAGTTAAGGCAAACATACTTGCCACAATGACAAGCAAAATAGCCGCCACAATGCTTAGAGAGGGCTCGTCACTGGAGGAAACCATAGACACCATAGTTCACTCTTTGCCTGTGTGCAATGAAAGACATCTGGCATATTCCACCTTTACCATAATAAAGGCATACCACACTGGCGAGGTTTATGCGGCGGAATTTGACAATCCGTCAATATTTTTGCTTCGTGACGGACAGGATGTTGAAATAGAAAAAACAAAAAAAATAATAAACGATAAAGTAATTTACGAAAGCAGCTTTAAAATAGACGAAAGAAGTCTGCTGGTTGCCGTAAGCGACGGAGTGGTGCATGCGGGGGTAGGACACTCTCTGCGCTTTGGCTGGCAGTGGAAAAACGTAAACGAATATTTAAAGGAATTTTCACTTGGCGATACGTCAACAACAGCCGTAACGGTAAATGTGCTTGAAAAATGCCAAAGCCTTTATGAAAACGAGGCAGGCGACGACACAACGGTTTTGGCGGTTAAGCTGAGAGAGCTTGAAACCATAAACCTTTTTACGGGCCCTCCGGTCAATCCGGAAAACGACTATGCCGTTATAGAGGAAATACTTTCTCAGGACGGAAAGGTTGTGGTTTGCGGCGGAACAACGGCAGGCATAGTGGCAAGAATATTGGGTGAGGAAATGGAAATTGATATTACCACCATGACGCCTGATATACCGCCGGCAGGAAAAATTCCGAGAATAGAGCTTGTTACAGAGGGCGTAATAACCATAAACAAAGCCATAGGAATTATGAGGGATTATATGAACCCCGAGGTAAGCAGAAAAAAAGCCATGGAAAGCCTTAAGGCGCACAATGCGGCGGCTATGCTGGCAACACTGCTTATTGAAAGATGCGACAAGCTTAATATATGGGTTGGACAGGCAATAAACCCTGTTCACCAGGAGGCAGGCTATCCCATGGGCTTTAATTTTAAAATGAACCAAATAAGGGAGCTTGCCAAGCTTACTGAAAAAATGGGAAAAGAAGTAAAATTAATGTATATCTAATGCGGGAGATTTTTATGAGAAAATTTGAGAGCAACGTTCAGTATGTTAAGTATCAGGTTAATAAAGAAATTGCCAAAAGATTTTTAAACGGCGAAAAAATGAATGATTCAACCGCAAGAAAAATTGCGGAAACAATAGCACCGGGACCTAAGGCGTTAACAAGATGCTGTATATACAAAGAAAGGCATATCCTTACGGAGCGAGCAAGCATAAGCATTAAATCTGCCAAAAAAGGCGAAAATGTAATTAAAATCATTCGTTCCGCCTGCGACGAGTGCCCTGTTTACAGATATGTTGTAACAGAGGCATGCCGCGGCTGCCTTGCGCATAAGTGCCAGGAGGTTTGCCCGAGAAATGCTATTTCAATTATAGGTCATAGGGCGTTTATCAATCAGGAGCTTTGCGTGGAATGCGGAAAATGTCATGCAGTATGCCCATTTGGTGCAATAAGCGACGTTTTAAGACCATGCCTTTGCTCATGCAGCGCCAATGCGCTTTTTGTAGGCGAGGACAAAAAGGTTTACATAGACGAGGAAAAATGTGTTTCCTGCGGCGCATGTGTATATAACTGCCCATTCGGCGCTATTGTAGATAAATCCTTTGTTCTGGATATATTAAAGCTTCTTCAGAAGTCTGAAAACAACACAAAATATAAAGTTTATGCAATTATTGCACCTGCAATTTCAAGCCAGTTTACAGGTGTTAAAATAGAGCAGGTTATAACAGGCATTGAAAAAATAGGCTTTTATCATGCCATAGAGGCGGCTTTGGGCGCAGATATGGTTGCATGCCATGAGGCAAAGGAATTTGCCGAAACAATAGAGGCTCGTCAGTGGATGACAAGCTCATGCTGCCCTGCATTTGTTAAGTATGTGGAAAAGAATTATCCTGAGCTTATGAGCCATGTTTCAGGTACTGTTTCGCCTATGATTGCCATTGCCAATATGATAAGAAGCACAGATAAAGACGCAAGAATTGTATTTATAGGTCCTTGCACCGCAAAGAAAATGGAAATTAACGAGGACGATTTAAAGGGTATTGTAGATTATGTGCTTACATTTGAGGAGCTTAATTCAATACTTGATGCCATGGAAATTGATATTTCAAAATGCGAGGAAACAGCCCTTGACAACGCTTCATATTTCGGCAGACTTTTTGCAAGAAGCGGCGGTGTTACGGCGGCAGTTGAGTCTGTTATGGCTGAAAAAGGCATTGACATTCCTTTTGAGCCTGTGCGCTGTGACGGACTTGACGAATGCGTTAAGGCGCTTAAGGTGGCGTCCTTCGGCAGACTTAAGGGCAACTTTATTGAGGGTATGGCGTGCAAATGCGGCTGTATAGGCGGCGCGGCGTCACTTTCTCACGGCCCTAAGGACGTAACCGAGGTTGACAAATACGGTCAGCTTTCAAAGGAAAAGAGCAGTGTTCAGGCAACAAGAATATTTGATATGGACAGCCTTGAGCTTGAAAGAAAATACACAGCCCTTAAGAAAAAAAGAAAAACAGCAAAAAAAGAAGATAAGCAGTAAATAGTTTAAAAAGCCGGATGCCTGAGAGTGTCCGGCTTTTTTGTTTGAATTAAATTGTATGGGTACAATAACTTAGAATGTACCCATACAATAACTTAAAATGTACCTCTTAAGCCTTTTCTATACTGAATAAGTATGATATTGTTTTAAACATGAAAAACATAAAAATTTTAGGAGGTATATATTATGGAAAATCTTAATACAAAAGAAATTGCAAAATGCGGTCTTATGGCGGCGCTTACATTTATTTTTACTTACACATTCAAAATTCCTTCGCCAAACGGCTACACACATTTGGGCGACTGCTTTGTGCTTTTGGGCGTGCTTGTTCTGGGAAGAAAAAAGGGCGCTTTGGCAGGCGGCATAGGTGCGGCGCTTTCAGACCTTTTAGGTGGATATATGGTATGGGTTGTGCCTACATTCTTCATTAAGGCAATTATGGCGTATGTAATGGGAACCATCGTTGAAAAAATAATGCCTGACAAAAAATATAATTTTGTTGTTGGTGCAGTTATCGGCGGAATTATACAGATTGTGCTTTATACACTTGCAAAAATGCCGCTTTTCGGTGTTGTTTATGCCATAACAAGAATGCCGGGTCTTACTGTTCAAACTGTAACAGGAATAGTGCTTACGGTTGTTATAGTTTCTGTGCTTGACAAAGCAAATGTACTTAATTTTGTAAGGGAGATGTAAGTAGATGAAAAAAATTGACGCTCATGCACACATTGGTGTTTTTGGAGGCTGGGCAAAGCTTGCCATAACAGCCGAGGAGCTTATAAAGCAGATGGACGAGTTTGAAATAGAAAAAACACTTCTTTGTTCACAGCCAAATGAAATATGTCTTGAAGCTGTTCAGAAATATCCCGACAGATTTTTGGGTATGGTTTATCCTAACCCACATGACGGACAGAAGGCAGTTGACATGATTTATGACTATGTTCAGAACAAGGGTTTTAAGGGCATTAAATGCAACCCTCTTAAGCATGCATATGTTGCCGATGACGCTATTATGGATCCTATAATGCAGGCGGCTGAGGATTTGGATATTCCTGTTTTCATGCACTGCGGTCATCCGCCTTATTCTTTGCCTTGGAGTATTGCCCTGCTTGCCGAAAGATTTCCTAAGGTTAAGCTTACAATGATTCATATGGGTCACGGACACGGAGTTTATATTGACGCTTCACTTAAAATGGCAAAAAGATACCCTAACCTTTACCTTGAAATGTCGGGCATGCCTATGCCAAGCAAAATAAAAGAGGCATATGAGGAAGTGGGACACGACAGAATTATGTTCGGCACAGACGCGCCGTATCATCCGGCGGCTGTTGAAAGCCAGAAGGTGCTTTGCAGCGGACTTGATGAAAAGGCCATGGAGGATGTGTTCTATAATAACGCCGCAAAGCTTATGAAGCTTATATAATGTGATTTTACCGCCTGCATGGTTTTGCGGGCGGTTTTTTGTATGAAATTTGCGTTGTTAAGTGTCATGCTGAGCGAAGCGAAGCATCTCATATGCCGAAAGCATGGTATAAATACGAGATTCCTCGCGGTGCTCGGAATGACAGAACGGAAAATTTGTTAAGTGTCATGCTGAGCAAAGCGAAGCATCTCATATGCCAAAAGCGTGGTATAAATACGAGATTCCTCGCATTGCTCGGAATGACAAGACGGAAAATTTGTTAAGTGTCATGCTGAGCGGAGCGAAGCATCTCATATGCCGAAAGCATGGTATAAATACGAGATTCCTCGCGTTGCTCGGAATGACAAGACGAAAAATATTGAGAGGTGTCATGCTGAGCGCAGCGAAGCATCTCATCTGCCAAAAGCGTGGTATAAATACGAGATTCCTCGCGGTGCTCGGAATGACAGAACGGAAAATTTGTTAAGTGTCATGCTGAGCGGAGCGAAGTATCTATTTTGCCAAAGGCATAAAATAAAAAAGCCCCTTAAAAGGGGCTAAATTTATTATTTTTCAGAATATTTTTTAATCTGTGAGTTTATAAGCTCCATATCGTCAAAGTAGTTTATCTTCATTGCGGCTTTTACCTCGTCAAGGGTCTGAGCGGCTTTTTCTCTTGCCTTTTCGCTGCCCTCCTTAAGAATCTGGTAAACGTATGCAATGTCCTTTTCATATTCCTTTCTGCGGGCTCTTATTGGCTCAAGCTCCTCCTGAAGAACTGCGTTGAGGAATTTTTTAACCTTAACGTCGCCTAAACCGCCTCTTGTGTAGTGAGCTTTAAGCTCGTCAAGATTTGCATAATCCGGAAGATATTTCTTAAAATGCTCGTCTGTGCAGAAAGCGTCAAGATATGTGAAAACCGTGTTTCCCTCAAGCTTGCCCGGGTCTGAAACCTTAATGTGGTCAGGGTCGGTGTACATGCTCATAATTTTCTTTCTTACTTCTTCAGGGTCTTCTGAAAGATAAATGCAGTTGCCCAAAGATTTGCTCATTTTTGCCTTTCCGTCTGTACCCGGAAGTCTTAAGCATGCCTTGTTGTCAGGAAGAAGAATGTCAGGCTCAACAAGAGTATCGCCGTAAATTCTGTTGAAGCTGCGTACAATTTCCTTTGTCTGCTCAAGCATAGGAAGCTGGTCCTCGCCGACAGGCACTGTTGTTGCCTTAAAGGCTGTGATGTCGGAGGCTTGGCTTATTGGGTATGTGAAAAAGCCAACAGGTATGCTTGTTTCAAAGTTTCTCATCTGAATTTCATTTTTAACTGTGGGGTTTCTCTGAAGCCTTGAAACAGTAACAAGGTTCATATAGTAAAATGCAAGCTCTGTAAGCTCAGGCACCTGCGACTGTATGAAAAGTGTTGACTTTGCAGGGTCAAGTCCGCAGGAGAGATAGTCCAAAGCAACCTCTATTATGTTCTGTCTTATTTTTTCTGGGTTGTCGGCGTTGTCTGTAAGCGCCTGTGCATCGGCAATCATAATAAATATTTTGTCATATTCCCCTGAGTTTTGAAGCTGTACTCTTCTTTTTAATGAGCCAACATAATGTCCCACATGAAGCTTTCCGGTAGGTCTGTCGCCTGTAAGTATTATTTTTTCCATTTTTTCCTCCGATATAAAAGCCAAAAGGCTTGTATTTTTATAAAAATAAAGTGTTTCGGTTAATAATAAATATAAACTTTCGGTACAATAAAGTCAAGGAAAGTTGCAGAGGCAGCATAAGCTTTTAAGTAAGATATGCATTTTAAAATATGAAAAAACAATTTGCCTTGTTTGTTGCGTTAAAATATAAACTGTGATAAAATTCTATAAATATAGGCGTTTGAAGCAATATGCGCCCTTAAAAGTGAATTTTAAATTATACGGATAAGATATAGGATGTGGAAATATGTGCGGTTTTTGCGGTTTTACAGGCTCGCTTTTGGAAAGCGAAGCTGTACTGACAAATATGATGAACAAAATAGTTCACAGAGGGCCCGACAGTGCGGGGCAGTATATAGACGGCAAGGTTGCCATGGGCTTTAGAAGGCTGAGCATTATAGACCTTGGCTTTGGCTCTCAGCCTATGAGCAACGAAACAGACGATATAATAATTACATTTAACGGAGAAATTTATAACTATCAGGAATTAAGAGAAGATCTTATTGCAAAGGGTCATGTGTTTAAAAATAATTCCGATACAGAGGTTCTTATCCATTCCTACGAGGAATACGGAAAGGACATGCTTAACCGTTTAAGAGGTATGTTTGCCTTTGTAATTTGGGACAGCAAAAACGAAACTCTTTTCGGTGCGAGAGATTTCTTCGGCATAAAGCCTTTTTATTACGCAAATATAGACGGTCAGCTTGTTTATGGCAGTGAAATTAAAAGCATACTTGAGTACCCCGGCTTTAAAAGAGAGGTAAACAAGGACGCCCTTGAAAATTACCTTACCTTCCAGTATTCTGTGCTGCCTGAAACCTTCTTTAAAGGCGTGTTTAAGCTTATGCCTTCTCACTGCTTTACCTATAAAAACGGTGAGATGAAAATAGAAAGATACTGGGAGCCTAAATTTGAAGCTGACGAAAGCAAGAGCTTTGATGAAGTTGTTGAGGAAATTGACAATGCTATGCAGGACTCAATTAAAAAGCATAAAATAAGCGATGTTGAGGTTGGCTCATTCCTTTCAAGCGGCGTTGACAGCAGCTATGTTGCCGCATGCTTCCATGGCGACAAAACCTTTACGGTAGGCTTTGACTATGCAAAGTATAACGAAATAGACTATGCCAAGTCGCTTTCGGAAAAGATTAAAATAGACAATTATTCAAAGCTTATTTCAACTGACGAATACTGGAACACAATTTCAAAGGTGCAGTATCATATGGACGAGCCACTTGCTGACCCGTCGGCAATAGCGCTGTACTTTGTAAGCCAAACGGCGGCAAAGCATGTTAAGGTTGCTCTTTCCGGCGAGGGCGCAGACGAATTTTTCGGCGGCTACAACATTTATAAAGAGCCTGACGCACTTAAGCCTATGAAAATTTTCCCTAAGGCTGTAAGAAAGGGCATGGCGGCGGCTGTTAAGGCGCTTCCCTTTAAGTTTAAGGGCAAAAACTATATCATACGCTGCAGCAAGGACGTTGAGGAAAGGTTTATAGGCAACGCCTATATGTTTACAAAGCAGGACAGAGAAAAGGTGCTTAAGTCTTACAGCGGAAAGTATACGCCGATGTCCATTACAAAGCCTTTCTATGACAAGGTTAAGGACAAGGACGATGTTACAAAAATGCAGTATATCGACATTCACCTTTGGCTTATAGGCGATATTCTGCTTAAGGCAGACAAAATGAGCATGGCGCACTCACTTGAGGTAAGAGTGCCGTTTCTTGACAAAGAGGTTTTTGAGGTTGCAAGAAAAATACCTACAAAATACAAGGTTACAAAGGAAAACACAAAGGTTGCCATGCGTGAGGCGGCGCACAGATACCTGCCCGATATGGTTGCCGAAAAGAAAAAGCTGGGCTTTCCTGTGCCTATAAGAATTTGGCTTAAAGAGGACAAATACTACAACATAGTTAAGGAAGCCTTTACAAGCAAGGCGGCGGAGGAGTTCTTTAAGACAGAGGAAATAGTGAAAATACTTGACGACCACAAAAACGGCAAAGAGGACAACAGCCGTAAAATTTGGACAATTTATATGTTTTTGGTATGGCACAAGCAGTATTTTGAAGAAGTGGCTTGACAAAAGCAAAATGGTCTGATAGATTAATTGGCATAAAGTTAATATCCGCAGTGAAAAAGAGGAGTAGCTTAAATAAAAGCCTAAAGAGAGTCTGTGACGGTGGAAAGCAGACGGCGGATTTAAGCCAAGGGCACTTTGGAGCGGAAAAAATTATAAAGAGGACATCGTATGATGTCAATTAGGGTGGAACCGCGGAAGATAAGTCTTTCGTCCCTTGCTTGAATGCATGGGGCGGAAGGCTTTTTTAATTGATCATCGAAAACTCGTTTTCGATGGTGGTGCTGAGGTAATAAACAGCTCGTGCCTTAGCGTATATTCGTTGCACTCATATACAGGCGACTCGCTGTTTTCCTCGGACGGGCAAAGCTCGTCCTGCGGATTTAAGTCAGAGAACTCTTCGTTCTCTGAAACTCTCCGCGGCATGTATTGTTGAAACTAAGTAATTTTATTAAAGTTCTTGTCCGCTTCTTTCAAGAAGCGGCAGGGTGGACGGGGCAGAGCCCCGTCGGTCTTACACACAGGAGGTATAAAAATGAGAGCAGAAGAAAAAACAATGGAAAAAATAGTTGCCTTGGCAAAGGCAAGAGGCTTTGTTTACCCGGGCAGTGAAATTTACGGCGGCCTTGCCAATACATGGGACTACGGCCCTATCGGCGTAGAGCTTAAAAATAACGTAAAAAAAGCCTGGTGGAAAAAATTCATACAGGAAAGTAAATATAACGTAGGCGTAGACTGCGCAATACTTATGAACCCTCAGACATGGGTGGCTTCAGGCCACTTGGGCGGCTTCAGCGACCCTCTTATGGACTGTAAGGAATGTAAGGAACGCTTCAGAGCCGATAAGCTTATTGAAGACCACCTTGCAGCAACAGGCCATGCCGGCGAGGTTGCAGACGGCTGGACAAATGAACAGATGAAGGCTTATATCGACGATAATAATATCGCCTGCCCATCCTGCGGCGCACATAACTTCACAGATATAAGACAGTTTAACCTTATGTTCAAAACCTTCCAGGGCGTAACAGAGGACGCTAAAAATACAGTTTACCTCCGCCCCGAAACAGCACAGGGTATATTCGTAAACTTTAAAAATGTTCAGAGAACTTCAAGAAAGAAAATTCCTTTCGGTATCGGTCAGGTAGGCAAGTCCTTCAGAAACGAAATTACACCTGGTAACTTCACCTTCAGAACAAGAGAGTTTGAACAGATGGAGCTTGAATTCTTCTGTGAACCGGGCAGCGACCTTGAATGGTTTGCTTTCTGGAAAAAATACTGCATCGACTGGCTTAAGGCACTTAACCTTAAAGAGGAAAATACAAGAGTAAGAGATCATAGCCCTGAGGAGCTTTGCTTCTACAGCAAGGCAACAACAGATATTGAATACCTCTTCCCATTTGGCTGGGGCGAGCTTTGGGGCGTAGCCGACAGAACAGACTATGACCTTAAACAGCATCAGGAGGTTTCCGGCGAGGACTTAACATACTTTGATCAGGAAAAGAACGAAAAGTATATCCCTTATGTTATTGAGCCGTCACTTGGCGCAGACCGTGTAACACTTGCTTTCCTTTGCGACGCTTATGACGAAGAGGTTGTTGACGTTAAGGACGGCAAGGAGGACGTAAGAACAGTTCTTCACTTCCATCCGGCTATTGCGCCTGTAAAGGCTGCTGTACTTCCTCTCAGCAAAAAGCTTTCTGAGCAGGCTGACGAAATTTATCAGTCACTTCTTAAAAAGTTCAATGTTGAATATGACGAGGCAGGAAGCATAGGCAAGAGATACAGAAGACAGGACGAAATAGGTACTCCTTTCTGCATTACAGTAGACTTTGAAACAGCCGAGGATAAATCGGTAACTGTAAGAGACAGAGATACCATGGAGCAGATAAGAATTAAAATTGAAGACCTTGAGGCTTATCTTGAGGAAAAAATGGAGTTTTAAGCTATAAGCAATGAAGCGGATAGATTGCTGCGCAAACCTATCCGCGTCGGACGCCTTTCGGACTGTCCTCAATAAAAAAGCTGTGCCTTTTTGAGGTACAGCTTTTTTGTGTCTTAATTTTTTATTCCTCAAGCATTGCTTCTAAAAGTGCCTGTACTATTTTAAGCTGCTTTTGGCTGCATTTGTTAAGCAGCAGAGAAATTTTTTTGTTTAAAGCCTCGTTTTCACTTTCGCTTTCAAACAAAATGCTGT
>Ga0129308_1001650_pt1 | contig 22057 bp, 21 predicted proteins | sample L827metagenome_FD_94440 | JGI IMG/M metagenome (GOLD analysis project Ga0129308, IMG submission 94440) | Ring-tailed lemur group fecal microbial communities from Wisconsin, USA - L827 metagenome | ecosystem: Host-associated > Mammals > Digestive system > Large intestine > Fecal | place: USA... | reverse complement strand
CCATCTCATCGTCCAGCTCATTGATGGGCAGCGACTTCATCTCTGCAATCAGCCTCTTGCGGCTGGAAGTGTCGAAGCAACACATCAGATTTGTCTCTTCCACGGTAAAAAACATAATCACATCTCCATTTCTTTTGATTTCGGTTTCTTTGTTTGCTCAGGCTTTTTAGCACCTTTGTCCGGCGCAGTCTGGGCGTGTTCTTTGAGCTTTGCGAGGACAGAAGTCTTCTTCTGAGAGGGATGCTCTCTGCGATCCATTGCTTTCCAGAGGCTTTCAGCCGGAGCTTCCTCCACATAGGAGCGGACAATAGACAGCCGCTCATGGAATGGAACGGGATTTTTCCTGTCCGTGATGTCCGTCAGGCTGACTTCTTCATTTGGAAAATCAACTTTGTCAACGCGGACAGTTTTGCCGTCCATATCCATCACCATGCCAACAGGGATATAGTCCTCAGCGAGAAGGTGCTTGACGGTTTCCTGTCTACCGTCTTCACCGGATTGCGTGACAAGGACATCGTTGCCTTGTCCCCACAGAGCTTTTGCCTTGGCGACCCACTGATCTTCCCGAAAACCGGTCACGGCGACCTGCCCGCCGCCTTCCAGCTCTTTCATCAGGAGCTTTGTGCCGAGCGCGGGCGCTGCCTTCTTCGCATCTTCACCGTAAATCTCGAAGTAGCCGTTCTGGGCAAAGCAGACAATCGCTTCGGGATGGGCTTCCTTGACGGCATTGTAGGCGGTCTGCGCTTCAAGGGGCAATATGCCAAACTTTTCTGTCACGCCATGCTGGACGGCAAGCTTGTGAATGTGATCCTCAATACTGCCGGTTTTCACATGGAAGCCCGTTTTGAAGCGCTCACGGCGGAGGATCATGTCAAGCTCAGTCGCATTCTCAGGCAGATAACTCACCGACACAACCTCGCCGTGCTTTTCTTCCAGCGGGATCGCTTCACGCCGGTAGCTGCGGAAAGGCAGATAAAAGGTGGCATCGTCCTTAAAGGAGACTGCCACTGTCTCAACCGGAACGGTGAGCTTTTGCATCCTCTCCACATGGGCAGCATAGTCCAGCTCAATGAGGTTGCCTCTGACGGTATCGCCCTCTACGCCCTTGATCTCAACCGCGTAGGCAAGGATGGGATCGCGGGTTTGCTCATGGTAAAACACCCACACTTTGTTTTCGTAGGAATCCTCCACATAGACTTCGCGCTCAGGCAGGAGGTAAGTGCCGTTCGGACGGGACATCCAGAGAAGGTGCTTGTCCTCGGAGGATTGGGAAGTGGCAAGGCTGTGAAGCAGCCCGGCGTCCAGCTCAAAATCCTCCTTGTAGTTCTGGGTGTGGATGTCCATAATCCGGCGAAGGGCATCCACAAGATCGATGTTTTCAAACTTCATAGGCATCACTCCAAACCGACATCGTGGGACTTCTGCTTAACCGGCGTTTTCCGCTCAGGCTGGCTCTTTGCCGCAGCACGGAGCTGTTCCCGGATAGAAGGCTTTTCCCGCGCTGCTTCCTGAGTCTTCTCTTTTCCGATATATTCAAGCGTCGGTGTCAGCTCTCGATAGCAGCCTTGCACCTTCTTGGCAGAATGGCGGCGGTGAATGGTGAACATCGGCTCGCCATCCCGGGTAACGGTGTTGCCCTCAATCCTGACCTTGTACTCCACCATCACCTTGAAGGACTGATTGGACGAGCGGTAGGTAGACAGCATCCCGTCGTTGCGACCGGCGATCTGCGCTTTGAGCGTGTCCATGACGGCTTCCTTAATTTTCTTTTCCTCCGGTGTGAGGCGATGCTTCACCGGTGCCGCCTGTTCCGGCTCTTTGGGAGCCGGAGTTTCGGGACCTTCCTCCGGGACAGCCGTTTTGCTCTGTTCAGCCGGTGTCTGCTCCTGCGCCTTACCGATAGCGGTCTGCCGGACGAACTCTTCGGTGAAAAGACTGACAAGCCCCGGATTTACACTGTCAATAATGAGTTGAGTTGCATGATCCGGGCTGGCATCCATGCCCTTTGCCCATTCCTTGCAATCACGGGAGATACGCCCGTCATGGTCTTTCTGCTGGATGGTATTCGCAAGGACATAAGCGACGCGCTCAGGCGAGAATTTCTCAAGGATACTCTTAACGGCGGACTCCGCCGCAAGGCGGTTGTTGCCGTAGTAGTCGTTGATGGTCTGCTCAATCGCCTCTTTACAGTCCATGTTCGCTTGCATCGAAGTACGGTAAGCACTCAGCTCACCGGCTTCAAAGGCATACATCGCAGCTTCCCGATAAACCGGAATCGCCGCATCCCGCAGCGGCGTAGGGGCTTCCTGTTCTTTCACGGCAAGCCGCTCTTTGAGCTTTTCATCAATACCGGTGATCATCTCAGCCGCCGTTTTGCGGATGGTTTCCAGCGAGCCTTTCAGCTCCTTTGTCTCCTTGTCGGAGGACCAACCGGCGATATAGCCGAAAGAATAATCAGAGGTTTCAATGCCGTACCGCTGGCAGACGGTATAGGCGACGCTTTCTGCCTCGACCTCCTTAGTGCGCCGGTCTTTCTTGTCTTCGGGAGCGACCTTTTCGCCCGGAGTGACGGCATGGAGCTTGGCATGGGCAATCTCATGGATCGCCGTCTTGATGGTCTGGATTTCGCTCATGCCCTCCTGAATGGCAATGCGGTTTTCTACATGAGAGAAGTAGCCTTTTGCGCCATCGGTGATGTTTTCAAAGGCAATGGGGGCCGGAGACAGCTCTTTGAGAGCATCAAAAAAGGCGGCGTAGTTTTCCACGCTGCCTGTCAGCTCGTCTACGGCAATATCGGGAAGCTCTTTGCCGTCCGTCTGGGACACATCGAAGACGCTCACCACCTTGAAGGCGGGGCGGGTCACTTCAACCGTCTCAGTGACCGGCTTGCCGTCCTTGTCGAGAACGGGCTTCTGCGTTGCCGGGTCGAGTTTTTCCCGCTCTTCCTGCACCTTGTAGGGCGCAGGAGCAAGGATTTTGATGCCCTTTTCGCCCTTCATCACATGGCGGTCGAAGTTGCGCTGCCATGCCGTGTAACCGGCGATCAGCGTTGCATCCGGCTTCTGCATGGCGATGAGAAGCGTATTGTTAAACGAGTAGTTGTAGAACTTGGACATCGTTTTCAGATACTCTTTGAAGCGTTCGGATTCAAACAGCTCCTTGAGTCCCTGTTCCAGCTTATCGGTAATTTCCCGGACTTGCTGGGCGTTTCTGTTTTCAGCCATTTCTAACCTCCAATCTTACTGATTTGAAATAGAAAACTCCGGCTGAGATTTGCCCGAAAGACGGGCTTTGATCTCAGACGGAGTTTCCGTTCTGGTCAATCTGCGATGATACAAATTATCTGTATGTTCCCATTCAATCAACTTCTCAAATAAGTCTGGGTGACGGTTGACCATGTGTGAAAGCTCAGAAGTTGATGCGTTCGGGCAGAACCAACAACCGTTGCGTTTGGAATGTTGGTAACAGGGCGAGAGCATATCGTATTTCTCGCACAGCCGCCAAGCATCCGCTTCCGTCATGCCATACTTTGCAAGAAGGCTGATGTCCTTCTCCTTATTCAGTCTGGCAAGACGCTTTGGCTCGTCCAATGCAATACCTACATAGCTGCGGGTGTCATCAGGTTGAGCCTTGTGGTACTTGCGGAGTGGAGGCATTTTACAGTCCCGATTTACCGCGCACTTTCCCGGCCAGACAAAACCTCGGAGCAGCCCTTCATAAGGTCCTCTTGTGATAATGTGATGGAACACATCATCGTAAGTTTTGTCACTTCGCAGAACCGTGAATTTGCATCCGAGTTCATTTTCAACGAACGGTTTGAGCTTTTGGTGGATAAAGTCCCGATGCTCCGGGACTTCTCCACTGATCTCCTGATCGAACATCACCTCACTGTAAATGACCTCATCCAACGGCTCGTTTTTCTCCGCAGCAAGGAGAATGGTTGCTACGCTGTCCTTGCCTCCGCTGCATGAGGCAATGTATCGCGGGCGCGTCATCGGTCAAACTCCATCTTGAAGCTGACATACTTGCCGCCGGTATCGTCTAACCGGATCACCGCGTCATAAAGCTGCGGGCGTTTCGGCGTATAAAGCCCGGTCACTCTGCACCAACCCTTGTCCAGCAGTTCGGCGGCGATCTTCTTGGTCAGCTTCTTTTTCTTGCTCGTAAAGAACTTATTGTCCTCCCACATACAGAAGGAACATTCCCTGTTGGAGCAATAGTAATTTCCCTTTCCCACATAGACCGGCGAGCCGCAGCGCGGACACTTCCCGATGGACTCTCTGCCGGTATCGAAGCGGTTTGCCTCGGCGTCAGAGAGGAATGGATAGGCTTTGACCAACTCGGAGGTCATCCCCACAATGCCGGAAAGGAACTTGTCCGCATCCGCATTGCCACGCTCGATCTGCATCAGAGTATTTTCCCATTCCGCCGTCATGGAGGGAGAAGTGATCTGCTCCGGCAAGACGCACACGAGATTGTTGCCGTCCTTTGTCGGCACAAGGGATTTGCCCTTGCGCTCAACAAAGCCGCCTTTGACCAGCTTTTCGATAATATCGGCGCGGGTGGCGGGAGTGCCAAGCCCTTTCTTCTCAGTATCATCGTCGAACTCAGCGTTTCCCGCAGTCTCCATCGCAGACAGGAGGGAGTCTTCGGTGTAGGGCTTCGGCGGGGATGTATAGTGCTCGGTTACGCTGGCCGAAACAGAAGAGAAAATATCATTCTCATTCAGGGTAGGCAGCGAGCGCTCCGGCTCATCCTTTTCCTTGCTCTTGAGTGTTTCCTTGAAGCGGCGCTCAACTGCTTTCCATCCATCCTGCACAACCGTTTTGCCCTTTGCCTTGAACTCATAGCCCTCACAGGTGAGCGTGACCGAAGTCTCATCGTAAGTGTGCTTCTCACCGGTAGCGCACAGAAGACGCATGGCGACAAGCCGGATGATTTTCTGCTCCGACTCCGGCAGCTCGGCGAGATCCTGCTTTTCAAGCTGGGCAGTGGGGATGATAGCGTGATGGTCAGTGACTTTGGCGTTGTTGGTAATTCGCCCGATGTCCGGCTCATGGGCGATGCCTTCAAAGAGCGGCAGCTTACGGCAGACAATGCCGATCACCTGACGGGCAGTGCCCTCCATGTCCTCGGTGATGAACTGGCTGTCCGTCCGGGGATAGGTCAACATCTTTTTCTCATAGAGGGACTGCACCAGATCGAGCGTCTGCTGGGCGGTAAAGCCGTAGTAACGGTTGGCTTCCCGCTGCAAAGTGGTCAGATCATAGAGCTTCGGCGGGTTGACGGTCTTTGTCTCCTTCTTGAGAGAAGAAACGACGGCTTGCTTTTTATCGCAAGCCGCCGCAATCGCCTTCGCCTCGTCTTCGGTTTTGACCTTTTCCAGGTCCGCCGTCAGGTTGTCTTTACCGATATGGACATTGAAGTATTTCTCCTTGTGGAAGGTGGAGATTTTGCCTTCACGCTCCACCAGCATTGCCAGCGTAGGCGTTTGGACGCGCCCGACCACCAGCTTTTTATGATAGAGTGTCGAGAACAGCCTTGTACCGTTGATGCCGACAATCCAATCTGCCTTGGAACGGGCAAGCGCGGCTTCGTAGAGCCGGTCATAGTCGCCGCTGTCTCGCAGATGGGCAAAGCCCTCTCGGATTGCGCTGTCTTCCAACGAGCTGATCCACAGGCGCTTGAAAGGCTTCGTGCAACCGGCTTTCTTGTAGACCAACCGGAAAATCAGCTCGCCCTCGCGTCCTGCATCGGTGGCGCAGACAAGCTCGGTCACACGCTTATCACGCATAAGGTCACGCAGCACCTTGAACTGCTTCTGCTTGTCCTTCGGGACTTCAAACAACCATTCCTCCGGGACAATGGGGAGATCGCTGTACCGCCACTTGGCAAAGCGCTCATCGTAGGAGCTTGCGTCCGCAAGCCCCACAAGATGACCAACGCACCATGAGACAATGTAGTTGTTTCCTTCGAGATAACCGTCCTTACGGGAGGAAGCGCCCAGCACCTTCCCGATAGCGGCTCCAACACTTGGTTTTTCCGCAATCACTAAGATCAAATCGTTTCCTCCGTTTCTCTGGTTTCAGCCTCATCATCCTCATCATCTGCAATGACAGGCTCTTCGTCCTCGTTGATATACGGCTCTTCCTCATAACCCTCGTCGTCGAAGAAATCCAGATCCTCGTCCTTCTGCTTCTTGCCGCGCACGAACTTGAAGTAGTAATATGCACCACCGCCGATGCCGACCAGCGCGATGATACCGATGATCAGGGCAATGTTCGGGGAAGCGTTTTCCGGCTCTTCGGGCACCTCGGTTTCCTCGCCCTCGACCGGCTCTTCCGGCTCAGGTACAGCGCCGGTACACTCGCTCATGTTTGTTTTGCAGACTGGGCATTCCGTATTGACAGCTCCGGCCTCGCAGCGGGTATCGCAGTTACAGGTAGTAAGCGAAGATGCCGTTTCCTCATCCAACAGGGCAAGCAGATCGGCCTCGTCCACCATGTTGAGGAAATAGGTCTGGTACTGTTCCTCTTCCTCGTTGATGGGCGCATCGTAATCGATCACGACATAGAAGGTGTTGCCGGTCTTGGTCTGCACCGTGATGAACTGCTTATTCGTCGCCTTGTCATAGAGCAGATCGCGGGTATAAGCGTTGCCTTCACCTTCAATCGGCTCGCCCTCATACGGTTCAGGCTCTTCGGGTGCTGCGGTTTCCGGTGTTGCCTCGGGCTGGGTCGCCTCCGTGACCGGAAGCTCCTGCTCGGTATCATCCGCATAGGCGAATGCGGGTACAGTGAACGAGATACAAAGCGTGAAGCACAGTGCAAGTGCCGCCAGAAGGCGGATTCCTTTTCTCTTAGTCATTGTCCGTCACCTCCTGCTGGGTAGTGGTAGGCTTTTCCGCCTTGCTGTCCTTCATCGCGGCAAGGAAGGACATGATCTGATCCTTGTCCATGACCATCGCACGGACGGTGTTGACGATTTCAAGGTTTTCCAGCTCGGTTTTCTTGTCGTACAGCTCCTTGAGCTGCCCCTGCAGGTCCTCGACCTTCTTCTCGGTTTTGGCGATTTCCGCGCAGACCTTCTGATATTTCGGGTTCATAAAAACGCTCCTTTCGGTTAGTAGTTGGGTCTTCCAAAGGCATAAAAGTGAGACTGCCAGTAGGAAGTGTTGATGGATGTGTACTGGATGGGATCGCCGCAGTGCAACATCACATTGTCGCCCACATAGATGCCCACATGGGACACGCCCGGCGTGTCATAAGTGCCGACAAAGAAGACGAGATCCCCCGGCTTCACATCGGCGCTGGAAACAGGCGAACAGACATTGTAAAGCCCCTGCGCACCCAGCCGCCCGGTGTTGACAAGTCCGCTGTTTGTGAGAACATAACTGACGAATCCCGAACAGTCAAAGGAAGTGGACGGATTTGAGCCGCCCCAAACATACGGGTAGCCGAGATATTTTTCTGCCTCTGCGATGAGAGTTGCGAACTTCTCGTCCGTCAGATACTCCGCATTGACCGTGTAGTCATCGGGTGGGTTTTCAATGTACTTGTCCACATAGCCGGAGCCGGGGAACAAATCCTCGCGGTTGCCCAGCGTTGACATATAGGCTGAGTACATGGAGAGCTGGTCTTCATTCATGATGTAGACCGGCAAATGGGAGAGGTCAAAGTTTTCCAGCGTAACGGTACAGATGTAGTAGTTGTATGGGACTTCGACCTCATAAGTGTAAGTTTCCGTGCTGGTTTCACCGGTTTCTGGATCGGTGACAGTCGTTGTCCCGGTACGGGTCTCTGTCCGGTAGCGTACCTCAACCTCCACATCCTCAGTGAGGATATATTGCTGGTCAAAGAGCGTTTGAAGAAGTCCCTGAACTTCGTCCAGTGTGAACTCTCCCTCATTGAAGGCAGATAGAATGGAGATCAGCACATAGGGATCGTGCTCAATCGCGTCAAGGTCAAAGTGGTACTCGTCGTAGTCGTGTGTTCTCTCGTAGTTATCCAGATACGATTGCAGCTCCGCCTCCATCTGACAATACTGCGCCTCCGCGCCGGTCATGGCATCGTCCTCACTGAGGTAGGAAGTGGCGATGACAGACGAGGTAGTAGAGGTGAACATTGCCGTACAGGAGCTAATCCCGGCGGACAACAGGATCAGAATCATCAAGCCAGCTCCCAGCCAAGCAAAGACCTTTTTGTTCTTGGCGATAAAGTCCTTGACCTTATCCGACGCTTTCGCCCGGATGGTTTTACCGGTGGACTTGGTGGTAGTGGAGGCCGTTTGCGTCCCGGCCTTGCGAGCCGCCGCGTATTCCTTCTTGATGTGCTGCTTCTGGTAGTGCTTATTCATATTGGCACGGGAAGTCTTCATCTCAGGATTTTCGGCAACCGTCTTCTCAAAATGGAGCTTCCGATCAGCGGCCTCGGCCTTCTGTTCCAACTTGGACACCTTCTCGAAAGGCTTGTTTGCACTGCGCTCTGTGTGGTGCTGGTAGTGGCGGACAACGGACTCTGCGGCAATCTCTGTCTTATGGGCGGCTTCCACGCCGGAGTTTTCCTGCTCTACCTCATGGATTTTGCCGTGAATGCCGGAGGCAAGAGTATCGCCGACTTTACGGACGGTCTTATCTGCCTCAAACTGCAATTTGCTCTGTCCCTTGGGGACTTTCACTTCGTCTTCAAAGTAGAGGCGGGTTTTGCCTTTTCCGGCTTTCTCGTCAAAGACGCGCTCTTTTTTCAGCACCTTCTTGGTGGGCAGCTTCTCACGGGCGGCATCCAGACGCTCATGCGCCTTCTGAGATTTTCGCTCCAACCGTTCAATCCGCCGGGAAGCTGGGGCATCGCCGTCAAGGTCCGGCATCTCTGCGGAGGTTTCCGCCGCTCTTTCCAGAACGGACTCTCCATCAATCTGCCTTTCAGCACGAGGTCTACTGACTTTACCGGTAACAGCGGTATCGGCAAATGCTTTTCCGTAGTCAACGGAATGGGTGCGGTATGTCTCAGAGTGCAGAGTGTAAGATGTGGGATCATCGCTGACGGGCAGATCACCCGGCTTGTACTCTTGCACCGCATCTGCGGACTGTGTTTCGGCCTGAGCCTGACTCTCTGCGTCTTCCAGCTCATCAGGACGAAGCTGCCGCCGCTTCCTGACCTCTTCGGTCAGATCGCCGGTTTCTGCGTCATGTGGCGCGACAAGCTGGGCATCTTCAAGGCGCTTCGACACCTTTTCCGAAGTGCCTTCCGTGAGGTTTTCTTCCACAGCGCCGTCTCTGGTCATCCGCAGGACAACCCGGTCTTTGGGCTTCAATTCATCATGAGGCATCAGATTTCACCTCCAATCCGCGCCTCGGCAAGTTCTTTATATTCAGGGTTTAACTCGATCCCGACATAGTGACGGTCAAGCTGCTTTGCGACCATGCCGGTTGTACCGCTGCCCATGAAGGGATCAAGGACAACGCCGTCTTTCGGGCATCCGGCAAGCAGACAGGTTTCAACCAGCTTAGGCGGGTATGCGGCATAGTGACCGCCTTTGAAGGGGACGGTGTTGATAATCCAGACATCCCGCTTGTTACGCAGCGGATTGATCATCTCATCAGTAATGGCACCATGCTCACGGCACAGATTGATGGTCTGCTGCTTTGCCTGTCCGGGGATCGGCTCCCCATATTTGTTGCTTCCCTTGACGCCGCGCTTGAGCCTGCTTACCGTTCCGGGAGCAATCGGCTCGGAAATGGCCTTGTAGTCAAAGAAATACTTCCGTGACTTCGAGAACAGGAAGATGTGTTCATAGCAGCGGGCGCAGCGGTCTTTGACGCTTTCCGGCATCGGGTTTTCTTTCATCCAGATGATGTCATTGCGCAAATACCAGCCAGAGTCGCGGAGCGAAAAGGCCAGCATCCACGGGATTCCGATCATATCCTTGGGTTTGCAGCCCTCAACCTTGTAGTTGAGAGCCACAGCCTGACCGTTTCTGCCCTTGGGATTCTTTGCGTCCACATAGCTGCCCTGATTGCCTTTCCCGGCATAGATGTCGGAGATGTTGAGCCAGAGCGTCCCATCCGAACGCAGAACGCGCCTGACTTCGGTGAACACTTCCGTCAGGCGCGAGATGTATTCCTTTGGCGTTGCCTCTCTGCCGATCTGCCCGTCCACACCGTAATCACGCAGCGCGTAATACGGCGGGGAGGTGATGCAGCAATGGACGCTTTCATCGGGCAGCGTTTTGAGGACTTCGAGACAATCGCCGGTGTAAATGTGATCAAGCTGTATGGGGACTCCCTCCTTTCTGCGAGACTTGATGCGCAATCAGTCGGAGAAATACTCGTCCGGCTCGTAGTCCTCGTCATCGTCCAGCTCATCCTCCCAGCGGTCGATGATGGACTCGGCCTCCTTCGCCGCTTCGCGGTACAGGGAAAGACGATTGCGCTCATAGGCGGCATAGGCCGGGATGAACTTGCCAAACTCCTGAATGGCGCGGACATCCTTGGTGCGCATATCCGATACCATGTCGATCAGCTCGGCCATCGTCAGCAGATCCTCAATCATGCTGTCATACTTCTCCTTGGGGATGGTGACAAAATCGTCCGCATTCTCGTCTTCCTCATCCATATCAAAGGCGGAAGGAGTGCCGGACACACGGTAGATGTGCTCCTTCTCCTGAATGGAGTCGAGAATACCGGCGATAACCTCCGTCGCCTCATCGGCGCACTCGGCGATTTCCTCGCGGACATGGAGGTAAGCGCGGTGGTGCTTTTTCAGCTCGTCCTCCTTGCGGATCAGGTTGACCAGCTCCACGGTCAGCCACATCAGGCCAAAGAAGCTGTCCATGCCTTCCTTGACCTCGCGGAAGCTCATCTCAACCGGCGTATCGCCGAAAATCTCGGTCATCTCGTCAACGGTGATCTCAAAGTTCTCATTCATATTCTTTTTCATAAAGGTAGTCCTCCTTAATTCTGCAAGGTTTCTTCGGGTTTGGTGGTCATGTAACGATAGAGCATCGTGTCCTTCGGGAAGTCATCTTTGAATGGGACGATGGTCGAGCCGTAGAAGATCAAGCCTTCACCGGCGTTGGAATTGGTGATGTAGTTCTGCTGACTGGGCGAGATGTTCAGCGCTTTCGAGAGGATCTGCCGGTCGCCGGATGCCTGGTTCAGAAGGTAAACGAAGTCGGAGTTCTCAAAGATGTTCTCAATCTCACGGGAAGCCAGCAAATCCTTGACATTCTGGGTGATCCCTGTCGGAATCCCGCCCCATTTTCTGAACCGCTTCCAGATTTCGACGGAATAGGCGGCTGTCTGTTCTTCCTTGAGCAGAAGGTGGAACTCGTCCATGTAGTAGCGCGTCGCCTTGTGCTGGGCGCGGTTGATGGTCACACGGTTCCAGACCTGATCCTGCACAATGAGCATCCCCAGCTTTTTGAGCTGCTTTCCGAGCTGCTTGATGTCATAGCAGACGAAGCGATTATTCACATCCACATTCGTCCGGTGATTGAAGACATTCAGCGAGCCATGCACATAGATTTCAAGGGCAGTGGCAATCCGCTGTGCTTCCGGCTCGCTCTGGCTGCGCAGGATGTTGTAGAGGTCTTCGAGGATGGGCATTTTCTCAGGAACCGGATCGGCAAGGTAGTCCTGATACACCTTGCGGACACTGCGGTCGATGATGGTCTTTCCACCGGTTGCAGCCCGTCCTTGCCGCCCACAATCAGCTCACACATGGAGAGGATGAAGTCGGACTTCAAGGTCAGCGGGTTTTCCTCTTCCGAGTAGTTCACATTGATGTCCAGCGGATTGATGTAGTCGCTGCTTACCGGCGAGATGCGGATGACCTGACCGCCGAGCTTCTGCACAAGGGGATAATACTCTGCCTCGGGATCGCAGACGATGATGTCATCTTCTGTGATGAGGAAGGCGTTGGTCATTTCCCGCTTCGCCGAAAAGCTCTTGCCGGAGCCGGGGGTGCCGAGGATCAGACCGTTCGGGTTTTTGAGCTGTTTGCGGTCAACCATGATCATGTTGTTGGAGAGCGCATTCAGCCCGTAATACAGCGCCTCGCCGTTCTGAAAAAGCTCCTGCGTCGTGAACGGGACGAACACCGCCGTCGAAGAGGTGGTCAGCCCGCGCTCAATCTCGATCTGATTCAGGCCAATCGGAAGAGAGGACATCAGCCCTTCTTCCTGCTGGAAGTCCAGCCGCTTGAGCGCACAGTTGTATTTCTGGGCAATGGAAGCCGTCTGGAAGATGGCGTTTTCGAGCTTCTGGCGGGAGGCAGCGGTATTCATGATGAGGATGGTCACAAGGAACATTCTCTCGTTGCGCGTCTGAAGGTCCTGCAACAGGCGCTTGGCCTCACCGCCGTAGGTGGCAAGGTCGGACGGGATAATTTCCATGTCATATCCGCTTCTCACGGCCTTTTTCTGCTCTTCAATTTTCATCTTGTCGAGGTCGGTAATCTTCATCTTGATGCTCTTGATAGCTTTCGCCTGATCAATCGTGCGGATATGAAGATTGACCGTGATGTTGCTGTCCATGTCGAGGAAGTCAGCCAGCATCCGGTCATTGAGTTCCGGCGCGAGGATTTGAAGGAAGCTCACTGCGCCGATGGCCTTGCCCATCTTGAAGCACTTGCCTTCGCGGAAATCGAAGGAAGTGGGCGCGATGAAGTCCTTGCTGCTGAGTCCCGTCCGGGCTACCATGTCAAAGGAGAAGCGGAACGGCTCGTTCGAGTCCATGTTGAACACATCATGGAGCACTTTCAGCCGTTCGTAGCCGGACAGCGGCTCGGTCTTCACACCGAGGGTTTTGAAATTGTTGAGGATGTCCGTCTCAATCCGATCCAGCTTGGCCTTCGCCATGCGCAGGGAGTCGGCCTCAATCCCGAAGGTGATGTACTTGCGCTTGATGAGGCCGTTGTTGCCCTTCGTGAGCTGGTTTTGCAGCATCTCGGAATACTCGCTGCGGATGTCGTTGAACTCGTCATCCTGCTCCGGGATGTTGATCTGCTTCTTGAACTCGCTGATGCTCGTCCTCTGGTTGATAAAGGAGAACTGGACAAAAATCGAGCTGTCAAAGTAGTTCAAAAAGTCGCACCAGTTCTCAAAGATAGCCGTTTTGTCCTCGTTCTGGGCGAGCTGGTAGTTGATGTCGTTGAAACGGATAGTCTTTGTGTAGAGGCGGCTGTTGACCTTGCAGATGCCGTCGCGGCACATCTCCACATAGGGGATAGTCTGCTGCGCCGACTGACGGACTTTCTTTGTCTTCTTGGCCTTTTTCTTCTGCAGGACCAGCTTCTTCTTTTCCTCAGCGGAGAGAAGATCGCCGTACACCTTGCCGTTTTTGGTAAGCCGCTTAGGCTCTGCGGCCTTTTTCGTGCTGCTGTGCAATCTGCAATTCCTCCTGTTACTATATATTTGCCCCGGATATGTGGTAGCCAGCTACGAGCCGGGACAACTCGTTGCCTAAGCTGTTAGAATAGGAAGGTAATGGTCTGACCCGTTCCTCCAAGGGCATTCACGCCCGTAGAAAAGTCAGTCAGCCATCCTCCTGTTCGCAGCGTTCGATTTGTGCAGGTAGAGCCGGAATGTTCGTGTCACCAAACAGATAGAATCGGCAATGGGTAGAATGGCTTTGTCCATTGCAAATTCTTTTCAGGAGTGATGAACATGAACGCAGCAGGAATTGATGTTTCCAGCAGGAAGAGCACTGTCGCTGTCCTTCGCCCCTTCGGTGAGGTCGTGCGGCTTCCCTTTGACGTGCGCCACAGCGCAGAGGATCTGGCTGTTCTGGCACAGGAGTTGAAAGCCATCGAGGGTGAGACACGTGTCGTTATGGAACATACCGGGCGTTATTATGAGGGGATTGCCAAGGTTCTCCACGAAGCCGGACTTTTTGTCTCGGCGGTCAATCCCTTGCTCATCAAGGAGTATGGCAATAATTCTCTGCGCAAGGTCAAGACCGACAAGGCGGACGCTGTGAAAATTGCCCGCTATGCTCTTGACAACTGGGCGGATTTGCGGGATTATACTCCCATGGACACGATTCGATATGATCTGAAAACCTTAAACCGTCAGTTTCAGTTGGCATCCAAGCAGAAAACCGCTACCGCAAACAATCTGATCGCCCTCCAGGAGCAATCCTTCCCCGGCATTCGCAAGCTCTTTGACAGCCCTGTGCGCAGCGATGGCACGCAAAAGTGGGTTGACTTCACACACGACTTCTGGCACGCTGACTGTGTCCGTGGCAGCAGTCAGAACGCCTTCACGGAGCGTTATCGCAAGTGGTGTAAGCGCAATCGCTACCAGTTCAGCCTGGAGAAAGCTGCCCAGGTGTACGCTTTGGCGCGGTCTGCCGTTGTACTGGTACAGAAGACCTCCGTCACAAAAACACTTGTTCAGGAGGCCGCCAACCAGCTTACGGCTATCTCCCGCAGCGTGGAAACCTACCGCACGGAGATGAACAAGCTGGCCTCCCTGCTGCCGGAGTACCCGGTTGTCATGCAGATGTACGGCGTTGGGGAATCTCTCGGGCCGCAGCTTATGGCGGAGATCGGCGATGTGCGCCGTTTCCAGCGCAAACAGTCCCTCGTTGCTTTCGCAGGGATTGACCCGGCGCCCAACGAATCCGGAGACTACCGTTCACGCAGCAACAAGACCACCAAGAGAGGCTCTCCGTATCTGCGGAAAACGCTGTTCAACATTATGACCATTCACCTGCAGCGTGCGCCCCTGGACGAGCCGGTATTCCAATTCCTGGATAAGAAACGTGCTGAGGGAAAACCCTACTACGTCTACATGACGGCGGCGGGGAACAAGTTCCTGCGCCGCTATTACGCCAAGGTCATGGCCTATTTTGCCACGTTGGAGAACCTGCCGCCTGTGGACATGGAATCCACCGGATTGTAGCGCACAGAGTAACCAACTGCTATCTGATCTTTCAGGTCGGCGCTTTTGCGGCGGCCTTTTTGTGTTGCCCTTTCCTCTACCTGCTGCCTACAAATTTTTCTTTCGTCAGGCTCTTTCCGGGCTTGACTTTTTATTTGCAGGCTTCTCTTTGATTTCCTGCTGGATCGCAGCGTATAGGTTGTTCGTGCGGTATGGCCGCACTTTATCCCTCAGAAACATGGACTTGATCACATGACCGAGGATTTTTTCAGCCGGTTGCCCGTCCTTCTCATAGAGAGCGAAGAAGATAAACGGGAGCATGATGACCACCATCAGCATTGCCGAGGTGGAGATGCCGAGGCTGGGCTTAGTTAGGAAGAAGATCGGGACACCCGCTGCCGCAGCCAGCGCAAAGCAGATGAGCTGCCGCTTTGTCAGGTTGAACATGACCTTCGTCTTGACACGATTCAGATCCTTCGGAACCGGTACAAACGCCATTGGGAACCTCCTTTCCAAGAGTGATGCTGCATTCGACCTCATTGCCCCATACATCCCAGCCTTCGGGGGACTGGCGGGCGAAAAGTTCGATGCGCGGGACATCGCCCATGAGCTGGACGATGCGGTTTCGGGCTTCCTCCGGTTTCTTGGAGTGCTCTTCAATGTGGCTCATGATGACCTGATGCACACCGGGGCTTGCCCGTTTGGGATGGCCTTTCGTTGCAAGGATGCAGAGTTCAGCGTTTGCCCGGGTCCAGTACCCCATGCCCCAAAAGAGGCTGTCGGACACCCGGTTCTGCTTGATCCAGACAAAAGCCGTCGTTTTATATTGAAATCCCCATGCTTCGAGGACTTGGAACGCCTCCTGCATACAGGGGAAGGTAATCCACATGAAGAGCGCACAGTCTTTCGCCGCAAGCTCTCCAATGGGAAGCGCCTTGATGTCTTCAAGGCGCATGGTCGGGTAATGGCTTTCCGCCGAGCGGCCAAGCCCTTTTTTCGAGTAGACCTTGTACCGCCACGGAGGGTCGGCATAGATCACGGAGTATTTCTTCAAGCGGACCCTCCTTTCTCAGTGGGCATTGAATAATGACTTCGCGAGCGAGCCTGTCTTAAACAGGGAGAAGCAGAGGATGACCGTGTATGCCGCCACCGAGAACAGCGCCGAGTGGATATTGGCCGCGATGATCATGTTGTTGATGAGCACGGCATAGATCGCCACGCACACCATGATGAGGAAGCCTTGGAACGCAAGTGCGAACAGCCCTTTGAGGTAGTTCGTACCAATGCTGCCCCATTCGCGGTTACTCATCGTCGCTATGGGGATGGGCGCGATGCTCACGGTACAGTAAATTTCAATCATACGGCCATAGAGGATGACCGTGATGAGAATAGACATAATCTTGAGGCACAGACTGATCAGCAGCGTCTCTATGGACAAGCCGAGCAGTTCGCCAATGCCCATCGTTTCCATGCTGGCACGCATTTGTTCAAGAGTGGATTCGATGTCGATATTCGTGTCGCCGCTTATGACACCGGCTGCACCGGCTACGACATTTTGACCGATGTCGAAGACCGCCATCACAATGTCAAAGGTGTTGGTAACGAGGTAGATCGCCACAGCTGCCTTGAAAAACCACTTGAAGAACATCCATGTGTCCATATCATGCAAGTTGTTTTTCTCGGTGATCATGGAAATCAGCTCGTAACACAGGACAAAGGTGATGATGATACCAGCGATGGGGACTATCACATTTTCGGATAGTCCCCGGATCATCTGGTATATGCTGCTATCCCATGAAGAGGGCGTTTTGCCTACCTCAGCAGCTATCGTCCCTACCTTGTCGTTGACATCGGTGAACATATTGGTCATGTTGCTTTCAATCCAGCCGATCAGAAGCTCTTTTATGGCTTCCTCGATTTTTTCAAGGATAAATCCCAATATTTCACCACCTTTCGGTTATGCTGGGGCTGCCGGATCAGAACAGGCCAGACAGGAGCGGGATAAGGGTCGTGCCGATGAGTACCACACCACCACCGGCCATCAACTGCTTGATTCCTTGGCTCTTGGCACCGGGATTGTCATTGCCGTACCCCTCCATGAGGTTGACCACGCCCCACACGGCAAGGCCAGCGCCAAGGGCGACAACGAGGGTCTGCAAAACGGTAACTGCCTGATTGATAAATTCCATAAATGACCTCCTTATGTTGGAAATTGATTAAAAATTAAGGGAGAGCGCGGCATTTCGCGCCCTCCCATGTGGACACGCGAACCGGTGATCAGAACAAACCGGACAGTAGGGGGATGAGGGTCGTGCCGATGAGTACCACGCCGCCACCGGCCATCAACTGCTTGATGCCCTGGCTCTTGGCGCCGGGATTGTCATTGCCGTAGCCCTCCATGAGGTTGACCACACCCCACACAGCCAAACCGGCACCGAGGGCAACAACGAGCGTCTGAAGGACCGTAACCGCCTGATTGATAAATTCCATAGAGTGACCTCCTTGATTTTTGAGTGTGAATTATTGAAAATGGGCAAAAAAATAGAAGCCCCGTCATTGTTCTGCTTTGGGCATTGCCCATGCGCAGTGCATGACGGGGCTTCAACCGGCTTCAACCTCTCCCATGTCATAGAGGTCGAAGGTTTGGGTGGGCTTGACTACCAGCTTGTGAGAACGGTATTTCTCGATGTCAAAGGCGTTGCGCTTATCGTAGTCGGACAGCATTTTGTATTTTGGATGCTTCGTAATGTCGTACTTGTCACTGAGAAAAGGTCTCACGCCTCTAAGCTGCAAAATACATTTGCCGCCGTCCATGACAGCGATTTCGTCCTCCGACATGAGCTGCTTGCCGGTCTTCTGATAGTTCAGGCCGTATGAGTTGTTGGTCGAACGGGTTTCTGATGTGTTATATAGGTCGATTGTCTCCTTTCCGAGGATTTCACTGAGTTCCTTCAAAGTGGATTTTTCCTTGCCGCCGAGGAAGAGCGTACAGTCGCAGTTGCCGACAATCGTGTCCGCCGCGTCCTTGTAGATGGTCTTGAGCTGGCTCTGGGACTGCAAGATGATGGATGCTGAGATTTCCCGGCTTCGGATCGTAGCAATCAGTTTGTCGAATTTCGGGATTTGACCGATGTTCGCAAACTCGTCGAGCAGGCAGCGGACATGAACTGGAAGCCGCCCATTGTAGACATCATCCGCCTTATCGCAGAGCAAGTTAAAAAGCTGGGAGTACATAATCGCAACGACAAAGTTGAAGGTATCGTCGGTATCAGAGATAATGACAAACAGCGCCGTCTTGCGGTCGCCGATGCAATCCAGCTCCATCTCGTCGTAACTCATCAGCTCCCGCAGCTCCGCGATGTCAAATGGGGCAAGCCGTGCGCCGCAGCTAATCAGGATCGACTTGGCTGTTTTGCCAGCGGCTAACTTATATTTACGGTATTGCTTGACCGCGAAGTGGTCAGGGTCACGCTCTTCCAGCTCATCGAACATGAGGTCAACGGGATTTTTGAAAGTCTCGTCATCCTCTCTGGCCTCCGAAGCGTTGATCAATTCGAGCAAGGTAGTGAAGTTTTTCTCGTGTTCCGGCGCTTCGTACCAGATATAGCCGATGAGTGCGGTATAGTAGAGCTTTTCTGCCTTGACCCAGAAATCCTCCCCGGACTTATCGCCATCTCCCTTCGTGTTGACGATGATCGTATTGACCAGTTTGAGGATGTCCTTCTCTGACCTGATGTAAGCGAACGGGTTGTAGTGCATGGATTTACGAAAATTTATCGTATTCAGCGACTTGATGATATAGCCGTTTTTCTCAAGCATCTTTCCACATTCGACCAGCACTGTACCCTTGGGATCAGTGACCACATAGGAGCTGTGCATCTGCATCAGGTTGGGCTTCACGAAGAAGCGGGTCTTACCCGAGCCGGAACCACCGATGACAAGGATGTTCTTATTCCTCGCGTACTTCGGCTGCTTCGGACGGCTGTTCATGGTCAGCCCTTCGGTCTGGGTGAGAATGACATTGTTGGAAAAGTCATCATCCATGTAAGGCCGGATGTCTTCCGGTCGTCCCCAACGCGCTGACCCGTATTCCTCCCCTTGGCGGAATTTCTTGCGGTTTTTGCCTTTGATGTAGACGGCCAGCTTGAGCAACGCGCCTCCGGCCACACCAATGAGAAGGTCTACTGGATGAAAGCTGGGGAGCGGATTGGCGAACGCTGCGCCGAAATTGGCAAAGCCGCCGGTGAGCTTGTCGATGAACTCTGTGCCGGGAGCCAGCCGGAAGACTGCCGCCAGCTTATCCACAAAGTAGAAGGCGAACACATACGGGAGATTGAGAAGGACGAGCTTTTTGATGTCGAGTTTCTTTTTCATAGCTCAACGCCCCGATCCTTCGTCTTAACCTTGACCTTCTCCTTGTGCTGGGCTTTAGACTGCTCCCTGCTGCGGGAGAGCTTCTGCTTGAGGGATTGCTTTTCTTTCTGCTTGACCGTCTTGGCGGAAAACTCCTTGAACGCCTGAGTCATCACATCCACATCCCGGCCTTTGAAGAAGACGAGATAGCGCGGCGGCTGCTCAGAGGTGTCTTTCTTGAGCGCGTAGTCGATCCCGTACTTGTTCGCTGTACGCTCGAAAGACTTGATGTTTCCGTCGGTCACTTCGATGTTGCTGATTGCGGCGTTCTGCTCGACAAGGTGCTTGATGGACTGCTTGCCCCGGTAGGTCTTGGGCTGAGAGGCTTGCTTTTCGGCCTTTTCAATTTCCTCAATGAATTTGGCGAGCGCCTTTTTCAGCACTTCCGCAGTGATCCTGCCGCCCTTAATGGCAATCGCAACGACTTTGGTATTTACTTCATCCTGCATGGGGACCTCCTTTCTGAGATTTGCGGGGCAATTCTGTCACTAAGGCGGGACACCGTGTAAAATGTGGATCATGTTTTCATCTCACCCCCTTTAAGTTGATTAAGAATGCTTACGCATCAGCCTTTCCCGTGAAAATCGTAGTTCACGCGGGCTGAATAGTAGTTGTCTATGGTCAGCGAAGCGTTGTATAACGCCGTGAGCAGATATGCCCGGATGTTCCGAATGTCGGAAGGGCAATCGTTCATCGCTTGGAGCACATAGTCAATGTGGCCGCTGTCCAGCTTGAGGAAGCGTGATTTGACCACCGGCTGCGGCATATCTTCTCCGTTGATACGGATGGTGGGGCTTGTGGAGCAGACGGCATCCAGCATGATCTCGACAATTTCATTTACCCGGTCAAGGTCATAGTGCCTGTCCTGAGAGCGGATGTCGATCTCAAGGTTATCCCGGATCAATTCCCTGTATTGCTCCCGTTCATCCATCCTGTCCATCCCATCAAGATTGATAGATTGATACTTATTCAGAGAGTTATTTCTTTGGTTGTTAATTACTTGATTAGTATTTAATTGTGCGGGATTTTCCCCATGTGGGTTTTCCATGTGTGGATTCTCCATATCTGGATTCTCCACATCTGGATTTTCCCTGTGTGGAGAAACCGGTTGTGGCTGTTCGTAAATCTCAAAGACCGTGTTGCTCATCCTGCCCTTGGCGTCGCGTTGCCTGTGACGGATAAGGTATCCGTGATCTTCAAGCTCCCTGAGAGCTGCCAGAACAGCATCGGGACCTTCCTTGCAGATCGCCGAAAGACCTTTCGTTGAGAACTGCCAGCCATCGTTGAAGGACAGCATTTTGGAGAGCAGCCCTACGGCCTTGAGGGACAGGGTTTTATCCCTGAGATGGTAATTTGCCATGACCGTGTAGCCACGGCTTTTGTTGACGCGATAGACTGCCATGCGGTTATCCCTCCCTTGCCATCACCGGCTGACAGCGCAGCGTTGACAGCTTCACCGGGGAATAGGGACATTCCTCGAAGACACAGGTTTGATATTTCCAGTAGGGACGATGGAAGCAGCACGACCGGCATTCCGGGCAGATCCCGTCGCATCCGCTGTCATAGTGGTTGTGGCCGGGTACCTCCTTCATGAGGGCTTCAAAGGCTTGCAGCTTACCGGCTGTCATGTAGCTCATTTTGTTTTCTCTCCTTTCCTCGCCGCACCGCCGACATCTGCAAGAGGCAGATTGTTCCAGCTTTCGGGCAACAAAAAAAGAGGGTTTGCTTCATGCTCCGAATTGGAGAATGAAACAAACCCTCTTGGCTTTTCAGATATTCAGATGATTTCTCGGATGGTATGGATGATGCCGAGCAGCAGCCCGACAATCAGGGCGAGTCCTCCGATAAGACCGCCGATGATGATGTTGAGTGCGAAGATTCCTACTGTGCCGGATATGCCGTAACCGAAGGGGACGAGCCAGAGACACATCCTGCGGATGCCGAATGGGAAGCCGACACAGAGCCACATCAGGAAGTAGTCACATACGCCGTCCGCCATATAGACCGGCTTGAAGAATGCGGCAAGACAAAGGGCAATTAGCAGAGGAAGCAGCACTTCCTTGAGAAAAGTCTTCACATCCTCACCCTCAATCCCTGCAAATCGTCCGTGCGGATGCCGACCAGATACCAGTCCGCAGCCATTTCGATCCGAGTGGGTTTCCACTTGCCCCCGACCATGACATCGAAGCATTCCCCGCAGTGCAGACCGCCGTAGTAGCAGTCAAGGTCAAAGCGAATGTCGTACCGATCCGTTGCGTGGTCATAAACCAAAGTTCCCTGTTTCATGATGGACTCCTTTCGTTGTGGGCAGCGCAACGGGAAGGCCTTATGCAGTGTACCTCCATAGCCACCGCCAGCCGGTTTTGATCCGGTGCGCCGATTGTAGTGCGATTGTTCCTCTTTCAGGTCAAAAAAGAAGGGACTAAGCCAGAATCCCTTGATTTTCAAGGTCTTTCTGATTTAGTCCCATTATCGCACAACAATCCTTGGCGATGATAACGCCGATCTTGTCGTCCTTTACCAGTTCGATCATGCGGTTCCAATCGGGTCTGTTGAAGTTCGCACCGGAGTAACCATCGTCCACGAAAAACTGGATGTTGCGGAAACCTTGTTCTTGTGCGTATTTTTTGAGAATCGCCTTTTGAGACGAGATTTGTCAAGAGTATTTTACCCATAGAAACTTTCGATGGTGCTTTTTAATAGCTGCTGAGTTTTATTGTTGTAAAAGAAAGACATAACGGCCATTGGAAAAACATATATT
>Ga0129308_1001649_pt1 | contig 22097 bp, 22 predicted proteins | sample L827metagenome_FD_94440 | JGI IMG/M metagenome (GOLD analysis project Ga0129308, IMG submission 94440) | Ring-tailed lemur group fecal microbial communities from Wisconsin, USA - L827 metagenome | ecosystem: Host-associated > Mammals > Digestive system > Large intestine > Fecal | place: USA... | reverse complement strand
GTTTCCGCCATGCTGGCCAGAGGCGTTGCTTCCCTTATATTTCAAATGATTACCGGAAGTATTGTCGATGCCTGCGGTGCCAATGCTTACACTTACAGCTATTACCTTTACGCGGCAACGATGCTTGTCTGCATGATCTTATGTTCAAAAATTCAGAAAACAAAAATAGATGTATAATTTTTTAGAAATCAGGCAGATGCCGCAAAACACCGGCGAATCTGTAAAATATTTTGAAGGATTCATATTCCATTCACAAAAGTATTATATGATTTATCTGTACTCAGAAAGTCATATTTTTCTCCCAAAAATATATATGATGTAAAAAACACCTGCAAAAGGTGTTTTTTACATTGGAAAATAAAACAGGGCGGGACTAATAAATCAAACAGTTTTTTCATAAATTAAAAAAATAAATAAAAATTCACATGGGATTCACAAAAGGAAAGTATGATATAAATGTACTCAGGTTAATCATATTTTTCTCCCAACTATATATGATGACAAGAGGTGCCCGTATCCGGGCATTTTTTGTTTGTCTTAAAAGGAATTTTACTGAAAACATCAATCAAATATCTTTTCCCTTTTACAATCGGGATTTTTTATTATATAATAATAGCGCTTATGGACAAAAATAATATAAAGGAGGTAAAAACAATGGATAACATGATTGAACGTTTGGAAACAATTGAAAAACGTTACAACGAGTTGACTCAAGTCTTAATGGATCCCGAAATCGGCAATGACATTAAGAGAATGACAGATGCTTCAAAAGAGCAGGCAACATTGCAGGCCGCCTATGATTTATATCAGGAATATAAACACCTGGAAAGTGAAATATCTGCCAATAAAGCATTGTTGGAAGAAACAGATGATCAGGATATTATTGAAATGGCAGAAATGGAAATTGAAGAATTAACCAGCCGTTTTGAAGAAGTGACAGAAAAACTTCATCTGGAATTAATTCCAAAGGACCCTAATGATGATAAAAACGTTATTATGGAAATCCGTGGGGCAGCCGGCGGAGATGAGGGCAATATTTTTGCGGGAGATCTGTTTAGAATGTATTCCAAATATTGTGAAGCGCAGGGCTGGAAAATTGAGATGTTAGATGCCAGTGAATCAGAGGCCGGTGGTTTTTCTTTGGTTTCTTTTATGATCAAAGGTGACGGCGTTTATTCAAAAATGAAATTTGAATCCGGTGCTCATCGTGTACAGCGTGTGCCAAAGACAGAAACCCAGGGAAGAGTGCATACATCTACAGCAACAGTGCTGGTCATGGCTGAAGTTGAAGAGGTTGATATTGAAATCAATCCATCTGATTTAAGAATTGACACTTATCGTGCCAGCGGTGCCGGTGGGCAGCATATCAATAAAACAGATTCTGCGGTGCGCATTACTCACTTGCCAACGGGAATTGTTGCCAGCAGCCAGGATGGCAGAAGCCAGCATGATAACCGTGATAAAGCCATGCGTGCATTACGTGCCAGAGTCTATGAAGCAGTGCAAAGAGAACAGGAAGAAAAGCTTGGGGCTGAAAGACGTACAAAAGTAGGCAGCGGTGACCGCAGCGAAAAAATCCGTACTTATAACTATCCGCAGAACCGTGTGACAGATCATCGTATTGGCTTAACCATCCAGCAATTGGATCGTATTATGGAAGGTCATCTGGAAAATATTATTGAGGCTTTGATTAATGAGGATCAGCGGTTAAAGCTGGTAAATAACAATGACAACATTTAAGCAGGTGATTCGCCGCTATGAGAATGAACTCATGGAAAGCGACCGGGATTCGAATGTCCCTAAAGTGTTATTTTATCATTTAGCTCATAAAGAACCTCATCAGCTTTATCTGATGATGGATGAGGAAGTTGAACCAGAGCTTTTAAAAGCTTTTGAAGATGCCATGGCGTTATATATGCAGGGCTATCCGGTACAGTATATCAAAGGCGTGGAAACTTTCTTTGGCAGAGATTTTATTGTCAATGAGCATGTTTTAATTCCGCGCTATGAAACGGAAGAGCTGGTAGAGAATATTCTTTATCATATCGATGATTATTTTGAGGGTGATGAACCCCTGGATCTTGTGGATGTTGGCACAGGCAGTGGTGCTATTGCGATTTCACTTAAAGCCGAAGAGCCTCGCCTGCGGGTTATGGCAACGGATATTTCTGAGGAAGCTTTGGAAGTTGCCAGAAAGAACGCTGAGAATCTGGGGACAGAAATTACCTTTTTACAGGGCGATATGTTAGAACCGCTCATTGAAAGAAATCTGAAGTTTGATATTTTTGTTTCTAATCCACCCTATATTCCACAGGATCAGGAAATAGAAGCGGTTGTCAAAGACAATGAACCGCATGTGGCATTGTTTGGCGGTAAAGATGGTCTTTATTTCTATCGTAAAATCTTTGAAAAAGCCAGACAGGTACTTAAAGACAGAGCAATTCTGGCTTTTGAAATGGGATTTGACCAGAAAGAAGATATGGAAAAAGAGGTTCGCCGTTATTTTCCAAATGAGCCATTCACTATTTTGAAAGATATGAATGGCAAAGATCGAATGCTTTTTATCTACTATCACATCAAACCAAACGCATAAATCAAAAACTATCCGCGGATTATCAACACGGATAGTTTTTATTATAATAAAGACGGATCTATGGTAAAATAGTTTCCTGTTAAGATTAATTCAACGAGATTTGAAATAACCTTGTCATTGTTAAAGGCATCATTTTCAATATATTTACGAATGATGCCAGTCATCGCCCCGGAAAGAAAAGCGATGGCGTATTTGTCGTTCGAAGATTTGGTCACATTAATTTCTTCTGAAAAATTCAAAAGATATTGTTCCAGCTTTCGATACAGAATATAGTCCATTTTATTTTTTATTAACAATCCTATAAATAGATGGTGGCTGATAAGACAGCGAATTGCCGCAGAACAGACAATGGACAGTGACAATGATTCACTATTTTTGATTTCCTGCATAAAACTATTAAAAATGCTGTCAAAATATAATTCCAAGATCTGTTCCTTACTGTCAAATAGTGAATAAAACGTCTGTCTGGAGACTTGTGCAGCTTCACAAAGTTCCTTGACTTGAATTTTCCCAAAATCTTTTTTTTGCATAAGTGATAATAATGCCTGCATCATCATTTTTTGTGACTGGATGGCAATTGAATTATTCCCCTGATACATTGACAAACCCTCCTGTATGTCTAAGTTGTTTTCATAAGATTGACATGTGTCAGCCTTAGTATTATTATATTTGTAACACTGACATATGTCAATGTTTGATAGGAGGATATATGGCAACATTTTTGACAATTTTAAGCGGTATTGGCTGGATTTTTGTTTATGAAGAGTGTATTCGTCTGGGCTTTAAGGAGAAAACATATGCGATGCCTTTATTTGCTCTGGCATTGAATTTGACATGGGAGTTTTTATGTACCTTTTGTGATATTGCTTTTTTAGCTCATGGTCCACTTGAAGGAATGAATCTGGTGCAGGTGATTGTGAATGGCGTCTGGGTTTGTCTTGATTTTATGATTCTTTATACTTATTTAAAGTATGGAAAAAAGGAGTGGGAAGAAAACCTGAATATCAGATTGTTTTATCCGTGGACCATTTTAGTATTTATTTGTTGCTTTGCCCTTCAGATTGCCTTTATCGCTGAGTTTGGGTTTGTTCTTGCGGCGCAATATGCAGCTTTTCTGCAGAATTTACTGATGTCTGTTTTATTTATTGCCATGGCAGTTAAAAGAAGGTCTAGGCAGGGTCAGTCGCTGTTACTGGCAGTTTCTAAATGGATCGGAACGCTGGCTCCAACCATTTTATTTGGAGTTTTATCACAAAACAATGTTGTGCTTATTTGTGGTATTTTCTGTACTGTTTTTGATCTTCTTTATATTGCTCTGTTAGTCATTATAAAAAAACAGCAGCATCATCTTATCTTCTCGATAAAGCATTAAAAAGTTAAGTCCGATTAATGAGGGCTTAACGTTTTTGATTGGCAGTTTTAGCTGTTTTTTCTAATAATTCAAGAAAGTTTCTTTTTAAAAACAGGTGTTCAGGCTTCCTGCATTTCAAGAGAACGCGGGATGAATACCTGAATCATGCCAATGTCAGCTTTAATCATATATAAACGATCCGGATATTTCTGGATCGTGTTCTGTTTACACAGAATTTCCACAGAAATATGTTAAAATGAACGTGTAAGGAGGTATCGGCTATGTATCAGATATTACTTGTCGAAGATGAATATCATTTGCGTGAAATCATTAAAGAATATTTTGCGATGAAGGAAATAGAAGTGATCGAAGCAAGTCAGGGATATGAAGCTTTAGATAAATTAAATGATCAAATTGATTTGGTATTACTGGATATTATGATGCCGGGCATTGATGGCTATGAAGTTTGTCGAAAAATCAGAGAAAGCTATGCCGTGCCAATTATTTTTATCAGTGCGCTTTCGGAAGATGAGAATCAGCTGCTGGCTTATGAGCTTGGTGCCGATGATTATATGATTAAGCCTTTTCGGCCTTCTGTATTATATGCCAAATCTCTGGCTGTATTAAGGCGGGTTAAACAAGAGGTTGTGTATACGCAAAATTATGGGAAAATCAGTATTGATAAAAATTCACATCTGTTGAGTTATGATGGGAAGAAAATACCACTTACTGATAAAGAATTCGAGCTTTTGGATTACTTATGCCAACATCAGGGCAAGCTTCTTGCCAGAGAACATCTGCTAAGTGAAATCTGGGGATATGATTATTATGGCGATGGCCGTGCGGTTGATACTTATATTAAAAAACTGCGAAAGAAGCTGGGTATTTATGCCTGCTATATACAAACTATTGTGAAAACAGGCTATTTATTTAAGGTGGTGGATATCAATGAAGAAAATGACGCTGTTTAAAAAATGTTTTTTGATTATTTTTGTAACATTAATTTTATTAGAGGCATTGAATATCTATATTGATTATAAGGCTAATTTACGTTTTTGGGCAGCACAGGCTTCAGAAGAGAGTTCTTTTAAGGGTATTTTTGATTTAATTGCATTGGAAAGAACGAGTACCAGTGAGAATCAGCTGATGAACCAGTTTCAAGAGTGTATGCAAGAGGGAATGGGGTATCACTTACTGGTCGATCAATCCGGATCTCTTTTATCTGAAGTTAACGCCGCAGCTGATCAGTCATCGATGACCATTTCTACCAGCCGGCCGGCAAATCATGGCGTTGATTTGAGTAAATTATCCAAGGAACAATTAGATGCTTTAACATCGTATATATTAAATCATCCCCGGCAGTATCTTAAAGCGACCTATACGTCTTTAGATGAGTATCTTGCCATTGATGATGAACTTGTTTTGTTTGCTGGTGAGGGCAAAAAAATAACCGGCGATATTCTTTATATCAGAACACCGACTTTGGAATACAGCTTTCTAACAAGCCACCTGGCCCCGCTGATTGTCGATTACAATGACTATTTTAATGAATTCCGGAACAGAATACCCGAGATTATTCAAAAAGATAAATATCATACAGCTGGGGTTTTTATGCAGGATTATTTTCTCTATGATGACAGATTGATTTATGTAGAAGCAGGAAAATTAAACAGCGATAAATATGTTCTCAATTTCTACTATGCAGATGGAAAATTTTTGTTGGAACAGGCGCGCTTTGAAACTTTTTACGAGAAAAGAATGATTTATTTGTTAACGTTTGTCATTGCCGGCATATCTGCCGCGTTGATTGCTGAGCTGTTAACACGGCGAATTAAAAAAATTGATGAGGCAGCCAGAAGTATTGCCGACAATCATTTTGAAATTCAACTCAAAGAAACACCGTCTGATGAATTGGGAGAACTTTCTAAAAGTATTAATTTGATGAGCACAAAATTAAAGTTAACTATGGCACAGTTAAATGAGGAAATCGCCCATGTCAAAGAAATGGAAAGTTTAAGAAAAACATTCATTGCCAATTTTACACACCAGATGAAAACACCGCTGACAATTATTGACGGGTATGTGGAATTAATCAATGAAACAAAGGAAGCGACAAAAAAAGCGAATTACTTAAAAGCCATTACCCAGGAAACAGAACGCATTCATCAATTGGTGATGGCCATGTTAAAGCTGACAAAACTGGAATCCGGGCAGATGATACTAAAAAAAGAGTTGTTGGATATGGAAGATATGATAATGGAAGTCATTGATGAGTATTTGCCTATCCTGAAGAAGAAAAACGTCAAAATCATTCTGGATTGCCCGCAAAAAGACATTTATGCGGATCAGGCAGAAATGACCACGGTATTGCATAATTTATTTGATAATGCCTTAAGACATGTCGAAGCGAATGGACATATTCAGATATACTATCATCAAAACAGATTTACGATTGAAAATGAAGGAAAGCCCATTGATGAAGCGGTATTGCCCTACATTTTTGATACTTATGTTTCTGGACAGGGCAATGGCACTGGCTTAGGCCTGGCCATATGTCAGGCTATATTTCGCTTGCATGGATTTGCTTATGGCGCTAACAATACAAAGCAAGGGGTCTGTTTCTGGTTCGAGACAAATCTGAACGACAATCACTGAATGGAGGACAAATTAAAAATGTGCTTTCCTATCGCTGCAGATGAAAGCACATTTATGGTTTTTGATAATTGTCTTTGAGTGATTCTAAGGACTTTTTTGTAGATTTTACAATCTGCACAATCAATCGCTTTTCCTCAGGCGTGCATCCTTCAAAAATATCCTGAATTTCTTTGGCATAAACAGTTTCTGAATGATTGATCACATCACAGAGCAGTTCATCGATGGAAACGTCTAAACAATTGGCAATATCGACTAAGAGTGTCAGGCTTAACTGAGTTCTGCCATTTTCAATATTAGAGATATGCTGAGGGCTGATATCACATTGATCAGATACATATTGCTGGGTGAATCGCTTTTTCATTCGTGCCACTTTAATGCGGCTGCCAATTGCTTTAAAATCAACTTTTGCCATGACGCTATCACCCTCTTTTCGTTATTCTACCCATTTTAAAAAAGAAAATTAATCAACTATAGGAATAGACTATTCAAATTGTTTAAATTCTAAAAAAGGGTTTATATTGGATGTTTGTCACCATAATAATATTATTGCATTTAATAGAACAGGTGATGTTATGCAGAGCGTCAGAACCAGACGATTAGTTTTAAAAAATTTAGAAATGAAAGATGCCTATTGGCTTTACAGCTATCGGGCCCTTTCCTGTGTAGAAAAATATCAGGCCTGGAAAGATTACAGCTATGATGATGCCGTGACCCTGATTTTACAAACGGCGCACCAGAACTTTTCCGGGAAACCAGGGATTTACCAATGGGGCATTTACCTGGATGAACGATTAATCGGGGATTTGTACTGGCAATTGGAAAATGACGGCATATGCTGGATTGGCTATACACTGGACCCGCATTACTGGCATCAGGGTTATGCCTTAGAAGCAGTAGCGGCCTGGATGAAATACCTGCATCATGTTTTTGGCATTCAAAACATGATGGCCAGAATTCTGCCTGAAAATGAGGCATCCATTCAGCTTGTCAGAAAGCTTGGCTTCAGACAGCTTTATCCGGAAATTTATGTTAAAAACAATTGGTAAAATGTATAAATTACACAGATCAGGCAACCCTTTATCTGGGGTGATCAATGATGTATAAAAAAATAATGATAACTTTTTTAGTTTTTCTGGCTTTTTCGAATGTCCATGTGACCGCCAGGGATGAACGGCAGTATTTTAAGATTTATGGGGATGCCTCTAATCCTCAGGAAGCTTATGAAATAAAAAATGAATTGATTGCTGCTTACCAGCAGTTGGTGCTGGGATTGGACAGCAATGAATATAGCGAAGCAATCAAAAACTATTTTTCAGGAAAAGATAATGTCTCTTATGATCATCATCTGTTAACCATTACCTTGGGACAGGGGGATGGCGTTGTGCTTGAAGGCGAATTAAAAACCAATTATTGTGCCAAGAATTCTGATGAAATAGAAACCCATTTCTTCTTTTGGGAGCTGTTTGGCGGGAATTGATAAAAGTATCTTTTTATGGTAGAATACAGGCATGAAGAAAGCAGGTGACACCATGAAAGAAACAAAATTTATGTTAAAAAATGGACAGGAAGTAACGATTCGAAATGCCGCTGTTTCCGATGCTAAGTCCATGATCGAGTTTATGAAAATAATCTATAGTGAAACGGACTTTCTGACAGGATATCCTGATGAAGTGAATTTAACCATTGAACAGGAAGAAGCCTGGATCAATAATTATGATCACCAGCTTACAACGATGATAGTTGCCAAAGCAGGTGATGAAGTGGTTGGCAATGTTTCCATTAATGCCTTAGGCAATAAAGATAAGGTGAAACATCGCTGCGGACTGGGGATTACCATTGCCAAGGCCTACTGGCGGCAGGGCTTAGGAAGAAAATTAATGAATGAGGCAATTGCTTTTGCCAGTCAGGCTGGATATGAACAGATAGAACTGGAAGTTATTGCCAAGAACCATCGGGCAATTCCATTATATTTATCCAGTGGTTTTGAAGTCTATGGCACACGGCCAAGAGCTTTTAAATTGCGTGATGGCAGTTATCTGAATGAATATCTCATGGTTCATAAAATCCGTTAAGGCGGATTTTTTTAATTGATGATGATTTTTAAGCAGGGGCATGTTATAATGGGGCATAGCAAAAGTGAACAGGAGGAAAAGGAATGGAAAGACGTGATAAAATCAATTATTATCTGGATTTGGCTGAGGTGGTTAGTCATCGTTCGACCTGTCTTCGCCGTCATTATGGCGCTGTCATTGTTAATAATGATCAGGTAATCTCCACCGGTTATGTCGGAGCGCCCCGCGGGCGTCAGAACTGCAGCGATTTAGGACGCTGTATCCGTCAGGAAATGAAAGTTCCCCGTGGTGAGAGATATGAATTATGCCGCAGTGTGCATGCCGAGGCAAATGCCATCATCCATGCATCCAGAGAAGCCATGTTAGGGGGAACAATGTATCTGGCTGGTGTGGAAATGCCTAGCGGCGAGTATATCCAGAATGCGAACAGCTGTTCTATGTGCAAGCGCATGATTATTAATGCCGGTATTGATAAAGTCGTCATTCGGGATGACAGAGATCACTATCGTGTGATTGATGTTCAGTCCTGGATTGATGACGATGATTCTTTAGACGGAAAATTCGGCTATTGATATAAAAGAAAGAAGGTGGCGGTATCATGGAACAGACATCGTTATTTGAAAATCAGATTCAGGATCCCTTAGCCAGCCGTTTAAGACCCATGACTTTGCAGGAATATGTCGGGCAGAAGCATTTGGTCAGTCCGGGCAAAATTCTTTGGCGGCTGATTGAACATGATACGATCCCTTCGATGATTTTCTGGGGACCGCCGGGAGTAGGCAAAACAACACTGGCGCGCATTATTGCCAATAGCACTCAGTCGGATTTTGTTGATTTCAGCGCGGTGACCAGCGGCATCAGAGATATTAAAGCAGTTATGAAAAGTGCCGAAGAGAAAAGAAAATCAGGCATCCGCACGATTGTCTTTGTGGATGAAATTCATCGTTTTAATAAAGCCCAGCAGGATGCCTTTTTGCCTTATGTGGAAAGAGGCAGTATTATATTAATTGGGGCAACGACAGAGAATCCTTCTTTTGAGATTAATTCAGCCCTGCTTTCCCGTTGTAAAGTATTTGTTTTAAACAGCCTTGATCAAAACGATATCATTGATTTATTAAATCATGCCTTAACAAGTCCCAAAGGATACGGACATGATGATATTGAAATCAGCGAAGAGGCGCTGAATATGATTGCGGGTTTTGCCAATGGCGATGCCCGTATGGCTCTCAATACTTTGGAAATGGTCATTCTTAACAGCCCGGTTGATCAAACAGGAAAAACAACGGTTACCATGGAAATTATTGAACAATGCACCAATCGTTCGTCATTTCTTTATGATAAAAAGGGTGAAGAACATTACAATCTGATCTCCGCTTTACATAAATCCATGCGTAACAGTGACGTTGATGCGGCCATCTATTGGCTGGCGCGAATGCTGGAGGCTGGTGAAGATCCTTTGTATATTGCCCGCCGACTGGTTCGTTTTGCCAGTGAGGATATCGGTATGGCTGACAGCAGGGCCCTGGAAATTGCTGTTGCCGGATATCAGGCCTGTCATTTTCTGGGCGTGCCTGAATGCAATGTGCATTTAACCCATGTCGTTACTTATCTTTCTTTGTCCGTGAAATCAAATGCTTTATATGCAGCATATGAAACTGCTAAAGTAGATGCATTGGAAACTTTGTCTTTGCAAGTCCCTTTACAGATTCGTAATGCACCAACACAATTAATGAAAGATTTGCATTATGGGGAAGGTTATCAGTATGCCCATGATTTTGAAGATAAGATTACAACAATGGATTGTCTTCCAGAGGAACTACTGGGACATACTTATTATCATCCAACCAATCAAGGAGCAGAAGCCAAAGTGGCTGCCCGGCTAAAGATGATTAAAGATTGGAAAGAAAAACATAAAAAAAATTAAAATTTTACCCTGTCAATCAATGGCAAAAGACTGTTGAATGAATTGACAGGGTGTTTTTGTATGTTAAAAAAGCTAAAGAAAAGAGTAACCTGTGCACACATTTTAAACATATAGCAAATCCCATTTTATATTAAATTATTTTCTAATTCGACAAATAAAGTTACAAAATATGTATGCTGTAAAAATGGCAGACCAGATTTTTATGAATTGTTTTTAAACATCATACATAATGCTATTATCATTGGCAGTATGCAAATAAGTATCGCCTTTTCGATAATTGAGTTTGTTATCCATACGCCTAATATAGCACCAAAAATAAAAAAGGAAACTATAAAGCAATAATGTATACATTTCTTCATTTCGGATTTATTCCGATGAAGAATTGCCTGATAAAAATATTCTGTGCCACTTCCTAGATTTCCTGTACACATCGTCGAAGAAAAAGGTTTCCCCAGTACTTTTCTAAAGCACTCCGCCTGCATTGCACAAATAAAAGATATCAGAATATTAACTATAATATTAAATTGACCGACGGGAATCCAACTGACAATAAACATGACCATAATCTCTATAAAAAGTATGATTTGTCGCCAATGAAAATGTGTTTTATGCATATAACAGTTTCTAATAAACATTGTTAACATAATTCCTAAACAAAAAGCTACGATTGGGATAAAATATCTAACTGTTTTTAAATATTCTCCATTCGCAAGAGTCATTCCCACTCTTACGACATTTCCTGTTTGGGCATTTGCGAAGACTTGATCTCTGCAAACATAAGTATAGGCATCTAAAAATCCGCCTGCTAATGCCAATAAAATGGCAACAATAAATGACTCAGACATCTGTTTTTCTTTATATTCTTCCATTATAACTCCTCCTTATTCGCTTATAATATAATTCATATTAAAATAATAAACGATAGATTTCCTAAATTAAGAAATAAAAAATACAAGTTCTATGACTTGCATTTCTTAGAATATTCTTGAGTAATTAAACTGGCTATAAACTGCAATTGATAAGGATGACTTGCTTGGTCTTGTAAGGATTCAAATGAAATAATTTCATCAATAAAGGGAGGATAATTTTTCTTATAACTTGATACCATCCATATTTTAGGAGCGTTCAATTTCTTTTTAAGTGCTCTAAAATCTTGATAATCGAAGTATGATCCTGTATAAGAGAAAATAATAATCAGGTCATTTTCATCTGCCGTTATAATATACTGCATTTGTTGTGTATATGATATATTTGTATAAACTTGTTTTCCCAGCATCAATAAATCTCCTTGAAGATTAATTGCAACGGAACCAGCCTTTAACAAACCAAATATACCAACTCTCTTATAGTTTTTTATATCGTCGCATAATTTAATAAGTTGACGACCATCAATCGTATTTTTTACCATTTGAATACTTTCATTGATTTTATTTCCGTAATCTTCAATTCTTTGATGTAAAGATAGAGATTGGGATTGTTCTTCAAAATAGAGGTCTGTTGATAATAACAACTCTTTTAATTCAACAAAATCCCTCAATCCTATTTCTTTACAAAAACGTGAAATGGAACTTACTGCAACATTGCACTTTTTTGCTATTTCTTTAATTCCTATGTTTTGCATTTCTTCAAGATGCTCCAAAATGTATGCTGCAATGACACAATTTGTTGAACCATTTTTTTCACTTGCTATTGTACTTAAAAACACAACTGGCAATTTACCATAAATCATCCTTTATCACTCTCTTTCTATTTTCCCCCAGCAAAATTGTACATCAATCTTTCTTTCATTTCAGTAACATCCTTCCCAAAGACTTCAATTATCTTAAATGCAAATGGATAAGGTGTTGCTGGTCCTTGACTTGTTATAATATTTTGGTCAAATACAGCCACATCATCTATGAATTGTCCATCTGCTAATTTTTCAGCATATCCTGTATATCCAGTTACCTTTTTTCCAGAGATAACTTTTGCCTCTGATAAAACAACAGTTCCTGAACACATCGCTGCTAAATACTTATGATTATCATTAAAATACTGAACCATTGAAATCACATCAGGATTATTTTTTAGATTGGCACCTCCTGGTCTTCCTCCTGGTAAAACAAGCATGTCATAATTCTTGATTTCTTCACCAAACATTTTGTCTGCCTTGATATACATATTATGCATTCCTTTAACAAATTCATGATCAAAACTAAATGTATGACATTCAATGTCTGCTCTTCTTAACAAATCAACGATTGTTAATGTTTCTCCTTCTTCATATCCTTCTGCCATTAATACTGCAACACGAGCCATCCTATTCATCCTCCTTTACATCAAACGCATTAAAATAAACCATTCTTTTTTTCACTGCTAACGAATCTCCACCTAGTAAATCAACTAATTTATAAGCAAATGCATAAGCAGTTGCTGGACCTCGACTTGTCACAATATTTCCATCAATCACAACTTTATCTTCTAAATAATGTCCTTGTTTTATTTTTTGATCATATCCTATATAAGCTGTATAATTTCTGTTTTCTAATAAATTTGCTTTTTCTAAGGCAATAGGTGCTGCACACATTGCACAAATATATTTTCCTTTTTCATTCATCTCATGAAGCATTGACATCACTTCTTCACTATCTCTCATATTGGCTGCACCATCATATCCACCAGGTAGAATAATCATATCATAGTTAATGACTTCATCACTTAAGATTTTATCACATTGAATACTTATTTCATGTCCTCCTTTTACAACTTTGTCAAACCCAAACATATCGCATTGTAAATTAGCTCTGCGAATGATATCGACGATTGTTAATGTTTCACCTTCTTCAAATCCAGGTGCTACTATAATTGCTGCTTTTTTCATTTTTTTGCCTCCTTATTAATTCATATTTATAAAATTCATCTTCTCATTTGTTAAACTTCATCAGGTTGTTGTCCATCATGTGCTTGCCACTGACATTCAAGCATTTGCATATGACTAAATGTAGCTTTAAATGAAGAATCTTCTGGTGAACAAGCATAAATGCCAAATGAAATTCTTTCTCCACCATTTAACATATGACATATTCGCATTTGACTAAAAACAATGCCATCAGTAGAACACTCTATACAATAATCATCTTCTCTTCTGCTTAAACGATACCACATTGATTTGATAGATGCATCTATCTCTGTTGTTGCCCAATCAGAATAACCATGATTTGTAACAACACTGCCTAAATGTTGAAATTTTTCATTTTCGTATTCTATAGAACCCTTTAGCCAATTTTCGCTATCTAAATACATCACAACACCGCATTGATCAAATCTATGATGACTACTGGTAAATTCAGTTTTAACAATAAAACTAAAATATTTTTCATCTGTTTCCATTTGTAAAACTGGAGCATTATCATTTTGAAAATGATAATATGTTCTTTGCCATAAATCTGTATGAGGTTTTGTTACAATCTCAATTTTATTGTCATCTATTTTGTAACTTTTTGGCTGACGTGTCCATTTCAAATCATTTAAATTCATATCATTATCCTCCTATCATTTACATATATCATTTTAATAAAATTCTATGCATCATCAATTGATTTCCTAATTTAGGAAATCAAATACTCATTGATGAACTAATAAAAACGCAGAAATTCTGAGAAAGAAGAGTCATTGAAGAACTTCTGGGACATACTTATTATCATCCAATCAATCAAGGAGCAGAAGCCAAAGTAGCTGCTTGGCTAAAGATGATTAAAGATTGAAAAGAAAAACATAAAAAAAATTAAAATATTACCCTGTCAATCAATGGCAATAGACTGTTGCTAATGAATTGACAGGGTGTTTTTGTATGTTAAAAAGGCCAAAGAAAGGATAAATGATAGGTAACCTCTGTATATAGCAAATCCCATTTTATATTAAATTATTTTGAATTTTGGTAAATAATGTTATAAAAATATTTTAAAATAAAATATATATGATATAATTAGGTCAAAGAATAACTTGATAAATCAAAATAAAGATATATTTTTAAAGCTTAAATGAAATGCATAAACGACACATATTCAAAAGAATCAGAATAATAAGCATTAAAAGTTAGCGCTTAGAAACAGAGGTGAAGATAGAATGTTGGCTATTAATAATTTATCGATAAACTATGGTAAAGGAAATGTGGTTGAAAATGGGAATCTGGAATTTGGTATTGGGGTGACTTGTATTACAGGAAAAAGTGGCATTGGCAAATCAAGCATTCTTAATGCCTTAACTTCCCAAATTAATTTTCATGCGGACACTTACATGATTGGCAACACAGATTACTTAAAGCTTTCTGCAGATGAGAAAACAGAGTTTATACGTTCTCATTTTACTTATTTAATTCAAGGCAATAACTTTATCAGTGATATGACATGCTTTGATAATATTGCATTTTATGCCAAATTAGCTGGGAAAGAAATTAAAGATAGTGACATTGAATACTATTTATCTCTGGTTAATTTGAAGTTAGATAAAACTGTTTATCCAGATCGCTTGTCAGGTGGTGAACGGCAAAGACTTGCAATTTGTTTGGCTTTAGCCAAGGATAGTGATGTTATCTTATGTGATGAAATTACGGCATCACTTGACGGCGAGTTAAAGCAGGAAATTTTTGATTTATTAAGACATATTGCTTATGAATTTGAAAAAATTATTATTATAACCAGTCATGATGAAGATATTTATGAGCAATGTGATCGTATTTATACGATTGAAAATAAAGAAGTAAGACTGATTAAAGAGAACTTACAACATGATAAAAAAACTTTGTCATCAAACAAAATAGGCGTTTTGAAGTGTGGCAATTTTAAGACATATGTTCAGGAAAAAATAGGCAGACAAAAATGGATGTTTTTGATTTATATTGTGATTTGTTCTCTGATTGTCTCAATCTTTTCTTTCCTTGTTTATTTTTCAATTGATTATATTACCGAACAGCAGCGCCTTTTGAAACGGTTAAGCCAGGATCAGATTTATGTGGTTAATCAGACACGGTCACCTGTCTCAGGTGCATATACTTATTTTTTTGACAACGAACCATTTGCGCAAAATGTATATGAAAAGCTCGAACAGATTGAACATATTGATAAGATATATCCTTATTATTATGCAACACTTTATGCTGATGACAGCGGACCTGGCAATGTGGATGTAAATTTCCATTATAAAAATGGTGAAAATTTTACAAAAAGTTTAGAAATGACAAGATATGAATTCGATGTTTTGCCATTGTATGATGAGATGAATTTTGATAGCAAAATGGAGATTATCAATCCTGAAAATAAGGATACAGGAGTTTTTGTTAACGATACATTTCTTCTTTATTACGGCATGACTAAAGAAGATCTTAATGATTTGACGATTGAAGCGACTATTTACATGCCTGTTACTTATACAACTACGGAAACTACGGAAGATGTAATGAAAGGGGAAGAAGTGTTAGAAACCCACGAGATCATTACTTATTATCCTGAAGGAATGCCAATCACTGTTAATTTACCGGTTTATGGTTATGTTGATTATTGGTATGCTGAAGAATGGGGAAATCCATATATTTATGTACCTTATGATATATTTGCCACTTATCATCAAGAAGTGAAAGATAACTATACTTTAAAGGATGGGGAAATTCCTTGGCGTCCAAATTGTTATTCAGTTTTTGTAGATCAGCCGGAGAATATGGAAGCAGTTAATGCTAAAATCCGACAAATTGATGATAATATCACTACTGGTAATAGATATACAAGCAATCAAGAGTATTTTAAACAAAATCAATATGTAAAAGTTACTTCCGTTGCCTCGCTAGTGATTGTATGGCTGGCAGGTGCAATTCTGGCATTTGTTTATGGTATTTACTATTATCAAAAGAACATCGATGACATTAGCTATTTCAAAAGAAATGGATTATCTTTTAAAGAAACAAAAAATATGCTTATATATGATTGCTTTGCTTACGGCTCAATAGTACTGATTTTTTCTATACCATTATCGATTGCCATTACTTATTTTGTTGCGAGTACATACTTCATTTTATGGTATGGATTATTCTCTTTGAGAACTTTAGGTATTATTGTCATTGTTTTATTAGAAACAATACTGCAAACAATTTTCTCAAGACTTTATTTCATTTTAAAAATTAAAAAGATAATGTAAGCAGGTCTTACTAACTGTTTATATAAATATTTAAAGAAAGGAGCAGCTTATGAAAAAGAAAACTGGAACTATAATATTTGGAATCATTGCTGTAATCGCCGCTGGTATTACTGTTTTTAAAATACTGTCATCTAACCAAACAACAGATTATATTCTTTGTAATAATGAGAATCAAGTGTTTGATGGTGTTTTTTCAAATGAATCTACAAGAACTTTCGCGATACCTCAGCAAAGCCCAAGCTTGTCTTTTTCTGATGAACAGCTGGACGCTATTCGAAGTGTTAAAGATGTTGAAGGAATTTTTCCATATTATCCATTGATTGTTAAGGGCGGAGAAGATTCCATGAATGAAGATGAACTGTATATTCCTTTAAATACAGAAATTATTTATCATCAAACACATATGTCTGGCAGCTTTACAATTCCTTTGAAACAGAATCTTAGTAATACAAATTCCTCAGAAGATTTATCTGAATATGATATTTTTAACCTGTATATTAAACCATACATTTCCGAAAATTCATTTTATCAAGCCATGAAAAGTAATGATGTCATTTTAAAAACATTTGATACAAAAAGTGGCATTTTCATTTCTGAAAGATTGTATAAGGAGATGCAGCTTGATGAAAGTGATAACCATCTTTCTATTGAAGTTCCTGTAAGTGTTCCTCTTTATGCTAAACGTACACCTGCGGTGATGGAATATAGAATCAATGGAGAAAGAAAAGAACAGGCGTATGAAGCCCTGGAAATCACGGATTATGCCATTGTGAAGGTGACATTGGATATCGAGGGTGTTTTAAAAAGCAATAATGTATCTGTCCATTTCTGCGATGAACAAAATATTGTTATGCCTTATGAAATGACAAAGGAAATATATGAAATGGCGGATCGGCAACAATATTCAAAAAACGATGCACAGGACTATTGGGAGCCAAACAGTTATATTATTCAATGTAAAAATGGATCAAATATTGATAAAGTAGGTACTAAAATTAATAAAGTTATCAATGATTTTATTATCCAAATCTATAGCTATGACAAAGAGAATAGCCTGACAAAACGGCTTTATAGGTAGGGTGACAAAGTATGAAAAAATGGTTTAAATATATTGCAGTCATCATTATTCTTGGATGTATATGGATTTATGCAGTATCTGATCATATGACAGAATATGTGATTTCAAGTAATAGAGCTGGTACTTTTGATGACGGGATATATGGATTGCCGGATGACTGCGAGGCTGATATTATTAGTGAACCCAGAATCAAGACAATAAAGGAAATTTATGGCGTGGTTGATGTTTTGCCATACTATCCTTTGAAGGTAAAAACGGGAGAAAGCTTTATTGATGTGAAATCCTATACCTCTGTATCCAAGTTTAATAAGGCGTTGAAGAAACAAAACATTTTAAAAAATTATAATAACAAGACGGGTCTCTATATTTCTGAGGATGTCTATGAAAAACTTTCTGTCAGTGATGATGGCAGTGTAAATCTATCCGTCAGTGTCCCTGCTTTAGTACAAATTGTTTCCAAAGAAAGCAAGAATATAAATAGTAATATAAAATATCAGATGTATGAAGTGAGTGATTATATAGAAGTAGAAGTAGCCTTTAAAATTCAAGGCGTATATCAGTGTGATAATTCTTCTTTCTTTAAAGAAAACAGTATTATTATTTCTTATGAGGAATCCTCGGAAATAGACAGCATGGTCAATCGTGAAACTATTGAAGTTCCAGAAAATAAGGAAATATGGCAGCCTAACTGTTTTATTATTCAAATAGAAAATGGACAAGATATTGAACAGACAGGAAAAAGTATTACTCAAGCAATCCACGATTTTGTGATTGAGAATTATAGTTATAGTGACGAAGAAAAAGAAATAAGAATATTTTAAAGGGGGGATATGGGAATGATTAAGCTTGATCATATACAATTACCTTTAGAGATACCAGTTATAAATAAAGAGCCGCTTATTATTAATGAAGGAATACTGACATGCGTCTGTGGAGTCAGCGGATCAGGAAAAAGTACATTATTGTATTTGATTGGTTTATTAGATGATAATAGACAAGCTGTCTATCTATTTGATGGACATACGATTAATATGCATAATGAGAAAGAGAAGGCTTTATTTCGTCAAAGCCGGATTGGCTATGTATTTCAGGATTACAATTTACTTAATCATTTAACAATTGCGGAGAATATGGAACTCACAGCCCAACTTTCGGGAGTACCTGTGACAAAAGAGAAGATTAGAAAACTTCTTGATGAACTTCATCTGCAGGACAAAACAGGAAATGAATATCCTAAAGAGCTTAGCGGCGGACAAAAGCAGAGGGTTGCCATTGCTATGGCTTTGATTAAAAATCCTCGACTTTTAATTTTAGATGAACCGACAAGTGCTCTTGATAAAGAAAATGCCAATGATCTTGTGAATCTGATAAAAAAACTGGCTAGAGAAAAGCAAATAATGGTTTTAGCCGCAACACATTCCCCAATCGTAAGAGAAGCAGCAGACTGCATTTATGAAATTTCCCATCATGAAATCAGATGTATAAAGGGAAATGGAGCAAAACAGGAAAAATTAATCAGAAAAGATCATGCGAGCAGTCGCTTTTCCAAATTAAAATATGCTTTGCTGTATGATCGAAAAAATTTTAAAAGCAAGCTGGCTCTAACAATATTATGTTCAATTGTCATATCTATGTTTGTTCTTTCAACAGCCGTCGCTTCTCAAATAACAGGAAAGCAAGAGGAAATATTGTCAGGATTAGTCAATAACGAGATTATAGCAACAACTAATTTCACAGGGCCTTATTACAGTCCGGATGCTTTGCCAATGAGCGATGAGATGTTCAATAAAATAAAAACAAATACTCTGATAGAAGGATATTTACCTTTCTCTTCACTAAAGACAAGCATTGATGGGATGGAAGTGGATATTGTCCCGTATAGTCCTTTAATGGCCGCAGACAGTTTTAGTGATGAAAGCAAACAGGCTTTTTTTAGCTATGATTTAGATAAAGCTTTAAACTTATCATATCCAGAGACATTTGATTTGTCTATTTGTCTTTCTAACCAAAATGATGCCGTAAATCACATTCAATTAACGATTGACGGCTCTTTAGAGAGTGTTTATGCTAACCGCTTTATGACTAATCAGAAAGTCATTTATTTAAAACAAGAAGCGTTTGAAAAATTGGAAGATGAGCTTTATGAGATGCATCATTTAACCAAATCAAATCCAAGCATGGCGCTTGTCTATGTTAAAAATTTTTCTGATATTTACCAGATTAAACAAAGTTTAGAGGCTGTATCACCTATGTGGCAAGTGAAATGTGATTATGTGGATTTAACGGGGTTGAATGAAACAACGACAGCTACTGCCATGTATATGCGTATTGTATCATTTTCTTTATATGCTATTGTTTTATTGATGATGATTATCATTTACTCAAGATATTTGGTCAATCGAGAATACGAATTCTGTATGCTAAGGTCGAATGGATTAACTAAAAAAGATGTCATTTGGTTAGTCGTTGAAGATATTTTGATTCAATCAGTCATGTTTTTTATGGCTTCAATATTAATAACAGTTGCTGTTTGCCAGTGGGCTGTTTTCATGAAAATCATTGATCCTATCGGTTATCTTTCATTACTTGTTCCAATATATATGACATCATTTGGAATATTGATTTTACCGGTTTTAATTTCTGTGAAAAAGCTGAATCAGTTTTCTCCGGCAAAATTTTTAAGACAGTAAAGCTGGTCTTTATGAAAACAGGCAGAAGCGATATTTATCGTCTACTGCCTGTTTATTGTTTAATCTTCTGTTTTTTGGAAGAGAGTTTCATCATCGAAATAGTTGATTTTCATAGCTCCTCTGACTCTTTTTAGGGTTTCCGCTGCTTTTTTGCGGGCAGCTTCACTTCCGTCTATTAATATTTGACGTACTTCCATGGGTCTTTTTTCATAGTAGGCTCTGCGCTCCCGGATTGGTGTCAGAACATCCTGCATGACCTGATTTAAAAAGCGTTTGACTTTGATATCACCTAAGCCGCCGCGTTCATAATGGGCTTTGAGTGCTTCTAAATTTTCATATTCGGGAAGATATTTTTGAAAATGTTCGTCAGTGGCAAAGGCGTCCAGATAAATAAAGACAGGATTGTCTGTACAGTTGCCGGGATCGGATATTTTAATATGATTTGGATCTGTATACATCGACATAATTTTCTTTTCTACTGTTTCTTTGTCATCCGCAAGATAAATACAATTACCTAAGGATTTGCTCATTTTGGCTTTGCCGTCAGTTCCTGGGAGCCGGTTGGAAGCGGCGTTGGCTGAAAGCATCGCTTCGGGCTTAACCAGAACATCTCCATAAAGGCGATTAAATGTATGAACAATTTCTCCGGTAAGTTCAATCATTGGCAGTTGGTCATCTCCTACGGGAACACAGGTTGCATCAAACGCTGTAATATCGGCAGCCTGAGAGATGGGATAATTTAAGAATCCCATAGGAATCTGGCTGTTAAACTGACGCATTTTGAGTTCTTCTTTAATGGTCGGATTACGGGAAACTCTGGATACACTGACAAAGTTCATATAGTAAGCCGTCAGTTCGAAAAGTTCCGGTACCTGAGACTGGACAAAAATATGGCATTTTTCAGGATCAATGCCACAGCCCAGATAATCTAAAGCAACATTGAGAATGTTATTTCTGATCTTGTCAAAATTATAGGCATTATCTGTGAGGGCCTGGGTATCCGCAATCATAATGTAAATCTCATCAAATTGTCCTGTTTGCTGTAAAGCGACACGAGAGCGCAGGGAACTGGCATAATGCCCAATATGCAGCTTGCCTGTAGGTCTGTCTCCGGTTAAAATGATTTGTTTCTGTGTCATATATTTTTCCTCCTTCTCAAAAGCAATAAAAAAACTCCGTCCTTTGATCAGGACGAAGTTATGTTCGTTAGCCACCTAATGAGGTTTTTTCAAAAATGAAAAAATCCGGTTCAGAATACCATCATATTCCTAGCCCTTTAACGCTGGCCTGCGGCTTGGCTACTTGATAAAACGTTCACCTTGCTTCTTGCATGAACCATTCGGCTGACATCTCACATTCCTTTTCCACCGCCAGGAACTCTCTATCGATCAAACATTCAGTGTACTTTTTCATGCTCAACGAATTTGCTTTCTTAGCTTTATTATAGTCTTTTTATTTTTTATGTCAATCAGAAAATAAAAGAAGTAGTTTGACTGAAGTATTTGTGTTATAATATAGCCATTGAGAAAACGGGAGGAATAGTTATGACATTTGTAGTAGTCGCTAATT
>Ga0129308_1001648_pt1 | contig 22109 bp, 22 predicted proteins | sample L827metagenome_FD_94440 | JGI IMG/M metagenome (GOLD analysis project Ga0129308, IMG submission 94440) | Ring-tailed lemur group fecal microbial communities from Wisconsin, USA - L827 metagenome | ecosystem: Host-associated > Mammals > Digestive system > Large intestine > Fecal | place: USA... | reverse complement strand
GTTTATCTTTTCAAACAACTTCTTGTTTGTTTTAGCTCTTTTTCTTTTCTTCGTTTCCTTAGAAACTTCTTTTCTGATTCATTGACGTTGTTGTCTATATTGTTTAGTTTTCAATGTTCTCTGCCTTTCTCGACAGCTCATTCAGTCTACCACGATTCCTCTTGTTTGTCAACGCTTTTTTTAGTTTTTTTATCACTTTTCTTAAAGCGATGGCATTTAGAAGCCTCTCTTGCCGACTGCTCATGCATTATATAACATTATTTTTCCCTTTGCAAGCTTTTTTTCATTTTTTTGGCTTTTTTGTCGAGTTTTGTCTTTTGGTAAGGAAAAAGGCCACGCAGGCCTTTGATTTTAATCATACATTGCTCTATATTTTTCCATGAGTTCTTTAAAAAGTTCTCCATTTGTAGGTGGTGTGTATGTAACCGCATTTGCCCCGGCATCAATGACCGCCTCAATGGTTTCTGAGGTTGGTCCCCCGGTTGCAATTAATGGAATATCAGGATAGTAAGTGCGGATTTTCTTTACAAGTTCAACGGTATTAATTCCACCAGAAACATTTAAAATATCCGGTTTTGTCGCTTCTATCCGTGTACATATATCTTCTTTAACAGAAGCAATCGTTAAAACGATAGGGATATCAATTTCCTCTTTCAACTGCAGTATCAGTTCAGTTTTAGTAGGTGCATTCAAAACTATTGCTTGTGCTCCATGAAGTTCTGCATCAAGCGCAATGTTTTTCACTCTTGGTCCTCCTGTTGTCCCGCCGCCAACACCGGCAAATACCGGACGTTTAGCAATTTGAATAATACTTTGCATAATTTCGACCGTTGGTGTAAAAGGATAAACTGCAATAATTGCATCTGCGTTGCAATTGGCAATTACTGCAATATCAGTTGAAAACAATAGTGATTTGATGCGTCTGCCGTTGACAATAATGCCGCTTGCTTTATACATCACCTCTGGTACCGAAACAGCGTGTGCACGCAGCTTGGATTGTATTCTTGGTGCTTCGTTTTTCATATTAGTCCCTCATTTCTTATACCTATTATATCAATTGAATATGTCTTTTTTATGTATTTTTTTAAACCGTAACACTGTTCGACATACTTTTTACCAGAAAAAAGGTATATTATCATACGTGGACTATGAATCAAATTATTCTCCCTAATACCAAATCCCAACAAATACATAGTCACATCTAAACCTTGACCAAGGTTTAGAAAAGAGCCGTCATCCTAGCGGCTCTTTTTTTCAACTTGCTCTTTAATCATTGCAGCAAATTCATCATATGAAACTGTCTGCTGTGCCTGTTTACCATATTGGCGGTATGTTACTGTACCATTTGCACATTCATTTTCACCTAATACAAGCTGATATGGAATTTTCTTCATTTGAGCTTCTCTAATACGATAGCCCAGTTTTTCTTCACGATCATCTAATTCTACGCGGAATCCAGCTGCTTCAAGTTTAGCTACAACTTCCTTAGCATAGGCTAAATGGAATTCATTTTTAACTGGCAGTACCTTAACTTGCACTGGTGCTAACCACATTGGGAATGCGCCTGCAAAATGTTCAATCAAAATACCAATAAAACGTTCGATTGATCCAAAGATAACACGATGCAACATGATTGGTCTTTGCTTTTCGCCGTTATGATCGACATAAGTTAAATCAAAACGTTCTGGCAAATTCATATCCAGCTGGATTGTACCACATTGCCAAACACGACCTAAAGAATCCTTTACATGGAAATCCAGCTTTGGTCCATAGAAGGCACCATCTCCTGGATTGATTTTATAATCTTTGCCAGCTGCTTTGCAGGCTGCTCCTAAAGCTGCTTCACTCTTTTCCCAAATAGCTATATCACCAATATATTTTTCCTCCGGACGAGTACTCAATTCAATATCATAAGATAAACCAAGACTGCTGTATACACGGTCAATAAAGTCAATCAGGCGAACAACTTCGCTTTCAATTTGATCTGGTGTCATAAAAATATGGGCATCATCCTGTGTAAATGTACGAACACGGAATAAACCGTTTAATGCACCGCTTGCTTCATGACGGTGAACCTGACCTAATTCTCCCATGCGCAAAGGCAAATCTTTATAAGAATGCAGACTGTTTTTATAGACCAGCATACTGCCTGGACAGTTCATAGGCTTAATAGCAAATTCACGGTCATCCACCATGGAAACGTACATATTTTCTTTGTAGTTATCCCAATGTCCGGAAACTTCCCAAAGTTCTCTGGACATCATAATAGGCGTCTTGATAAATACATAGCCTTCTTTCGTATGTTCTTCATACCAGTAATTTTCCAGAATGTTTCTTAAAATCATTCCCTTTGGTAAGAAGAAAGGCATACCTGGCGCATATTCGCTAATCATGAATAAGTCTAATTCTCGACCTAATTTCTTATGATCACGTTTTTTTGCCTCTTCTAACAAATTGAGATGTTCTTCTAATTCTTCAGCTGTTGGAAAACATACGCCGTAGATTCTCTGAAGCATTTTGTTGTTTTTATCGCCTTTAAAATAAGCACCTGAATGTTTTAACAGTTTAAAGTTTTTACACATTTTCACTGTTTCTACATGAGGGCCACGGCACAAATCGACAAAGTCTCCCTGACGGTAACAAGTAATATTGCCATCCTCCAGACCGCCAATCAAATCAATTTTATAAGGATCATCTTTGAACATTTCCAAAGCTTCTTCCTTAGAAATTTCTTCTCGAACGATACGTTTGCCATCTTTACAGATTTTCTTCATTTCTTTTTCGATTTTAGGGATATCATCATCTTTAATCACATAATCGCCTAAATCAATATCATAATAGAACCCTTCATTAACAACAGGTCCAACCCAGAATTTAGCATTTGGATATAAATGTTTGACAGCCTGGGCCATAACATGGGCACAGGAATGGTTCAAAACGCTTAATTCTGGTTCTTCTTTAAAATTTCTTAATTCAGCCATTTCCTATTCTCCTCTCTTTAATAAAAAAGAGACTTCGTCTAAGGACGAAATCTCGTGGTACCACCTTAATTTACAATACAATGTATTGTCTCAAAACTTTAACGCAGTTAACGGCAGTCTCTTTCGAGTGCAGCTCCCAAGTAGTTCCTATCCATTTCCAGCAAAAACTTTCAGCAGCCGTTTTCTCTCTAAAGCCTTCCATAAATAAGCATGTCTTGTTCATCGCTTTTATACCTGTATTTTACAACAATAAACAAATTTGTCAATCGTAAAGTTATTTTAAAGTGATTAAGTTTAAGAAGTTTGTCTGTCCAGGACGTCCAGGCGCACCGCCAGTAACAATAACCATCTGTCCAGCTTCACAACCATACTCTTTAGCAATCAGTTCAGCGTAATTTAACATGGTTTCTGTGCTTGCAACATTACGGCACATGACAGGAGTCACACCCCAGGATAAAGACAATTTGTTCATAACATCTTCATTAGTCGTTGCGGCTAAAATTGGACACTGTGGACGATAACGTGACATTTTCTGTGCAGTAAAACCAGTCATTGTAAAAGCTACAATTGCCGCAGCATTGAATTCATAAGCGATTTCTGCCACTGACATACAGATAGCTTCTGAAGAATCCTTTTTGCTGCTTTTAACCGCATTTTTGTAGAAACGTGAATAATCTAATCCGGTTTCTGTTTTAGCAGCAATTTTAGCCATTGTTTCAACAGCTTCCTGAGGATAAGCACCTGCTGCAGATTCACCTGAGAGCATCACTGCGTCGCTGCCGTCCATAATGGCATTAGCAACGTCAGAAACTTCAGCACGTGTTGGGCGAGGATTTTTTTGCATACTTTCCAGCATTTGTGTTGCAGTAATAACCACTTTTCCAGCTGCATTGCATTTTTTAATGATCTGCTTTTGAATCAGCGGAACATCTTCGGCAGGTACTTCAACACCTAAATCGCCACGGGCTACCATGACACCATCTGCCACTTTTAAAATCTCATCGATTTTTTCAACGCCTTCAGAGTTTTCAATTTTTGCAATAACTCGTATATTTGGATGATTATTTTCTACTAACAAACGTTTAATATCCAGAATATCCTGTGCACGTCTTGTAAATGATGCGGCAATAAAATCGACATTCTGGCGGCAGCCAAATTCAATATCGGAAATATCTTTTTCTGAAAGATAATTCAATTGAATAGCAATGCCAGGTACATTAATACCACGTTTATTTTTGACAACACCATCATTAGCACAGACGCAGACAATATCTGTTCCTTCGACATGGTCAACTAATAATTCAATTAGTCCATCATCAACAAGGATAAATCCTCCTGGTTTAACATCCTGATACAAATTCTTATAAGTGATAGAGAAGCGATCACTCGTTCCTTCTATTTCATCGGCTGCAATACGTACGACCTGTCCTTTTTTGAACTGAGTTTGCCCCCCAACAAAATCATGTGTTCTAATTTCAGGTCCTTTGGTATCCAGCATGATCCCGACAGGACAGTGCATTTCTTCAGTAAGTTTACGCATTGTCTGAATACGTGCAGCATGTTCTTCGTGAGATCCATGAGAAAAATTAAGACGCATTACATTCATACCGGCATTAATTAACTTTCTCAACATTGCTTCACTGTCTGAAGCTGGTCCAATGGTACAAACAATTCTTGTTTTCTTTTCGACTTCCTTCATGTTGATTCCCTCCTGTTTAACCCTTACTAGCGGATTTTTACCGCATCTTCATAAATTCCGTAATCTGTTTCTCTTGGTTTAGATAATGTTTCAATGATATCCAATCCTTCCAGATGACCATTGACAACACTGACACATTCACCGCCATGACCTGCTTCAAGCAGTTCTACGGCAAAGACGCCCATACGGCTGGCAAGCACACGGTCACGAGCGCTAGGACGGCCCCCGCGCTGCATATGTCCAAGAACATTGGCTCTTGTTTCAAATCCAGTTGCCGCCTGTACTTTTTTAGCTAAAGCATGAACATCGGTAATGCCTTCGGTGATAACAACGATGGCATGTTTTTTATCTGACTGTTTAGAGATACGCAGACGTTCAATGATTTTTTCTTCATTATAACCTAATTCACTTGTGACAATCAATTCTACACCGCAGGCAATACCAGCCCAGACAGCCAAGTCACCGCAGCGGCGACCCATAACTTCCAGAATCGTACAACGCTGATGTGAACTGGATGTATCTCTTAAACGGTCTAATGCTTCTACAATTGTATTTAGTGCAGTGTCAAAGCCAATGGTTACTTCAGTTTTAGGAATATCATTATCTATTGTACCCGGAATTCCGATACAATTAACACCCATTTCAGTTAATCGCATCGCACCATGATAGCTGCCGTCGCCACCGATGACAACCAAGGCCTCAATGCCAGCTTTCTCTAGCTGCTTAACAGCTACTTTTCTGACTTCTTCATCTTTGAATTCCGGAAAACGTGCTGAACGAAGGAATGTTCCGCCCTGATTAATGATGTTGCGCGTTGTACGACGGTCAAATTTAATAAATGATCCATCATATAAGCCTTTAAAGCCCTGTTCAACACCATAAACCTCAATGCCTTTGTTTAAGCAGGCGCGGGCAACAGCACGGATAGCGGCGTTCATACCAGGGGCATCGCCGCCAGAAGTTAAAATACCGATACTTTTTACCATAATTTCCACCTCTCTGTATCATTGTAATGTTTACATCGATTATATTTTACCACACATTTTTCAAATTGGAAATAAAAATCCGAAAGCTTATATCAAATGTATGTAAATTATCTGAAACGTTTGCCATAAAGTTCATAGTCATTGGACAACGCTGTGATTCTTTCCATTAAACGTTTCACTTTAATCGCTTCATCGCGGGATTTATTCAATGTATAGTGTGCCTCTAAATCTTTTAAATCATACACACTTGTAAAATAAGTTGGCAATTTTCTTAGCATTCTGCCATTTAAAAGATTATATAGGACCTCATCTCGGCCCCAGGCGTTCAATGTCTCGGCCCCTAAATCATCCATAATCAGATAGTTTACTTCCATCAAATGTTCCAATCCGTTATCTTCATTGGAATTAAAAAAGCCTTTTAAGTCCTGCAGCAGCTGCGGCATAGAAATAAATGCGCAGTCATTCAGATTAATCGCTAAAAGATTGCAGAAAGCGGCCATAACATAGGTTTTGCCAATGCCCATTTCACCATGAAGATAAATTCCCTTTTGCGGACGCTTTTTTGTATCATTCATCAACTGTCTTACCAGCGGGATAAGGTTGCCTTCATTATTAAGTTCAAGCTGCTGGAATGAAGTTAAAAGAATATCTTTAGGCATATTGCAGGTAATATGGCTGAAAACACGCCGTTGTTCTTCAACTTTTGCGCCATAGCAGCAGATGGAAAGTATTGTTGTCGTTTGCCCTTCTGCAATATCCAGCTCTCGATGATAGCCGGGAAAGCTTTTAGGACATTGATCAATCCCCTGACATGAAGCACACTGATGAATATCCTGTGCATAATTTAAGAAATCAATCCAGTTGGCTTCCACAAAATCACGATTAAGATGATTTTTTTCTAGTAAAGCAATAATCTCTGGTATTTGCATCAGTTCATCAATACTTTGCTTTTTTCTCTTGTAAAAGGCCTCATCTTTTACCAGAATCCCCTTCATGTTTTCCATTACATCTGCCCCCCTTTCAGCATGGCTTCAATTTCTCTTTTCAAAGCATCATATTCTTTTTCATCAACGTTTTGTTTTGGAACCTGTGTCTTGTCTTTGACTGCAGGAAGATCCACGGGTGTCTTTTTCTGCCGGCTGGCAATATAAGCTTTTGCTTCTTTCATTGCTTTTTCCACATTATCAATTCCCTTGCGGGCAAACATCCCAGCCAAATATTCTAAATGATTACGAGGCAGCTCCCCTTGATTAAGCTGAATAACTGTTTCAATCAGCACATTGACCACACCTGGTTTCAGCTTTTGTTCTGTCAGTACTTTTTCAATTAAAGAAAGATCTCTGGCAGTTGGATTTGTTCCGTTTTGCAGGGCTCTTAAATATTCATAAGGACTCAGTGTGGAAAGCTGTTGAATCTTTTGATCACGTTTGCTCTTAGCAGCTGGTTGATTTTTTTTCTCATCTGATTTCATCACCATTTGCGGCTGAGACTGATGCTCAAATTCATAGTAGCGCAAACAGCGTTCTTTCAAATCATCAAGAGAAATTCGCTGCTGGTCATAAACATCATAGACTAACTCCCTCATCACGGTCGGGGCAATATGATAGATTGTTCCATACTGAATAATTGCTTTTTCAATATCAGGCGTGATTGCTTTACGAGGAATCTGATAATCCTGGAGTCCTCGATAAAACAAATCCAGATCATACTGCAGCGCAGGTTCCTTATTCGCGTCATCAATCAATGCCTGGCGTTTTTTTAAAATATCTGTTCCGTTCAGATCAATATGAAATACCTCATCAAAACGGTAGGTAATATTCTCATAATGCTCGGCATCAATTTCCGGACAAGTAAAATAATATTTTGTTTTTTCGTAATCAACTTCTCCCAAAGTTCGATATAAAAGCGTATTAAGCAATTCATTACTGAAAAAACGTTTAGGCGTCAGGGGCATTAACAATTCGTAAATATAATCTGCCTGCCGGCCGTCTTTTTTTCGGTAACTTTTTAAAAGGCCCAATCCTTCCAGGCTGGCTAAACTGTCCTGAAGCCGCTGCAAATCCATCTGACAGATTTGACAAAGCCGATAATGCGTAGAAGGGGTATTTAAAACCCGGCTTCTTTCCACTTCGTGATAAAGCGTCATATATAAAGCAAATGCTTCTGCTCTGGCTAATGGCTGATAAAGCAATGTCAGAGCGCAGGATTTATCCTCACCTAAAAAGCCTTTGCAATAAACCTGATAAGTATCTTGCTGTAATAAATTATTCATGTGATGCCTCCAGTCTTTTCTGAACCTGACTAATCAGTGCTTCCCTATTGCCATTATTATCCAGAATAATATCTGCCAGGTCTTTTTTTTCTTTTAACGGCATTTGTGCGGCAATTCTTTTTCTGGCTTCAGCCTCATCAAAACCATTACGCATCATTAAGCGATTAAGCTGAGTCTGTTCATCGACATAGACTAACCAGATTTCATCACACAGGTCCTCCATACCGGCTTCAAACAATAAAGGAATATCCAGAAACAAAAGCCCGCCATGCTGGGCGATAATCGCTTCCGTCATTTTCTGGCGACAGTAAGGATGAATAATGCTCTCCAGCTTTTTCTTATCTTGGGGACAGGAAAAAATACGTTTTGCCAGCTTCTGGCGGTCAATCCTCCTATCAATAATACAATCTGAAAACGCTCTTTTTATCTCCTCAAAGCAATCAATATAAGCTTGTCTTGTCAGCAGATCACAATCCACAACAGGGTAAGATTTGTCTAAAAGATAATTTGTCACCGTACTTTTGCCGCTGGCAATTCCTCCGGTGATACCTATTACTTTAGTCATCTTGAAGCACCATCTTGGCCCTGATCAAATCCTGATAATGAGCCATTGCCAGCATTTTTTCAAAACTATACCGATTGCTTTCGATGCATTTATGCTTAACGCACGCAATAACCTCAGCAATTTCACCCTGCATGTCATCGCCAGATATCTCTGTCTGGTAAGTCGTAACCCCAGCTTCATTTTCTATCGTATAGCTTGTGGGCCGATAATAATAGGGAACAAGCATTCTGCCTTGGGTTCCTTGAATAATCGCTGTTTTTTCCTGATTCCGGTCAATTGCTCCGCTGATAACAGCCTTTTTATTGCTTTCAAAGTGCAACACAGCTTCAAAGAAACTGTCAACAACCGCCTGCGGATGCTGACAATAGGAAACATCAATTGACTGAATGGGTTCATCAATGACTTTCAAAACAAAACTCAGTGGATAGATGCCGACATCATTTAAAGCGCCGCCCTGTCCTTTCTCAAAAAGATATTTCCCCGGCATCAGCGGGACATCTGAATTGAAACTTGCCTCAACACTCAGAACATCTCCAATCAATCCATTATTTATATCATTTAAAAGGTGATCCAGACACGGCATAAAATATCCCTTAAGTGCCTCCATCAAGAAAACTTTTTCTTTTCTGGCTATTTCAATTAAGCGGCGCGTTTCCTGCTCACTTAACGCCATTGGCTTTTCGCAAAGCACGGCTTTTTTAGCTTTCAGACAGGCTTCTGCCCAGCGGGCATGATCAGCATGCCTTGTCGCAATATAAACAACGTCTACTTCCGGACATGAAATTAAAGCCTGATAGTCCGCAGTTGTCCATTTTGCATGGTATAATTCCTGAAATACCTTTTGTTTTTCCAAACTTGAACTCGCCACTGCATAAAGCTCAGCTTCTTTATTCTGCATCAGACTCCGGCAAAAACGATGGGCAATATTACCGCAGCCCAAAATTCCAAATCGAATCATGAAATTTGCCTCCTTCGACGAATTATTTTCTGACATTTCGGACAATAATAAGCTGTCCGTGTATTAATTTTCCTTTTGATGATATGATAGCCGCAGCGATGGCAGATTTGTCCGTCACGGCCATGAACATCCAACTGCTGGCTAAACAAGCCATGAATACCATTAGAACTAAAAGATCGGATGGTTGTTCCGCCCTGACGAATGGCTTCCTCTAAAACATCGCAGGCCATATTGATAATAGTCTGGACACGTCTTTTGGATAAATCGCAGGCTGGACTCAGCGGATGAATCCCCGCCCGATACAAAACCTCATTGGCATAAATATTGCCTAGTCCGGCAATTTTGCTCTGATCCAGCAGTGCCGCTTTAATAGGCAGATGACAATTTCTAAATAAACCATGCAATTCATCCGCGGTTAAATCAAAGGGTTCTTTGCCTAACTGATTCAACGGCGGCAGCTGCCGATAGAATTGTTTATCGGTCAGAGACATCCGACCAAATTTTCTGACATCATGGTATCTCAAATCCATGTTGTTATCAAGATGAAAGATAACATGACTATGCTTCTCTAATGGCGTATCTCTGGGTTCATACAAATATTTTCCCTCCATGCGAAGATGTGATACAAAAGCCACATCATCTAAAATGAAAATAAGATATTTGCCTTTGCGGTCTATTTCCAGAATTGTCTTTGTACATAAAGCATGAACAAATGCTTCTTTGTCTCCTTCAATAATTGCCGGCCACTTTAACTCAATGCTCTCAATGCGTCTGTTAAGTACAAAATTTCTTAAGGTTTGACGAACTGTTTCAACTTCTGGTAATTCCGGCATTATTTTAAATCATACCAGGTCTTACCATAGCTGCCTTCAGCTTTAAGAGACACCTTCATTGGGTAAGCCTTTTCCATACCTTCCCTGACAATTTCAGCCATAACTTCTAATTCTTCTTTTTTAACGTCAAACACTAATTCATCATGTACCTGTAAAATCATTTTAGACTGAACATGCTTTTCTTTCATCAGCTGATCAACTTTAATCATGGCAACTTTTAAAAGGTCAGCCGCACTGCCTTGAATTGGGGAGTTCATCGCCAAACGTTTGCCTAATTCACGGCGCATATAATTTTTTTCGTTAATTTCCGGAATATATCGGCGGCGATTCATCATTGTTGCAACATAGCCATGTTCCTGGCAGAAACTAATCTGTCCGTCCATATAGCTTTTAATCTGCGGGTAAGTTGCAAAATAACGTTCAATAAAATGTTTTGCCTCGGCAATAGAAACACCTACCTGATTGGAAAGTCCAAAGTCACTCATACCGTAAATAATACCAAAGTTAATGGCTTTAGCCTGACGCCGCATATCCTTGGTGACAGCCTCCAGTGGTACCCCGAAAATATCACTGGCAGTTTTTGTATGGACATCCACATTCTGATTAAAAGCATCAATCAGGGCATCAACCCCTGCCAGGCTGGCGACAACGCGCAGTTCAATCTGGGAGTAATCAAAGGATAAAATATAATCAAATTCCGGAACAAAAGCCTGGCGAATCTTCTTGCCTTCCTCATATCGAATAGGAATATTTTGCAAATTCGGATCCGTGCTGCTTAATCTTCCCGTCTGGGTTAAAGCCTGATTATACATCGTATGTATCTTGCCATCAATAAACACTTGATCCTGAAGGCCAACAACATACGTTGAATTCAGTTTTGTTAGAGTGCGATAATCCAGTATTTTCTGAATAATCGGATGGAAACCAACAAGTTTTTCTAACACTTCGGCCGCTGTTGAATATCCTGTTTTCGTCTTCTTACTGCCAGGCAGCTGCATTTTTTCAAACAGAACTTCACCTAACTGCTTAGGCGAGGCAATATTAAAAGTCATACCTGCTAAATCATAGATTTCCTGCTCCAAAACCTCAATGCGCTCAACCATTTCTTTTTCCAGCGCTTTGAGTGTATCAATATTCACTTTAACACCGGTATATTCCATATCGGCAAGAATATAAGTTAAAGGCAATTCGATATTTTCATAAAGTTCGTACTGTTCTTCTTTTTTTAACAGATCAATCAGCGGCTGGCGCAAAGCATCCACTGTTTTGGCCGCTTTCATATAGTAATTTGCCGTTTCTTCAAGGGATGGAATATGATGTTTAGCACCCTTGCCAAAGACATCTTCTTCGTAAATCATATCTTCATAATCATAAGCTTCACTGACAATTTTCAAATCATCTTTCAATGATGGGTTTAAAATATAGCTTGCCAGCTGCAAATCAAAAGCATAACCTTCAATGACAATTCCATTCCATTTAGAGGCAATCATCTCTTTTTTGACGTTATAACCATATTTTTTAATGCCTGGATCCGCCAGAATCTTTTTAAAATCATCATCCTGCAAAGCATCTTCATAATCAATATAATAGCCTTTGCCATGTTCATAGACAGCATAGCCTAACACAATACTTTTATGATAGTTATGATCATAAACACCAACTGAAAGCGCAAATGGTCCTTTGAACAGCGGCATCTTTTTAACGATCTGCCAGGCATCTTTTATTGCTTCACGGGGCGCTTTATTTTTTTTATCATCAAGCCGTTTCAAAAGAGAATGCATATCATAGCGCCGATAAAAATCCGCCAGCGCTGATTTATCCTCATTTTCCTGATATACTAAATCATCAATTGCAAAATCCACCGGTACATCTCTTAAAATTGTTGCAATCTTCTTGGAATCCAGTCCCGCTTGAATGCCATCTCTTATTTTCTCGCCAAGTTTGCCCTTTAATTCATCCAGATGTTCAGAAAGATTTTCAATTGTACCATAAGTATGTAAGAGTTTTAAGGCGGTTTTTTCGCCTACACCTTTAATGCCGGGAATGTTATCTGATGTATCTCCCATCAGCCCCAGTAAATCCCGCATCTGATCAGGTTTTAACTGATATTTTTCATAAAAAGTTTCAGGAGTAATTACATCATCGCTTTTTGTTTTGGTATTTCGTTTATAAACAGAAATATGTTCATCCACTAACTGCATCATATCTTTGTCTCCGGTCATGATTGCCACTTCGTAGCCCTCACTGGCCGCTTTAGCAGCAACCGTGCCTAAAATATCATCGCCTTCATAGCCTTCCAGCTCATAGCGGCAGATATGATGTGCATCCAGGTATTCGCGCACAATCTCAAACTGGCATTTTAATTCCTCTGGTGTTTCTTTTCTGGTTGCTTTGTACTCTTCCAGCATTTCACTTCGAAAGGTTTTGCCTTTAGCATCAAAAGCCACCATAATTGCATCAGGCTGCGTTTTTAGAACAGACTCCAGCCTTGTGGCAAAGCCAAAAACGGCATTCGTTGGTACGCCATCTTTATTTGTCATTAAATTTCCCATGGCCGCAGTTGCATAATAAGAACTGAACAGCCAGTAATTGCCATCTATTAAAACTATTTTTTTCATTGTCATCACCTGTTTCCTATTGTAGCATATTCTCATTTATTTCAAAAGTAAAAGCCCGCAAAAAAACGCCAGTCGCCTGACGTTTTACAAAGCCTTTAATTCATTGATATTTAAAGAGAGCGCATTTCTGAAAGTGACTTTACCTCTGACAAGCACCATATTTCCTTTCTTTAAATACATTTTATAACGTTCATACTGATCACTGAATAGCACACAATCAATACTGCCAGTTTCATCATAACAAGTCAAAAAGCTCATATTGGCTCCTTTTTTATCCCGGATTGTTTTAACTCGTTCAATGCATAGAACAGCCATCACATTCTGATTGATATACTCAATCATGTGACCCACTTGAATCGTTGATGCTTTTACGCGTTTTCTAAACAGCACCACGGGATGTGTTGTCAGATAAATGCCTAACACTTTTTTCTCATTTTCCAGTAATTCGTAGCGCTGATCTTCCTCATATTTTAAGACGAGATCGAACTGAATAGCTGTGGACATCGTCTGTTCCGAAGCGCTTTTAACCATTTCCAGATTGACCTTCATCATTTTTCTGGCCATTTCAAAATCATCCAGTGCCCCGGCATCAATCAATGCTTCAATGGTTTTGCTGGAAAGACGATAAGGACTCATGCGCCGCATAAATGACAGATAATCCTTGAAATACCCATTTTTTTCTCTTTCCTGGACAATGGCCTGATAGGAAGCAATACCGACATCTTTAATGGCCAGCAATGAATAACGAATATTATTTCCTTCGACCACAAAGCGATCACAGGAATAATTGATAGAAGGTTTTAAAATAGATACACCATATTTGCGGCTTTCCTGCATACACATCAGTTTATTGCGGTCGCTGGACTGATTATTAGATAAAAGTGCGGCAAAAAATTCCAGTGGATAATGTGCTTTTAAATAAGCCATCTGATAGGCAACTAATGCATAGGCCACAGAATGCGAACGGTTAAAACCATAATTGGCAAAGCGTTCAATATTTTCATAGACTTCATTTGCTACTTCCTGACTGTAGCCTTTATGTATGGCCCCCTGAATGAATTCTTCTTTTAGTGACTGCATTAAGGCCGATTCCTTTTTGCTGACTGCCTTGCGAAGAATATCCGCACGCCCCATGGTGAATCCCGCCATTCGCGTAGCAATCTGCATGATTTGTTCCTGATAAATCATAATACCGTAGGTTGGCTCAAGAATATCCTTCAGGTCCTCATGAATATAGGTGACAGGTTCCTGATGATGCTTGCGTCTAAGATACGAAGGAATATTTTCCATCGGTCCCGGTCTGAAAAGGGCAATTGCCGCGATGATATCTTCAAATTCTGATACCTTGATTTTCCTTAATAAGGAAATCATGCCGTCTGATTCAAGCTGAAAAACCCCAAAAGTGTCACCCGCAGCAATCATATCATATGTTTTTTGATCATCAAAAGGCAATTTTTGAAGATCGATATGAATATGTTCATTTTCTTCAATCCCCTTTAAAATATAGGAAAGAATGGTCAGATTTTTAAGACCCAGAAAGTCCATTTTCAAAAGACCCACTTCTTCAATATAATCCTTGGAATATTGCGAGACCACAGTATGTGATGGGCCTAATGCCAGCGGAACAACATCACTCAAAACATCCCCGGACAAAATCACCCCGGCCGCATGCGTCGAAATATTACGAGGCAGATTTTCAACAATAAAAACTGAAGGCATAATTCTGGATACAGCCATTTCCCGACGAACCGCTGACTGGAAAGCATTGGATTCCTGATACATCTGACGCGCCGATTTTTTAAACTTTGGCATTGTCGGCACCATTTTCGCCAATTGCTCAAGTTTAACTAAAGAAACGCCAGCCGCCTTCCCCAAATCCTTAATGGCAACTCGTGGTCCATAGGTATTAAATGTCACAATCTGGCAGACGTGTTCTTTACCATAGCGTTCAATCACATAATTAACGACTTCTTCTCTGCGGTCATCCTGAAAGTCCACATCGATATCTGGCATACTGATACGCTCAGGATTCAAAAATCGTTCAAAAATCAACTGATATTTAATAGGATCAACATTCGTAATGCCTAACACATAAGAAACCAGACTCCCTGCCGCACTGCCTCGGCCTGGACCGACCAAAATACCGTTAATTTTCGCAAAACGAACATAATCGTAAACGATTAAAAAATAGTCAGAAAATTTCATTTCAATAATAATTTTCAATTCTTCTTTTAAACGCTGAATATATTCTTTAGGAACACTCTGTCCCTGAAAACGCTTCTTTAAGCCAACCTGACAGAGCGCCTTTAAATAATCATCACTTTTGGCTCCTTTAGGTGCCTGAAAGCGCGGCAGATGGCGCTGATTGGTTGGAATATCCGCCTGGCAGGAAAGTAATAAATGGGCTGTATTTTTCATCACATTTTCAGAAAATAACTGACTGATTTCCAGTTCATTTTTCAAATAAGCTTCCTGATGACTGAGTTCTACCTGATCGGGCAGAACCTTTTGTTTCTGACTGGCTCTTAAATACTCTAATGTCAGTGCTTCCTCTTTAAATAAATAGCGTACTTCATTCGTCCAAACAACAGGAACATGCCCCATAGAAGCAAGTCCCATTAGCTGTTCATTCATTTTTTTAGATAATGCCAATCCAAAATCAATAATACCTATATATAAGTGACTGCCCAGCGCTTTTTTTAACGCCTGCAGCATATGCACCGCTTCTTTTTGCATCTCTTTTAGTAATAATCGGTATAAAATAGACTGATCTCCTGTCAGGATAAAGAAAAGATGTTCCCGGTAAGCAAGCAATTCTTTAAAATCCAGGCTGTCCTGTTCAGATAACTGAATCATACTGGTAAGTTTGACTAATGCAAAATAGCCGTCTGTATCTTTAGCAAGTAAAATGATGGGGAACGTACTGTCCATAAAAGTCACTGTCAGTTCCAGACCATAGATCGCTTTAATGCCTTCTTTTTGACAGGCATGCTTAAATTCCATGGCACCATACATTTGGTGATGATCAGTTAAAGCCAAAGCCTGGATGCCCTGTTCTTTAGCGCGCTTGACCAGCAGTGGAATACTGATAGTGCTGTCCTGAAAACTATAAGCACTGTAAACCTGTAAATGTCCAAACATGATGTGTTCCCCCTTTCTTCTATATTATACACAATCTCACTCTTTTTAAAAAGGCTTTAACAAAAGAAAAGCCGCAGAGCAATTAACAGAAATCCTATGCCAATCATAAATAGCAGCAGATAATAAATATACCAGCAAAATGCCCAGGCAGTCAAAAAATATAAAAGTAAGACCCTGAAAAAATAAAGTACGACAAGCGCCAGACAGCATTCAAAATGAGCCCAACGGCAGCGATGAAAACGGTAAATCAGATGCAAAGATAAAAGCGTGGCTAACAGATGAAACGGCAGCCAGCTTTGATGAAAAATCAGCTGAAGCATTACAAAAAAGCCACAAAATGCGTGCAATGTATAAAACATTCGGTAATTCATCATATCACCCCCTGTTTTATTTTATGAATCAATAAAAAAATAAGAAGACATTTTTACATTGCCTTCTTAGAAACAATCTGATAAATCCCTTTATGAAATCCAATGACTTCTGTAGCGATTTTTTTTAGTTCTGAACTGCCATGTCTCATTGCATAAGACTTGTCAGCGATTTGAAAAAGGGTCATATCGTTGCGGCTGTCTCCAAAACAAATTAGCTCATCAGCCTGTAATTTTTCTTTCAGTATTTTAACGCCATTTGCTTTATCCTCAAACTCATAATGATAAAGCGGGCCTTTTAAATGATGATAAGGGATTGTGCCTTCATATTTTGAGAGAACCATAATTTTATAAACATTAGCGCCAACAGGAACTTCCTTATGCTCAACAGATCCCAGCATTTTAAAAAAATGAAAAGCTGATGACTTTCTGGAATAGAAATATTTAAAGACTGTCAATATTTTGAAACAGGAAGGATATCGCAAACTGTAAACCCCCTGATCCGTATAAATGAGATGCACAGGTTTTTTCTCCTTCAAATTTGCTAATTCCACCAAGCAGGGATTAGGATGCCTGTAAATGCATTGATTGTTATCATAGACCTCACTGCCGCCGCTGGTAACGAGATAACGAATATTTAAGGATTTGGCAACATCTAAAGCTTCTTCAAAACTTCTGCCTGTCGCAATGGCGACATTCTCTCTTTTGACAAGCTCCCTGACTGCTTTCTTTGTTCGATAGGGAATAGGTCCTATCAGTGGTTTTAACGTGCGGTCAATATCAAAAACATAAAGCACTCGCTTTGCATTATCATTGCATGCCTGCATGGTCAATCCCCTCCATTTTCATTTTCCATTATATGGATGTCAAACCATCTTGTAAAGATTTATTAATCATCAAATTACAATCTCACAATGACATTCTTATTTCTGCCAGTCCTCTCATTTAAACACTCAAATGACTTCAAACAATTAAATGCCATACTTTTCACAGTCTATATCTGATTCCATCAGTCTCTGGATCAACTCAATGACTTTATGTTCGTGCATATGATTTTCAATCAATTGCGTCCATAAAAGAACGTTAGGATAAAAAGAAATATGTATAATTAACCAATAGGCTTTAAACAGCTTCTCTTCTAAAGAATTCATTGAATAGTATTGAAAGATTCTCTGCAGAAGATCCTTTTCAATTGTAAATGCTTTATCCAGCATTTCATCCACAGACATATCAAAATCTTTCTCTTTTAAATAATACATTGCTTCATTGATAAAACAGTTGATATTAACTTCCGTGCCAAACATGTTAAAATCAATAAAGCCTGCAAAGTCATTCTCCTCATCAACAAGTAAATTAGAGGGATTTAAATCCCCCTGAAAAACGCAGCGAGGGAGCTTGTCAAAATCTTTTTTTATTTGTTCTCTTGCTTCCTGATTGGCATTGCTTAACTGCTTAGCCAGCAGCTGATAGCCATGTTTCTCTAAAACCTGTACTAAATGATTCAGATTAGCCTTTTTTTCATCTACAGACTCATCCATTAAACTTCTATCGATCACTGACCACATAGAATAGTGGTCTGCCAAGTCCACATTTGTATATACAGAGGCAAATTGACCTAAATGCCCTATCATTTTTCTTTTTAAAATATACATATCATTATCATTTGAAAAACGGTATGGCGCACATTCTTCTACATAGCAATGATAAATCTGTCTGTCCGCCAAAACCGAAGTCAGCAATTTCTTTTCCTTATTTTGAATAATTTTGGGGCACCATAAGCCAAGCTTTCGATATCTCTTAACAAGCGCATTGATCTGATTTAAAAAGGTTTCAGAAATTATGTCAGATGTATTCATCTTGACAACATATGACTGATTAATAACATAATTATATCGAAGGTCATTAACCCCATGAGAACTATCCACAAATCGGTCGATAGATGAAATAGTTAAATCATAATTGATACAGACTTGTTCAAGCAGCTGATCCGGATTTGCCATATTGTTCCTTCTTTCTAAAAAACGCTTCCCGCCATAGGATCGTTTCTATAACTATAACATTTCTGCCTTTGTGAAGCATCTGTTCTGTCTTAAAATGAGAAAAGCCAAGTTTTTTCTGAAGATTTTCAGAAGCCGTATTAAAGTTGAAATAACCACAATTAAGATAATCCATATTCTCTTTACAGAACAATTCATCAATAACACTGCATAATGTTTCATACATCAGTCCTTTACGCTGAAACTCGCGGGATATGGAAAATGACATGGAACAGCCTTTCTTCTCTTTTAGTTCATGACACTTTTTTAATTGTGCAGAAACTTCAGTGATCGTAAGATTGCCAATCACTTTTCCGCTTTCTTTATATACGATTGCATAGCCTCTTTCTTCCTTATTTTTAAGCCAATCAAAATTCAGTCGGGCTGCTTTTATATCTGCCATTTCATCACGTCCCATCATAAGGCACATTTGAGAATCCATTGCATATTCACAAAAATCATTAAAATCTCTTTCTTCAAATTTTCGCAAAATTAATCTCTCTGTTTCTAAAAACATACTATTCCCTCCAAATTAAAGCTCTAAAGTAAAAAACTGCCTAAGCAGTTTTTTAAAGTGCCTGTTTTAAAGCCTGAGCCAGCTGATCTGGACAAGATGTAGGTTTAGGTCCGCAGCGTACACCTTCCATGCGTTCAATGGCATCACTGACATCCATCCCCTTAATCAGGCGGCAGATTCCCTGAAGATTGCCATTGCATCCGCCAATCACTTTTGCATTCAGAATTTTACCATCTTCAACTTCGATTGTCATTTTCTTACTGCAGACACCTTTAGGTGTATATTCAATAACCATGCTCAATTCCCCCTTTTGTATGTAATAAAACTAAATGAGCAATATATCCGGTAAATAAGCCTGTTGGTATAGCCGCAAGCGTCAATACCGGAAGATAATAAATCATTGCACTTGTGTTATAAATCACCATGACTGCAAGAATTTGCCCAATGCCATGGAAAACACCACTTAAAACACTTAATCCCAGAATTGATAATTTCGACCAGCGTTTAGCGATAACCGAAACAAGTGAACATAGAATAACGCCGCTGAGACTAAGAAAAAAACCAGTTGACAGAAATCTGCCATTGAGAAGCGAAGCAAAAACAACACGTCCAAGGTTGATTTCAAACATTTCTTTTGGTCCATATAAATAAAGACAAATCAATCCAATAATGTTGGCAAAGCCAAATCTGACACCGGGAATTGCCGGCAATTCAATCATGCCTTCTGCATAATGAAATACCACACCCAAGGCTAAAAGCATGGTTAATTCGATCATGCGTCTGACTTTTTTACCCTGACTCATTGCACCACCGCATCAACGCCATTATCAGTTTCATCAGCGCTTTCAATCTGCACATAGACTTTGTTTGGCAGACAGACTAACGGATTGATTGGAGAAGAAGTCCAGCCTTGTTTCGAACAGATGTTATTTGGCGAGGTTTCTTTGGAAATCCTAACCTGACCATCTTTAACTTCTACTTCTAAATCATCAAGCAGTTGAGGATATCTGTTTTTCTCCAGCAATACTGTTTCATTAATATTTAAATCCAGTGTTGCGACCAACTTGTTATCATAATAAATATTAACCTTTCCAGAACTTGCACCATAAAAATACTGGAAACTAAAATACAAACCAACTGATAATATAACAGTAGTCACTATCACAAACCAATCCGCTTTATTCAACAGTTTGAACATAGAAATGACAATTCTTTCCTTCTACCAAACCACTTGTATGGGTAATGGTGCCATCATTTAATAGCCAAACAGCTTCTACGCCTTCCAGACTCTCAATCATTGCTTTTCCCTCATCTACAGGCATCAGGAAAGTTGTGCTGGAAAGAAAATCAGCTAATCCGGAATCTTCTGTAATAATTGTGACTGAACGACAATAATGTGCCGGATAAAGTGTATCTGGATCAATTAAGTGGTGATATTGCACACCATCATTTCCAATAAAATAACGCTGATAATCACCGCTGGTTACCACAGACTCTCCATGTAAAGTAATCGCAGTAATTGCATTGATATTTTCATAAGCGCCATCCTTAGGACTTTCAATATCTACTGTATAATAATCCCGACAGTCAGGCAGGTATCCGGAAAGTTCTGTTTCTTTAGCCTGAACCGCACGTTTACCATAACTAATCACGTTACCGCCAGCTGAAATCAGAAAATTATTAATGCCCATATCAATTAATTCCTGTTTGATCAGTTCACAGGCATAACCCTTCGCTGTTGCCCCAACATCCAGCGACATGCCTTTTTCTTCCAAATAAACCGTTTTATTCTCTGCGTCAATTTTAACTTTAGAAATATCTGCCAGTTGATTTTTTTCCTGTAATTCTTCTATTGATGGTACACTGCCGTCATTTCTCTCGCGATAAGTATGCCATACTTCCAGCACCGGTCCCAAAGCGACATTGACTTTACCACCATATTTTTGGACATCATCAATGCCCATCTGAATTAAATTCAATAAACTATCTTCCACAACAACAGGTGCCACACCAGCATTGTCATTGATTGTTTTTACATTGGCAACACCATCATAATCATTGTATTTGTCATAAAGCGCATTATAGTATGTAAACCGCTCCTGAATATAATCAACATATTCTTTAAACTGCGCTTCATCACTCTCATACATAATCACTCGGAACTGTGTATCAAAAGGGCCCATAAAATCAGCAGTGAGTTTTTCAGGCGTCTTATCTCCTTGGCCACATCCGCATAAAAGTGTTAATATCATAGCGAAAATGCTTATTTTTTTAATCCATTTCATTTTAATCACCTTCCCTATTATAACATAGATTTATCTGAAAACAATAAAAATACCCGTCATTTTGACGGGTATTAATTAAAGACTTACTTTTAAAGTTGTACCATCTGGTCCAGGTGTTGAATTCAGATATTCAACGATTTCTGCTTTCTTATCTGCAGGTGTTGGTGCACATTTGGAAACTTTATTTACTTCTCCTTCAACCAAGGCAGTTGCAAAACCAGAGCATCCTGGGAATCCACAGCCTCCACAGTTTGCGCCTGCAAGTTTACTTGTAACAACTTCAATTCGTTCATCAACTTCAACTTTCAGATACTTATCCGCAACACCCAAAAGCAGTCCTAAAACACCACCAATGACTGCCAGAGCAACGATTGCATTGATCATCTTTTTTCCTCCTCATGATGGACAGGATTATGCGTGCAGTCAACCATCTGACAGCCTGCACAATCCGCCGTAATATTTTCACAGCCTTTTGGCTTTGGCGTTTTTTTATTTAACAGATATCCTAAAATATAGATAAATACCAATACAGCCAGCCAAATGACTGCGATTAACTGTGAGCTCATGTTATACCAATCCGCCAAGGCCAGCAAATGCACAAGCCATGATAGCCGCAGTAATCAGGGCAATAGGCACACCTTTAAATCCTTCAGGTGTCGTAGCAATTTCCAAACGCTCACGAATTGTCGCAAAGACATAGATGACTAATGTGAATCCCAGAGGTACGGCAAGACCTGCAACCCCTGCTTCAATAAAACTATATCCTGCAGAGATATTATCAAGCGCAACACCTAGAACTGCACAGTTTGTTGTAATTAAAGGAAGATAAACACCCATTGCTTTATAAATT